>Ga0137796_10000304_pt1 | contig 31493 bp, 28 predicted proteins | sample OV2TP3_FD_97704 | JGI IMG/M metagenome (GOLD analysis project Ga0137796, IMG submission 97704) | reverse complement strand
CCGCGACTTCGCGCCAGTCGGCGAGGCAATCGAACAACCGCTCGATCACGCCGTACTTTCCCCACAGCGCGAGCACCGGCATGGCGAGCTTTTTCGCGCGGTCGCGCCGGTCGTGCGCCAGATCGATGCCCGCCGCGGCGCGATAGTCCTCGCAGGTGGCGTGGATCGTGCGCGGATCGCGAAAGCAGCGCACGTATTCGCCGAGCGCCGCCCGGGAGAAGTGCCGCAGGCCGCCGGGGCCGCGGCCGATGCGCCCGAGTATGTAGCCGGGAACGTGTCCGGCCAGCAGCTTCTCGGGCAGCGGCTCCGGCTGGATCAGGAAAAACCAGTGGTAGTAGGCGCGGGCGAACGCCATGTCGGTGCTTTCGTACATCTTGAGCGTGGGCGAAATATCGAGCACGGCCAGTGTCCGCACCCGCGCGCCATGATCGCGCGCCATCCGGTGCGCGACGCGCCCGCCGCGGTCGTGTCCGACGACGTGAAAGCGGCGGTGGCCGAGCGAGTGCATCACTTCGACCATGTCCTGCGCCATCGCGCGCTTCGAATAGTTGGAATGGTCCGGCAGGCCGCGCGGCTTGGACGAATCGCCGTAGCCGCGCAGATCGGCGCACACCACCGTGTAGCGCCGGGCAAGCGGCGGCGCGACCTTGTGCCACATCGCGTGCGTCTGGGGATAGCCGTGCAGAAGCAGAACCGGCGGACCCGAGCCAGCCGTCGCGAGGTGGATGGTCGCACCGCTGGTGCGGACGCGCCGGTACTCGAATCCCGGGAAGAGCATCTTCACGAGCGCGCGACGAGGTAGACGCCGACGATGATGACGCCGATCCCGAGCATGCGCAGCGGCGTGACCGCTTCGCCGAGCAGCCACCAGGCGAGCGCGGCGTTCAACGCAAAGCCGATGGAGAGCATCGGATAGGCGACGCTCACCTCGGTACGCGAGAGCGCCATGATCCAGACCGCCAGGCTCACGGCGTAGCAGCCCGCCCCGCCGAGGATCCTCGGCTCGAGCGCGAGCCGCAGCCCGACCGGAAGCGCGTTGTCCAGCGTGAAGGCGAACGGCCCGATCGCATTGGTTCCCGCCTTGAGCAGCAGCTGCGCGGCGGTACCGAGCACGATCGCCGCCAGTACGAGCGAGAAGCTGAGTGCGGTCATCGCATGAGAAGCGCCGCGGCGACCTTGCGCATGTCGGCGAGCAGCACGTTGTAGGTCCGGCACGCAGCCTGGAAATCCATGACTTCGAGTCCGATGCGCGCTGCGGCGAGCGGGCGCGCAAGCGCCGGATGCGGAAAGCGCAGCCGCGCGCCGGTGCCGAGCAGCACCACTTCGTGTCCGAGCGCGGCGAGCATTTCGAAATCGGCGACCGTGAGCGCTTCGAAGCCGGGCGTATCCCAGGGCAGCACGCGATCCGGCATCACGATGACGTTGCCCTGGTGCCGGACCTCGTTCACCACGATGTAGCCGTCGCCGTACGCGGCGATCGAGTGGCGCGCGCCCGGCGCAGAGAGCTGGAGTTTCACTGATAAAATTCTAGCCGGTATGAGAGAGTTTGAGCGCATCCGCCGGCTTCCGCCGTACGTCTTCAACATCACCAACGAGCTGAAGATGGCCGCGCGCCGCCGCGGCGAGGACATCATCGACCTGTCGATGGGCAATCCCGACGGGCCGACGCCCAGGCATATCGTGGAGAAGCTCGTGGAAGCGGCGCAGCGCCAGGATACGCACGGCTATTCGGTCTCGAAAGGCATTCCGCGGCTGCGCAGGGCGATCTGCGACTGGTACCGGCGCCGCTGGGGAATCGAGTTCGATCCGGATTCGGAGGCAATCGTCACGATCGGCTCGAAGGAAGGGCTCGCGCACCTGATGCTCGCGTGCCTGGATCGCGGCGACACGGTGCTGGTGCCGAATCCCTCGTATCCGATCCACATCTACGGCGCGATCATCGCCGGGGCCGACATCCGCTCGGTGCGCATGACACCCGGGGTGGACTTCTTCGGCGAGCTGGAGCGCGCCATCCGCGAGCTGATTCCGCGGCCGAAGATGCTGGTGATCGGCTTTCCGTCGAATCCGACCGCGAAGTGCGTCGAGCTCGGCTTCTTCGAGCGCGTGATCGCGCTCGCGCGCGAGCACGACATCCTGGTGGTGCACGACCTCGCCTACGCCGACATCACCTTCGACGGCTGGAAGGCGCCTTCGATCATGCAGGTGCCCGGGGCGCGCGAGGTCGCGGTCGAGTTCTTCACCATGTCCAAGAGCTACAACATGGCCGGGTGGCGGATCGGCTTCATGGTCGGCAACAAGGACCTGGTGCACGCGCTCGCGCGCATCAAGAGCTACCACGATTACGGCACCTTCACGCCGATCCAGGTCGCCTCGATCATCGCGCTCGACGGGCCGCAGGACTGCGTCGAGGAAATCCGGCGCACCTACGAGCGGCGCCGCGACGTCATGGTGCGCGGCCTGCACGACGCCGGCTGGATGGTCGAGGTCCCGAAGGCCTCGATGTACGTCTGGGCGAAGATTCCGGACGCCTACGCCGGCCTGGGATCGATCGGGTTCACCAAGCAACTGCTCGCCGAGGCGAAAATCGCGGTCGCCCCGGGCGTCGGTTTCGGCGACTATGGCGACGATCACGTGCGCATCGCGCTGATCGAGAACGAGCACCGTCTGCGGCAGGCGGCGCGCGGCGTGCGCGAGATGTTCCGGAAGGACGGCCTCCTGCGAGGAGCCGCTTGAAGCCGATCCACGTCGGCCTGCTGGGCATCGGCACGGTGGGCGGCGGCACCTGGGACGTGCTTGGCCGCAACGCCGACGAGATCCAGCGCCGCGCCGGGCGGGCGATCCGGATCGCGCGGGTCGCCGACAAGGACGTGAAGAAAGCGCGCAGGATCGCGCGACGCCACGCCCGGGTCGCAGGCGACGCCTTCGAGGTCACGCGCGCGCGCGACATCGACATCGTGGTGGAACTCATCGGGGGCACCACCGTGGCGAGGGACCTGGTGCTCGATGCGATCGGCCACGGCAAGCACGTGGTCACCGCCAACAAGGCGCTGCTCGCGACGCACGGCAACGAGATCTTCGCCGCCGCGCAGAAGAAGGGCGTGATGGTCGCCTTCGAAGCCGCGGTCGCCGGCGGGATCCCGATCATCAAGGCGCTGCGCGAGGGCCTCTCCGCCAACCGCATCGAGTGGATCGCCGGCATCATCAACGGCACCTCGAACTTCATCCTTTCGGAAATGCGCGACAAGGGGCACGGTTTTGCCGAGACGCTGCGCGAGGCGCAGCGCCGCGGCTATGCCGAATCGGACCCGACTTTCGACATCGAGGGCGTCGATGCGGCGCACAAGCTGACGATCCTCGCCGCGCTCGCCTTCGGGATCCCGATGCAGCTCGACAAGGCCTACACCGAGGGCATCTCGAAACTGACGCGCGAGGACATCCGCTACGCCGAGGAGCTGGGCTACCGCATCAAGCTGCTCGGCATCACGCGGCGCGCGCCGAAGGGGATCGAATTGCGCGTGCATCCGACGCTGGTGCCAGCGCGGCGCCTCATCGCCAACGTCGAGGGCGTGATGAACGCCATCCTGGTAAAGGGCGACGCCGTGGGTCCCACCCTGTACTACGGCGCCGGCGCCGGCAGCCAGCCCACGGCGAGCGCGGTGGTCGCGGACCTGGTCGACGTCACGCGGCTCATCACGGCCGACCCGGAGCACCGCGTGCCGCACCTCGCGTTTCAGCCCGACCGGCTCTCCCGGGAGCGCATCCTGCCGATCGGCGACGTGGAGACCTCGTACTACCTGCGCATGCGCGTGATCGACCGCCCCGGCGTGCTCGCCGACATCACGCGGATCCTGGCCGACTCGAAGATTTCGATCGACGCCATGGTGCAGAAGGAGCCGGGCGCGGGCGAGCGGCGCGTCGACATCGTCATGCTCACGCACCTCGCGCTCGAAAAGAACGTCAATGCGGCGATCGCGCGCATCGAGAAGCTGCCGACCGTCCCGGGAAAGGTGACGCGGATCCGGCTGGAAGAGCTGCTGTAGTGCTCTACGTCTCCACGCGCGGCGGATCGCCATCGCGGCGTTTCAGCGAGATCCTTCTGGAGGGTCTGGCGCCCGACGGCGGGCTGTATGTTCCGGAGAAGGTCCCGGCTGCGGACCTTGCCGCCTGGAGAAACCTTTCGTACCGCGAACTCGCCTTCGCGGTCCTGTCACGCTTCATGGACGACGTTCCGGATCTCGCGAAGCTTGTCGATCGCACGTACACGAAAGCGGTTTTCGGCAGCGACGAGATCACGCCGCTGAAGGAGCTGGAGCCGGGACTTTTCCTGCTCGGTCTCTCGAACGGCCCGACGCTCGCGTTCAAGGACATCGCGTTGCAATTGCTTGGCAACCTGTTCGAGCAAACCCTCGAACGAAGCGGTGAGACCTTGAACATTCTCGGCGCGACCTCGGGTGACACCGGCTCGGCGGCCGAACACGCGATGCGCGGCAGGAAAGGGATCAACGTCTTCATGCTCTCGCCGCACGGCCGCATGAGCGCGTTCCAGCGCGCGCAGATGTATTCGCTGCTCGACCCGAACATCCACAATCTGGCGGTGAAAGGGGTGTTCGACGACTGCCAGGATCTGGTGAAGCAGGTCAACGCCGATGCCGCCTTCAAGGCGCGCTACCGGATCGGTGCGGTGAATTCGATCAACTGGGCGCGCATTGCGGCGCAGGTGGTGTACTACTTTCACGGCTATCTTGCTGCGACCCGCTCGAACGCCGACTCCGTTTCATTCGCCGTGCCCACGGGCAATTTCGGCAATATCTACGCCGGCCACGTGGCGCGTGCGATGGGGCTGCCGGTCAGGCGCCTCGTGCTCGCGACCAACGAGAACGACGTGCTCGACGAATTCTTCCGCACCGGCCGTTACCGGGTGCGGAAGCTCACGGTCGCGACCTCGAGCCCCTCGATGGACATTTCGCGCGCGTCCAACTTCGAGCGCTACGTGAGCGATCTCGCCGGGCGCGACGGCGAGCGCGTCGCGGCGCTGTGGAAGTCGCTCCAGGCCGAAGGCGAGATCGACCTTTCGGCGCACGCGGCGCGCATCGCCGCAAGCGGCTTCGTATCCAGCACGAGCACGCATGCCGACCGGATCGCGACCATTCGCAGGGCGAGCGAGCGCTACGGCGTCGTGGTCGACCCGCACACCGCGGACGGACTCAAGGTGGCGGAGTCCTATCGCGAGCCGGGCGTGCCGATGATCTGCCTGGAGACCGCGCAGCCGGCAAAATTCGCCGCAACGATTCGCGAAGCGCTGGGGCGCGATCCGCAGCGCCCGCCGGGAACCGAGCATCTGGAGGAGCTTCCGCAGCGCTTCGAGCTGATCGAGCCCGATTCCGCAGCGCTCAAGCGCTATATCGCGCGCCACGCGCGCTAGAAAAATCCATGCACCTGCCGCTCGTGCGCCAAGCGGCTGAAAACGCTCGGTAATTCGGCGCCTCTGGAGCATCTGCTGCACAGAAAATATGTACTCGGGGCGCGCCCCAGGACTGTCTCCGGCGCCCCCTGGACGTTTCCCTTGCCTCGTGCAACCAATTGAAAAGAATCGTGAACCTGCGGCTCGGGATCGATCTCTGAGACGCTGGCATGCGACTTGCGTGGATGAGGGCGAAAGGTCGCCAAACGAATCAAGCCGGAGGATGCCATGAGAGCCAACGCAAACGTCGCAAGATTCCCGGGTTATGCGCCCGCCGCCTGCGAAGGGGGGGGAGCGCTCAGGAACGCCGCAAGAACCGTCATCGGCGCGTTGAAGCCATTCGCGCTGTTCTTCGCCGCACCGTTCGTGGGACTCGCTTACGCGGTTGCCTTCCCGCTGGTCGGGGCCGGTGCGCTCGTCTGGCTGGCCGTCCGGGCGGCAACGAAACGCGCCGCGGCGGCCTGATTGCGGAGCGGGACGATCCGGACATCGGAGAGACAGATGAACAAGACACCGAGAATCCTCATCGTCGATGACGAGGAAGTCATTCGGCGCAGCTACACCCGGCTGCTGCGCGGCGCCCACTGCCAGACCGAAGCGGTGCTGAACGGGGTGGAAGCCCTGCACGCCCTGGCGTGCAGCGCGTTCGACGTGGTGCTGCTCGATCTGCGCATGCCGGGGCCGGACGGCATGGCCGTGCTGAAAGTGATCAAGCAGAACTGGCCCGAGAGTGAAGTCGTGGTGATCACCGGCTATCCGACGATCGAGACCGCGAAGGAAGCGGTACGGCTCGGCGCCTACGACTACCTCGCCAAGCCGCTCGACCCGGATGCCGTGATCCATGTCGCGCAGGGCGCGGCGAACCGCAAACGCTGGGCGCTGCACCCAATTGATGGATGAATCAGGAGGCAACGATGAAAGCACTCAGAAAAGTACTGGTCGTCGATGACGACCCGGTGGTCGGAAAAAGCTTCGACCGGGTTCTTTCCGGCAAAGGCTACGCGGTGATCACCGCCGCGAGCGGAGCCGAAGCGCTCGACAAGCTCGCCCGCGAGGACTACGACGTGGTGTTCACCGATATCCGGATGCCCGGGATGGACGGGCTCGAAATGGCCGAGCGGGTCAAGGCTCGGCAGCCGTGGCTGCCGGTGGTGATCGTGACCGGCTACGGCAACGAAGCGAACGAGGCCCGTGCCAAGGACATCGGCGCCTCGGGTTTCCTGCACAAGCCGCTGTCGCCCGAGACGATCGAGGCAAGCGCGCGTGCCGCGCTCGCGGAGCCAGCGGTCGCGCCGGCGATCGAAGCGGCGCCGACCGCCGCCGTCGCGCCCGCGCCGAAGCGCGGTACCGCATGGAATGCCGCCAAGCTGATCGCCGCGCCGTTCCTCGGCCTCGCGTTCGTGATCGTGTTCCCGTTCGTCGGGCTCGCGATGCTGGCGTGGATGGGCGCGCGGGCGCTGCTCGGGCGGCTGCCGCGGATCGCGCGTTTCGCGCGCAACGTCGGCCTGTTCTTCGCCGCGCCGTTCATCGGGCTCGCCTATGCGATCGCCTTCCCGTTCGTAGGGCTGGGCCTGCTTGCGCTGCACGGCTTCCGGGCGCTCGCGAGGAAGAAAGAGCCGAAATAGCCCTTGCCGTTTGCGTGTGAATCCGCGGGCGCGAAAGCGCCCCCGGTTTGCGTCTGGTCAAGAAGGACGCAAGGGCCGCATGCGAAGCTCCTCTCTAGATGAGGATGCCAACATGAATGCCTTGCGCCGGCTGCGGGCGGGCGCCGCCACGGCAGCGGTGCTGTTGATGCTTGCCACGATGCCACCGGTCCCGGCGCATGCGGCTGACCGGCTGTCCGAAGACGATCGGAAGTGCCTTGCCTGCCACGCGCAGGAAGGCATCACCAAGACGTTCGAAAAAGGCGACACGCTCGCGCTACGGGTCGACGGCGAGCAGTTCGCGCGCTCGATTCATGCGCCCCTGGGCTGCGCCGCATGCCACTCCGAAGTCGACCTCAAGAGCCATCCCGGCGGCGGCACGAGATTCGATACCGCGCGCGAATTCGCGGTTGCGCAGGCCGGGGCCTGCCGGCAGTGTCACGAAGAAGTGTTCAAGCAGCACCAGGGCAGCATCCATGCGCTGAGGCTCGGCGAAGGCAATCCCGTCGCTCCGACGTGCGCCGGGTGCCACGGGTCGCATTCGGTCAGCCCCAAGACCGCGTATCAGACCTGCGTGACCTGCCATGCCGCCGCGCTGGCGGAACACCGCGGCTGGCTGCCGAATGCCGAATCGCATCACGAAGTCGTTTCGTGCGCCGCGTGCCATGCGCCGGCGGCGCTGCGGATGGTCGACCTTCGTCTCTACGACCGTACGGCACGGACCTGGGTCGCGGAGAAGGAGGGGCAGCCGTGGTTCGAGAAACTCGCCCGCTCGATCGATGCCGACGGCAACGGACTGGATGCCGCCGAGCTGCGCAGCCTCCTGAAAGCGATCAATCCGGAGGGCACCGCGGTGCCGAAGACGCTGCGCGGCCGGATCGAGCTGCGCGCCGGCGTCGAGGCGCACCGCCTGTCCGAGAAATCGAAGGCGCTCAAGGCCTGCGACAACTGCCACCGCGAGGGCGCCGAGCCGTTCCAGAACGTCGCCGTTTCCGTCACCGGCCCCGACGGCCGCCCGCGGCGGCACACCGCGCAGAAGCAGGTGCTCGGCTCGGCGCTGGCGGTCGAATCGCTGCCCGAGTTCTACGCCATCGGCGGCACGCGCAGCACGTTTCTCGACGTGCTGTTCCTCATCGCCTTGCTGGGCGGAATCGCGTTCCCGGCCGGGCACATGACGGTGCGGTGGCTTTACCGGAAATTTTTCGCGTAACGGGGAGTCGCGCCATGCCGCGGATCTACGTCCACCCGCTTCCGGTCAGGATCTGGCACTGGGCCAACGCTTTCGGTTTCGTGGCGCTGATCGCCACCGGCGTCCAGATCCGTTACATCGAACTCGTTCACGTGATGTCGTTCAAGACGGCGGTGAACCTGCACAACGGGATCGGCTGGATCCTGGTCGGAAATTTCTTCCTCTGGCTGCTGTTCTACCTCTTCACCGACAAGATCCGCGTCTATCACCCGGAGCTGAGCCCGGTGAAGCATTTCCGCGCCAGCTTCCGCCAGCTGCAGTACTACGGCTACGGAATCTTCAAGGGCGAGCCCAATCCGCACCACCTGAGCGTCTACCAGAAGTTCAACGCGCTGCAGAGCATGACCTACCAGATCATCATGCTGCTGCTCGTGCCGCTGCAGTTCGTCACCGGGATCCTGCTGTGGGATCTGAAGCGGTTCTCCTACTGGGTTGACCTGTTCGGCGGCGTGCGGGTGGTGGACACGGTGCACGTGCTGCTATTCATCTTCTTCACCGGCTTCATCTTCGTTCACCCCTACCTCGCGAGCCTCGGCCACACGCCTTCGGCGCATTTCAAGGCCATGATCACCGGGTACGAAGAGGTCGACGAAGAGCCGGTGCCTCAAGCTCCGGCGAAGTAAGAAAAGGGGCCGCAGCTGCGGCCCCTCGGGTGAGGCGCAACCGGCGCCGGCCTATTTCACCCGGCGCGGGTCGCCGCGGTAGCCAAGCGCTTTCCAGTCGAGCCGGCCCCCGGCGCTGTGGCAGCCGCTGCAGCCGAGCGCCTGCGCCTTGGGAACCACCATGTGATTGACCTTCCAGTACATGTCGGTCTCGGCGAACGCGTACTGGCCGCTGTACGGAAGTCCCGCCTTCTTCATCCCGTTGGCGATCGCGCTGCCCCAATCGTAGGTCTGCCAGTAACCGCCCGGCCCGAAGAGGTGCGGCACCGCCATCACGTTCGCCCCAGCGTCATACGGCTGCTTGCCGCGCATGAGCTTGAACGGCGTGATCCGGGCGCTCTTGTCGCCGCGGTCGCCCTTCGGGTAGTTGAGGTGCGTGACCTTGCCGGGGTCGATCTTGTCGCCCATCAGCACGCGATCCACCGAGCCGTTGAACCACAGGTAGACCGGCTGCACGTCCTTCGCCCACTTGAAGTCGCCCTTCATCTTGTCGTAGGTGGCAAGGCCGTACTCGTCTTTCGGCACCGGCTGGTCCTTGCCCGCGGTGGACCAGTCCCACCACACCTTGGTGGGGAGCGTGCGCGCGAACGTCGGCACGTGGCAGGTCTGGCACGCGACGCGCACCGCATGCTTGTCGAGCAACGGGTTCGTCTTGTGCGGCGTGCCGGCGTGGCAGTCCGAGCAATCGAGCGTCTCGCTGCCGCCCGATACCGAGACCGACAACGCCTTGCCCGGGATGACGTGCTTTTGCGACCTGTGGCACGCGGTGCAGGACATGTTCGCGCCGTCTACCGCCATGTGCACGTCCATCGAGCGCGGCGGCTTGCCCATCGAACTGTCGAGATCGCCGTGCTTGATGTGGTCGCCGCCGCCGCCGAAGAAGTGACAGGCGCCGCAATTGTCGCGGCCAGGCTTGCCGACGCTCTGCGCGGCCTTCTCGAGGTCCGCCGCGCGCCAGATCTTGCCCGACTTGGGCGGGAATTCGACATCCTTGTAGGCCGGATGACCCGCCGCGGTGGGGAACTTCCTGTAGGTGCCGCTGGTGTCGTGACAGATCAGGCAATCGACGTTTTCGGCTTTGCTGAAATCGAACGACGCGTCCTTCCAGCCATACCCGGCGTGGCAACTGGTGCAGCGCGGCTCGTTCGAGGGGAGCGCAATGCAGTAGTTGTTCACGGCATTGACCTTGCCGAGCTCGAACTCCCTGCCGCCGGCCTTCTGGCGCGAACTCCAGGTCCAGTGCACCGTCTTCATGAAGTCCCTGGCCTGCTCCTGGTGGCACTGCAGGCAGGCCTTGGTGACCTCAGGCCCGGTCTGGAACGGTCCTTTCACGAGTTTCGAGTGATCCACGGCCGCGAACGCGCTCGCCCCTGCGAGCATCGCTGCGCCGGCGACCGCCACGAGGATTCTTTTCATGATCTGCTCCTTGGGAAGGGTCGGGACGGAGTTACACATCACGGACTGTGCGCCCCGGCGCGCGCCCTGATTTGACGCAGGTCAGGGAATATTAGAGTTTTCTAATATTGAAATTGATTCCGGTTCCGCTCTGCCGTATGAAACGAATGGAATTGACCGCGGATAAGCGTCGCGCCTGCGACGCCTCAGTCTTTTTGCGTCTCGTCGGGCCCTTCGCCGGGGCCGCGCAGGCGGATATTGTGCTTTTTCATCAGCGCCTGGAAATTGGCGCGCTGCATCCCGGTCTCCTCGGCGCTGCGGGTGACATTCCAGGCATTTCGCTTCAGCGCCTCGAGGACGAACGCTTTTTCGATGCTCTCCACCGACTTTTCGCGCGCCGCCTTCTTGCTGCGCTTGAGCTCATCGCCGGTTCTCGGCACCTCCGGGTCGGCCGCGCGCGCCGGGTCGACGATGTTGACGAGGTGCGCCTTGCGGATCACCTTGTCCGCGGCGAGGATCACGGCGCGGTGCACCGTGTTCTCCAGCTCGCGCACGTTCCCCGGCCAGTCGTAATGCAGCAGGACGCTGAGGGCGCCCTCGGAGAATTCGGTGACCCGCTTCCCAAGTTCCCGGCTGTGCGCGCCGAGGAAATGCATTGCCAGCTCGGCAATGTCCTCGCGCCGCTCGCGCAGAGGCGGTATGCGGATCGGGAACACGTTGATGCGGTAGAAGAGGTCCTCGCGGAAGGCGCCGTCCGCGACCAGCGCCCGCAGGTCCTTGTTGGTCGCCGCGATCAGCCGGATGTTCGCGCTCCGGGTGCGCGTGTCGCCCACCGCCTTGAATTCGCGCTCCTGGATGAAGCGCAGGAGCTTGGCCTGGATCGCGAGCGAGATGTTGCCGATCTCGTCGAGAAACAGCGTGCCGCCGTCGGCCAGCTCGAACAGTCCCCGCTTGGTGGCGATGGCGCCGGTGAACGCGCCCTTGACGTGGCCGAACAGCTCGCTTTCGAGCAGGTTCTCGCTGAGCGAAGTGCAGTCCACCGGGACGAACGGCTGGTCCTTGCGCAGGCTGTTGTAGTGAATCGCACGCGCCGCCAGCTCCTTGCCGGTGCCGCTTTCGCCGGTGAGCAGCACCGTCGTGTTGGTCGGCGCGCATTTCGCGATCAGGCGGAACACCTGCTGCATGCCGGGGCTGGAGCCGACCAGGTTCTCGAAGCGGAACCGGGCGCTCGCCTCGGTCTTGAGCTGCGTGTTTTCCTCGAGCAGGCGGCGCCGCTCGAGCGCGCGTTCGACGACGAGCTTGAGTTCGTCCGGATCGAACGGCTTGGGCAGGTAGTCGAACGCGCCGAGCTTCATCGAACGCACCGCGGTCTCGACCTGCGAGAGCCCCGTGATCATGACCACCTCGATCTCGGGATGCGCTTCCTTCACGCGCTGCAGCACCTCGATGCCGTCGATCTCCGGCATCATGATGTCGAGGACCAGCACGTCGAACGGCTTCTCGTCGACCTGCTTCAGCGCCTCGACGCCGCTTTGCACCGCCTCGACCTCGAAGGCGCCGTCGCCGAGCGCGCGCAGGCAGCTGCGCAGCACGATCTCCTCGTCGTCGACGACCAGTACGCGGCCTTTCATGACGCGCTCCCGTGCGCAGCGCCGGCATCCTCCGCCGGCGGCTCGAGCGGCAGGTAGATGCGGAACGTCGAACCGACGCCCGGCCTGCTTTCCACCTCGATCGTGCCGCCGTGCGCCACGATGATGCCATGGCTCACCGAGAGCCCAAGTCCGGTTCCCTTGCCGACCTCCTTGGAGCTGAAGAACGGGTCGAAGATGCGCTTCAGGTTGGCTTCCGGAATTCCGCATCCGGTGTCGATGATCGAAACCACCGCCATCGGCACCGGCGCGGCGCCGGGCCCGGTACTCGCGGGCTGCGTCGCGCGCCGCGTGCGCACCGTGATGCTGCCTTTGCCGTCGATTGCCTGCTGGGCGTTGACCAGCATGTTCATCACCACCTGCTGGATCATGCTCGCGTCGAGCCAGATCGGCGGCAGGCTGCGGTCGAAGTCGGTGGCAATCTCGATGTCGCGCACGTGAGCCGGGCGCTCGACGATCCTCACCGTGTCCTCGATCAGCTGGTTGAGATCGGCGAATTTCTTCTCCGGCGCCTTCTCGCGCGCGAAATCGAGCAGCCGCCGGATGATCGCCGCGCAGCGCTTGGTTTCCTTGATCACGAGTTCGAGGTCTTCGGCCTCCTCGCTCGCTTCGGGCATCTTCTTGCGTACCAGCGTCGCGAAGGTGAGGATCCCGGTGAGCGGATTGTTCAGCTCGTGCGCAACGCCCGCGGCGAGCAGGCCGACCGAGGCGAGCTTTTCTCCGCGCACCGCTTCCGCTTCGGCGCGGCGCAGCGCCCTGGTTCGCTCCTCCACCTTCAGCTCGAGCGTGCGGTTCCACTCCTGCAATTCGCCCTGCGACCGTTTCAGCGCCTCGGTCATGGCGTTGAACGAGGCCGCGAGCCGGCCGAATTCGTCCTCGCTTCGCTGCGGAATGCGCTGCTCGAGGTTGCCCGAGGAAATGCGGTTCGCACCGGTCTCCAGGTCGCGCAAGGGCCGATAGACCAGCCGGTGCACGAACGTGCTCAGAAGCAGCGCGGCAACTGCGACGAAACCGAGCACGAGAATCACGATCGTGCCGACGCTGCGCTGCATCGCGCGATCGCTTTCGTCGAGCGAATAGACGATGTCGAGCACGCCGAGCACCGACTGGTTTCTGGGATGCACGTGGCACGCCGCGTTCGAGCACGAGGGTTCGTTGCGGATCACCTCCATGCTGGCGAGCATCCGGGTGCCTTCGGGTGTGACGAAGACGCGCGCGCGCGCGCTGCGCGGAATCTGCTGCGCCGGCTTCTCGGTCTCGTGGCACAGGAGGCACCCTTCGGCCTTGCGGTCGACCTTGAGGCCCAGTTCGGGAACGTGCGTCGAGTCGATGATCACGCCTTCCTTGCTGAAGATCCGTACCTTCTGGATGTTGCCGCCCTGGCGCGCGACGTCCTGGATGATCTGGTGCACGTACTCGGGACGGTTCTGCAGCATGGCGAAGCGCGTGCCCCGGATGAGGACCTCGGAAAGCTGCGTCACGTGGCGCACCGCCTCGCCAAGCAGTTCTTCGCGCTGGTGGCGCACCACGAGCACGGCAAACAGCGCCAACGCCCCCAGCAGCGCGAGCGTGGTGTACAGGCCGACCTTGAAGCGGAGGGTTTTCGGGAGCACTCGAGGCGGTCCCGGCCCGCGGCGGCTAGGTTTCCTCCCGCGCTACCGCCGCCAGCCGCAACCGGTCGAGGATCGCGATCTCGCGCTGCTCGACCGAGATCAGCCGTTTTTCCGCCAGCTCGCGTAGCAGGCGCGAGAGCGTCTCCTTCTTCACCCCGAGGCGCGAGGCGACCACCGTCTTGGTGGTCGGCAGCCGCACGGTACAGCTGCCGTTGCCGCCTCCCGTTGCGGCGAGCGAGTCGAGGTACGAGGCAAGCCTCTGCACTCCGCGCCGAAGGGCGCCGGCCTCCACTTCGGCCAGCAACATCATCGTGCGCTCGGCAAGCGCCTGGATGACCGTGCGCGCAAAACGCGGATCGTTCTCGACCAGTCCGAGGATCGCCGCCGAGGGAACGATCACCACCAGGGAATCGTCCAGCGTGACTGCCTCGTAGGGGGAGGGGCGTCCGAGGACCGATACCGCAAGGCCGAAGGTTTCGGCGGGGGCGACGATACGCATCACCCGCTCCTCCTCGTCCCCGCCACGGAACGCGAGCTTGACCTGGCCGAAGGCGACCGCGTGCAGCCCGGGCGAGCACTCTCCCTGGGGGCAGACGACCGCGCCGCGCCGGTAGCGCACCGTCCGGGCGCGTGCCGCCAGTTCGGCGATCTGTCGCTGGGCGGTGTCCCGGAAGAGCGGCAGGTTCGCCAGCACCCCTTCGGCCAGCCGCGGGTCGCGCAGGGCGCCGTTCGAAGGCGCGTCTCGAAGCTGAAGGATCTGCTGCATCGCGAACGATCATTGCATGCGCAACTGGGGCGGGATTGAGACAGGTCAAGGCTGTTGCTTCCAGACCCTGCCCGGAAGTGCCGTTTGATGCAGGTCAAACGGCACGGCACAAAACGGGTTCGAATCGCTCAAATCGTTGGCATGATCAGGCGAAATCAGGCAGCGACGGGATGGGAGATACGAGAAGAATAGTTTCCTGGCGGCCGCATCGCGGTTGCCGGTGCTGCATTCACGCGCATTTTCCGCAAGGCACAGATCAGGGAGAGACAAAATGGTAGACCGACCGCGTTTGGGCTGGTCCGGTGTGCTCAGCGTCGTTTCGGGCGCATTGCTGACGTTCGCGGGTCTGGGGATCACCGCCGCGAACAATGCATTTGCGGCCGGCCCCGGTCCCGAGGTGTGCGCGAACTGCCACGAGTCGGCGGCCGCCTACTACAAGAGCTCGGTCCACGGCCAGAAGGGAAATCGGAGAGGTCCGGCGAACGCCGGCGAGTGCTCGCTTTGCCACGGCGATGGGACCGAGCACGTGAAGGCCGGCGGCGGTCGGGGCGTAGGGGGTCTCAAGAACCCGGGCGGCAAGAGCGCATCGATGGCGACCGATGACAAAAACGCGATCTGCCTCGGCTGCCACGCCGGGGGGAGCAAACGCACGCACTGGGAAGGCAGTACGCACCAGGCCCGCGGCAATGCGTGCACCAGCTGCCACACCATGCACGCAACCGACCGGGTCCTCACCAAGCTCACCCAGCCGCAGGTCTGCTTCGCCTGCCACAAGCAGCAGCGCGCCGAAGTCAACCGCACCTTCCGCCACCCGATCGTCGAGGGCAAGGTGGCCTGCTCTGACTGCCACAATCCGCATGGCTCGATCGGCAAGGCCCTGATGAAGCGCGACAGCGTGGTCGAGACCTGCTACCAGTGTCACGCCGAAAAGCGCGGGCCGTTCGTGCATCCGCACGAGCCGGTCACCGAGGACTGCTCGCTTTGCCATAACCCGCACGGCACGGTCGCCGACAGCATGCTGAAGGTGCGCCCGCCGTTCCTCTGCCACCAGTGCCACACGCCGCACGCAGGCAACGTGGCCAACGTCAGGGGATTGCTGCCTCTCAGCACGACCGGCGTCACGGGGAAGAGTGCCATCAACATCACGCAGGGCAGGGGCTGCATGAACTGTCATAGCCAGATTCACGGCACCAACAACCCGGTGACGACCAACCCGTCGCCGCAGTTCTTCTTCCGCTAGCGATAGAGGGCGAACGATATGAAGAATTCCAGACAGACACTTCGCCTCAGCCCGACGGTCCTCGTTGCCTTGGCCGCGGCTTTCGGACCGGCGCACGCCCAGCAGACGGGCGGAGGGATCGGAACCTTGCCCGAGAACTCGGTGAGCGTCGGAGTCGGCGTGACGAGCGGCGAACAGACCGATCGCGCGCGCCTCGGCTTGTTCAACGGCCTGCGCAAGCATGACGCGAATCTCCTTTTCGGCTTCAACTACACGAATCGCGAGGAAGCCTCGGGCCGCTGGATGAGCTTCGAGGGGCGCAACATCGGGCTCGACAACCGCGAACTGAGCTACACATATCGCTGGCTGGGCGACCTCAAGTTCACCGCGGATTACGGCGAACTGGTGCGGCACGATCCGCGCACCATCAATACGAGTCTTGCCGGCGCAGGCAGCACGACGCCGGTGGTAACGCTTCTCCCCAACGCCCAGATCGGGCAGGGGCAGGATCTGAACCTGGAACTCAAGCGCAAGGCGCTCGGCCTCGGCATTGAGAAAATGTTCGGCGACGCCTGGCAGCTCGAAGTCGCGTTCAGGCACGAAGACAAGAGCGGCGCGCGCTTTTTCGGCAAAGGATTCGCCTGCGCGGCTTCATGGAGGGACGTGGGTGTGTGCTCGACCACCACCGCCGGGGCGGTCCTGATGTTGCCGGAGCCGGTCGATTCCACGATCCGCCAGCTCGATGCGAGGCTCAATTATTCCGGGCCGAGCCTGAAGCTCAGCGTCGGCTATTACGGCTCGTTCTACAACAACAATACGGGCGCGCTTACCCCGACCATCGTCGGCGGATTCGGCAACCAGAACGGTGGCACTCAGGCAGCGGATGCAAATCTGGCGACGTACATGGGTACACCGATGGCGCTCTGGCCGGACAACCAGGCGCATCAGCTCTTCGTCGCGGGGAACTACAGGATCACCCCCAAGACCAAGGTGAATTTCAAGTACGCCTACACGCACGCGACGCAGAACGAGAGCTTTGCCGGCATGGGACTCGCGGGGGCACCGGCGGGACGAAACGACTTCGGCGGGGTCATCAACACCACCAAGGCGCAGATCGGCTTTTCGGCGCATCCGCTCGACAAGCTGCACGTGCACGGCGACATCGCCTACGATCACAGAAAGAACGAGACGCCGCTTGCTCTCTACAACCAGCTCTTTTTCTGCACTGCGGGCGGCACCATCCGTGGCTGTACCGGCGGGGCCGCGAACACGGTTCTAGCAGCCTATACCAACGGCAATGCGTCGCCGAAGAAGTACGACGTCAAGCTGGAGGCGAGCTACAAGCTGCCGCAGAATTACCTCGTCGTCGGCGGCTTGAAGTACGAGCGGGAAGACTTCGGCACCTGGACGCCCACGGAAGTGGCGGGCGGGGTTACAGGACTCAAGCAGAAACTCGCGGAAGAGAGCTACCGTCTGGAATTGCGCAAGACCATGTCCGAGACGCTGACGGGGTCCATCAGCCTGACCTCTGCCCACCGCAAGGGCAAGTCCCCCTGGCTGCGACCGGTGGATTTCATCACGACCGGAGGAGGAACCGGGGTCGTCGAGGTATCGGACGCGCAGATCGCCAGCCGCACCGCAATTTTCCCGTTCATCTACATGGATCGCAAGCGCGAGAAAATCAGGCTGATGGGCAACTGGGAACCGGTCGAGCGCCTGTCGCTGCAAGTGTTCTGGGACAACGGCAAGGACACCTACACGGCCCCGACCGAGCACGGCTTGCGCAGCTACAAGATGGACAACGTCGCGCTCGATGCAGCCTATGCGCTGTCCGACGCATGGAAGCTCAATGCCTACGTGTCGCAGGGAAGTCAGACGGTCGACGCAGGCCATTCGACCGGCTATGACGCGATCGTCAAGGACACGGCGACGAGTCTCGGAGTCGGTTTTTCGGGCACGCCGACTTCGCGGCTGCGCATCGGCGGCGACCTCACCTGGCTCAACGACAAGCTCGCGTATCGGCAGACGCTCGATGCTTTCAACACGAGCGCGGCGAACGCGGCAACCGTCGCCGCCGGCGGGCTGCCGGATGTGACCTACCGCCTGACACGCCTCAATGTATTTGGAGAATATGCGCTGCAGAAAAGCGCGCACCTGCGGCTGGACTTCATCCACGTCCGGACCTTGTTCAACGAATGGACCTATAATTTCAACGGCGTGCCGTACCTGTACAGCGACAACACGACGCTCAACGCCAAGCAGAACCAGAGCGTGTCCTTCCTCGGCGCGAGCTACGTCTACAGGTTCCAGTAGGTTCGCAGGAAGGTGCGCGTCGCCTGGCCTGTCTGATCCCCGCTCTGTCAACCGGGTCGCGGGGATGCGCGTTCTGGGGAGGCGGTACCTCGTGAACAAGGAGGCTTCATGAAGGCAATACTGATGGTTGCGGTGGCGGCGGGCGCGCTGATGGCAGGTCCGGTTCAGGCGCAGTCCGGCGCCGATGTGCTGAAGGCGAAGGGGTGTCTGAACTGCCACGAGGCGGACAAGAAGAAAGTCGGCCCGGCGTACAAGGATGTGGCGGCCAAGTACAAGGGGAACAAGGACGCCGAAGCGATGCTGGTCGGCAAGTTGAAGGAGGGCAAAGGCCATCCGAAGGTCGCTGCGTCCGATGCCGAACTCAAGGCGGCCGTTCAGGCAGTACTGGCCACAAAATAATCCGGTTTGCTCCCAGGAAAAAGCCGGCTCGAGCCGGCTTTTTTGTCTGCGCGGTGGAACCAACGCGCTCGGTTAGAATACTTATGGGTATGAGATTTCTCGCCAGAAAATCCGAATACGCGGCTGGGGTATTTGCGGTAGTGCTTGTCATTGCAGCGACCGGCCCACTGCACCGTGCGAATGCGCAAGCGGCCGAGCGGACCGGCAAGCAGGTAGTCGAGGCCGTGTGCGCGTCCTGCCACGCCACGGGTGCGAAGGGCGCACCCAAGATCGGCGACCGCAAGGCCTGGAGCAAGCGCGCCGCGCAGGGCCTGAGCAGCCTCACCGAGCACGCGCTCAAGGGCATCCGCGAAATGCCCGCGCACGGCGGCAACATGAAGCTCACCGATCTGGAAATCGGCCGCGCGGTGGCCTACATGGTCAACCAGTCGGGCGGCAAATGGATCGAGCCCGCGAGCGCGAAGGACATGGCTGCAGAGCGCAGCGGCGAGCAGGTCGTGAAAGGGCAATGCGCCAAGTGCCATCAGGAGGGCGTGGGCGGCGCGCCCAAGATCGGAGACCGCGGCGCCTGGAGACCGCGGCTCAGCCATGGCGTCGAGGCGCTGGTGCGCTCTGCGATCCGCGGCCACGGCGGCATGCCGCCGCGGGGCGATCAGGCCGATCTTACGGACGCGGAAATCCGCAACGCAGTGCTCTACCTGTACAACCCCACGGCGCCAGCCAAGCCCGCTGCTGCCACCGCCGCTGCCGCGCCCAAACCGGCCGGGATGCTCAAGACGGTCGGCGGGATCGAGGTCTATCTGGGATTCGTGTCAGCGGACACGATCCGGGCCTATCCGGAGGGTTCCGTCGAACGGTCCATGCACGGCGGTGTGCCGAGCGGATCGGACAACTATCATCTCAATGTGTCGCTGCTCGATCGGTCGAGCAAGGAGCCGATCAAGGACGCTCGCGTCGAGATCCAGGTCGAGCAGCCGGGCCTCGCGAGCGAGACCAAGGTGCTCGATCCGGTCGTGATCAACAAGGTGCCGAGCTACGGCGATTACTTCAAGCTCAGGCCCAAGACGCATTACGTCATCACGGTCCGCGTGCAGCGGCCCGCCAGCCCGCGGCCGCTCGAAGCCCGCTTCGAGCGCAGGCAGTACTGATCCGGGCGTTCCGCGCCGCGACCCCTACTTCGGCGGCAGCGCGGCGTAGAAGGTCGCGATGCTCTCGATGATCGTGTCGCCGTAGGGCAGGCTCATCTTGTGCATGGTGGTGCTTTCGCGGCGGTCGTCGCGGTAGGCGCGGAGCGCCATCACAAGATAATCCCGGTCCTGTCCCCGGATGCGCGGGATCACGAGCGGGCTGCTCTCGGCGGCCGCACCGTGGCAGCGCTCGCACTTGTCGGTGAGTTCCTGCACGATCGTCTGGCCCCGTTCCGCCGGGCGGGATTTCTGCGCCGTGTAGAAGGCGGCGATGCTGGCAATCTCCTTGTCGCTGAGCCCGCTCACGTAGGCGCGCATCTTCTCGCGCTTGCGGGTGGTGCGGTATGCCTTGATGGCGTTCACGAGATAGGTCGGATCCTGGCTCGCGAGGCTCGGTGTCGCGGTGTCGGTGCTCACGCCCTGGGAGCCGTGGCAGCCGCCGCACACGGCGCTCAAGGGCTCGCCCGCAACCGGGTCGCCGGCGGCGGGCGCGGGACGTGACGCCGGTGTCTGCGAGGCGAAATAGAGCGCCAGATTCTCCTTGTCGATTTTCGACAGCCCGGGGAGCAGGGCGTGCATCGGCGCGGCCTTGCGCTCCTTGTTCAGATATTCGTCGATCGCGGTGACCAGGTAGCGCGGCTGCTGGCCGGCGAGGTTGGGCACGCCGCGCGTCGGGCTGTTGCCGTCCTCGGAATGGCACTTCGCGCATGCGGCTGCAAGCGCCTTGCCGTTCTCGTACGGAGAGTAGGGCTGAACCTCCTTCCCCACGGTCGGGACCGCCGCGGGCAGGCGGGCGTAGTACGCGGCCACGTTGTGCACGTCCGCCTGGGTCATGCGCCCGGCCATCTGCTTGAGCGCGGAATGAAAGCGCTTGCCTTCCCGGTACGCCTTGATCGAGTCGGCGAGATAGCGTTCGCGCTGCGCCGCGAGATGCGGAATGCCGGGCGCGACGCTCTTGCCATCCACGCCGTGGCAGGCCTTGCACTCGCGCTCCGCGAACACCTTGCCGGCGCCGACATCTGCGGCAGCCTGTTTTTCCCCCTTGGGCTTGGCGGCCGGTTCCTCCTTTTCCGCGCAACCGAACAGCGCCACTGACGATACCGCGATACTCAGCAACAGACGTTTCATGGGAAATCCCGGGAAATGGTGGTTCATAGGATCGGAATGCCGGTCAGCCGACGAAATTCGTGTCGCCACCCCGGCGACGGATCACCACGATGGGAGTGCGCGAGAACCAGAGCTGGTACATGGAAACCACCCACATGAACGCGAACGCAAGGCCCATGAGCGCACCGCCGATGATCACCACCCAGGCGAACGGGTGGTAGATCTTGGTGAAGTACCAGGAACCGATATCCAGGGTGAGGGCAACGAACGGCAGCACGACAACCGCGCACTTGAACCACACGGGACGCACGTACGCGTGGCTGAAGATCGTCCCCATGATGAAAAACACCAGCGTAAGCCCGAAAAAGTGGATGTGCGACACGCGAACGAGCGTGAATAGCGCCGTGCCGGTGTCCCGCTCGGTCACTTTCTGCACGTTATCGAAGCCGTTGAGGTTCGGCAGGTGCGGGTTGCTGCCGTCGTGACACGTGATGCAGCGCTTCTCGAGCGTCTGCCTGACATCCTTCTCGTACTTGCCCCGATCGGCGCCCTCCTGCACCCAGGAGACGAGTGAGTTCAGCTCCTCGCGCGGCAGCATCGCCGACATCGATCCGCGCAGGGCCGCTTCGATGCGCGAGCCTTTGCCGCTGCCGCTGTAGGCGATGACCACGTCTTGGTACGACAGCGTGCGCGGATTTCCGTCCTTTCCGGAATACGTGTGGAACAGGTAGATGATCGCGAACAGGTACGCCGTCCCCAGCACCAGAAGCGTCGCCGTGTACAGCACGCGCATGCTGTACGGCAGCTCCGAATAGTGGTGATACAGCCGGTGCAGCGGGATTTCGTTCCCGCCCGGCTCCCTCATTTCGGCTTGTTCCGGCATCGAATCTCCGCTCCTTTTCATTTGCCGCCCTTGCCCGCGGGAAGAATCACGTAAGTCACCGCGCGGGCGGTCTGACGCGAATAGTAGCTGGCGAGTTCCTTCACGTCGGACTCGGACATCAGCGAGGACATCGCCGCCATGGCGCTGCTCTTGCGCGCGCCCGTGCGGTAGGCGTGCAGAACCTGTTCGAGCCAGTCCGCGCGTTGCGCCGACAGGCGCGGCATCATGGGATCGGTGCTGTTGCCGTTCACGCCGTGGCAGCGATCGCAGCGCTCGACCCACTCCGCCGTGGTGAGGGGCCTGCGGACGTTGAGCGGCTGCGGCTGCTGCGCGGCGTAGTACGCGGCCATGTCCTTCATAACGCGCCCGTCCAGCGCCGCGGCGGGTGCCTTCATGGACTCATCCTTGCGCGAACCGTCCTTGTAGGCCTGGAGCGCGGCAACGAGGTACTGCGCGTCCTGGCCTGCGACGCTGGGCGTCGCCGGATTGCCGCTCACGCCGGCGTCGCCGTGGCAGGCGGCGCAGGCCGCCGCGGCCGCTGTCTTGCCCGCCGCCGGGTCGCCCGGCGCCGGCGTCTGCGCTTTCGCCGGCTTTTGCAGCGCATAGAAAAGCGCGATGTTGCCAATCGCTTCGTCACTCACGCCCGCAAGCAGGGACTTCATCATGTCGTTCTTGCGCTGGCCCGACTTGTACGCTTGCGATGCCGCGATGAAATACTTCGGGTCGAGCGCAACCAGATTCGGCATGCCCGGGGTCTTGCTGATGCCGAGTTCCCCGTGGCAACCGCCGCAGCTCGCTGCCGCGGTCTTGCCCGCCTGCACCGGATCTGGCCTCGCGGGGGCGGGCTTCACCGCTCCCGGCGCCGGGGGCTTCGGGGGGTCGAGACTCGCGTAGTACGCGGCCACCTTGACGAGCGCGTCGTCGCTCAGATACTTCACCGCGCCGGGCATGGCGCTCTGGACGCGCGTGGTATACCGATAGGCGCGCAGTTGAAGATCGAGGTAGGCGGCACGCTGCGCCGCGAGATGGGGAATGCCCTTGTTGGAACTGATGCCGTTCGCGCCGTGGCAACGCGTGCAGGCCGCTTCCGCGACGCGCCCGCCCTCGGCGATTTCGAGTGGTGTGACTTGAATCGCCCGAAGCTCGTCCACCGCCGCCGGCCTGACCACCGCCGCTTGCGCGAGCGCGCCCGGCGATTGCCCCGAACCAGCGGCAGCGGCTGCGAACAGGAACGCGATCAGGAGAAAATCCCGGGCGCGTGATCTCCTCGGCGGCTGGGCGCGGCCATTGGGACCCACGCTATCTTCCGTCGCATCGTGCTTACGCATTGCGGCGATCGACGGCACCGCGCCGATCACCGGCGCGGGGTTTGGCAACCTCCCATGAGGCCGTCTCCATCCAGGGTGGAAGCATCCGGACCATGGCCCACAACAGAAACAGCGGCGCAACCGCCACCGAGACCGCGGTCACCAGGCCCTCCCGGTGCAGGATGACGATCTGGTATTCGAGGATTCCTTTTGCGGTCTTGGCGATCTCCTGTCCGCCGATGACCACGTTCCAGCGCATCATCCAGACCGAAAACAGCACCAGCAGGGCGCTCGTCGTGACCCCGACGACCAGCGCCCGGCCGGTAGTGCCCTTCCAGATCATGTAGGTGAGCAGCGCGAGCGGCGTCACCGCGCCGAGCGCGAACTGCAGGATGAAGAACGGGACGATGAGCGGTCCGGTCACGTATTCCAGGATGATCTCGATCCCCTCGCGCGCCTTGTAGACGATGTTCGCGAACTCCAGGCCTTCCAGCACCAGCGTGAACATCGCGAATCCCCACAGCACGTAGGCGAGGCCCTTCACGCACGGCAGGTCGATCGGGACCCTGCGCAGCTTGCACGACAGGACGTAGAGCACGATCAGCAGCGCGACCCCGGAGATGACGGCGGAAAAAAGGAACACTACCGGCATAAGGTCAGAGGACCACCATTCGCGCGACTTGAGCGAGCCGAAGACGAATCCCACGTAGCCGTGCAGGCCATGCGCGGCCGGGATGCCCGTGACGGCGAGCGCAAAAATCCATTTTTCATCATAGCGCATCGCCTTCTCGGCGAGGTCATGCGATCCCAGAGCGGCCACGTGGCAGAGCTTTCCGAGAAAGCCCGGCCGCTGCTGCGCCTGCTGCACGAGGTAGGGCCGGTACATGAACCAGACTTCCAGGATCAGCAGGAGGACGTAGAAGCCGGCCGCGTAGCCGAACACGGCGATCGCCGAGGTCCAGTGCGGTGTCCACACCGGATTGAACGCGCGTTCCGGATGACCGAGGTGGAGCAGCAGCGGCGCCGGCACGAAGATCATGAACGCGAGCGCGGTGAGCAGGGCGAAGCGCCCCACCGGCTTGAACTGCTCCATGCCGAACACGTGGTACAGGCTCGAGACCGTGAACGCGCCCGCGACCAGTCCCGTGAGATACGGATAGACCACGATGAGCACGGTCCACGGGATCACCGTCTCGTTCGGGTAGACGTAGCCGATGTAGGGCGCGGTGTGGGCCAGGGGTTCCATCAGGCCACCTCGCTGTCCAGGCCGACGTAGAACACGTTGGGCTCATTGCCGGTTTCGGGCCGCAGAACCTGCACCCGGTACTTGTTGTTGCGCATGAAGATCTTGATCGGGCTCTGGCGGTCGTTGCGGTCGCCGAAGATGCGGGCGCCGACCGGACAGGCCTCGACGCAGGCGGGCTGCAGCCCCTTGGTGATGCGGTGGTAGCACCAGTAGCACTTCTGCGAAACCCCTTTCTTCGCGTTGAACCAGCGCGCGCCGTAGGGGCAGGCCTGCACGCAGTACTGGCAGCCGATGCAGTACTTCTGGTCGATCAGCACCACGCGGTCCTTGGTCTTGAACGTGGCGCCCGTCGGGCATACCTGCACGCAGGGCGGATTCGAGCACTGGTTGCACAGCTTGGGGACGAAGAACGCTTTTTCCACTTTCGCGTCCTTGTAGCGATTGGCGAAACGGTATTCGCGTTGCGAGCCCGACGCCTCGATGTTCACCGGGTCGTGCTGGCTGTCGATGCGCGGCTTGTCCTCGCCCTCCAGATAGACGTAGCGCTCGACCCAGGTGTTGAAGTGATGGGCGTCGAGAGGAACATCGTTCTCCTTCTTGCACGCCTCGACGCAGCGCAGGCAGCCGATGCACTTGGTCGCATCGACGCCGAACGCCCAGCGGTGCTTGGTCCAATCGTAATCCTTGGTCGGAAACGAGCCCGATTCGGCGGGCCGGCTTTCTTTTTGCGGCGCGCCGCGCGTGGTGGCGAGCGATCCGGCGCCGGCGAGCGCCCCGCTGCACGCCACCGCGGCGCCGCCCAGCCTGCGCAGAAACTCGCGCCGCGCCTTGCCCGAAGGGTCGGATGGATTGGTCATCGTGTTCCCTTTCCTTGCGCCGCCGGCCGGCAGCTCTGCCCCGAGTAGTACGCCGCGAGATTGGCGATGTCGGCGTCGCTCAGCGCCCGGACGACGCCCGCCATCATCGGGTCCTTGCGCAGCCCGGCGCGGAACGCCTTGAGCACGTTCGCGAGGTAGCCGGCTCTCTGTCCCGCGAGGTGCGGCCAGGCAGGATTGCTCGCGATGCCCGTCTCGCCGTGGCAGGCGGTGCAATTCCTTGCCACGTCCTTGCCGGCTGCCGCATCGCCTGCGGTCGGCAGGATCGGGGGCGCGTCGCAAGCGAGGCCTGCGTAGTAGGCCGCGAGGTTCTGTATGTCGGTGTCGCCGAGCGCCTGCGCGAGCGGCGTCATCGCCACGTCTTTTTCGTCTCCCGACTTGTACGCCGCAAGAATGCGCGCGAGGTAGGCTGCATGCTGGCCGGCGAGGTTCGGCCAGGTATCGTTCGGGCTGACTCCCGCCGCCCCGTGACAGCTGGCGCAGGCGGCGGCGGCTTTCTTCCCGGCTGCCGGATCGCCGGCCACCGTGGTCGCGACGGCCGCGATCTTGGGTGCGTGGGGGTTGTGGCACGCGATGCACTGCTGGCCGCCGGAATGCGCCTTTGCCTCGATCTGCGGCTGCGTTTCCGGCCGGCCCGCCGTCGCCTCGTGGCACAGCGTGCACAACTTCGCCGTGTCCGGCGCAATCGCCATCTTCCTGCTCTGCGGATGCCCCTGGGCGGCGCCGTGACAGACTTCGCAGGTCACGGTCTTGTGGCTGCTGGCCGTCCACTGCGCGTGCCGCTCGCCATGGCAGTTCTGGCAATAGCGCGGCGTCTGGAACACCGGCTCCTGCGAAGCGATTTCGGGGACCGAATCGGCGCGGTAGTGGCCGAACCGGTAAAACGAATCGGGAGTGAAGTAGAGTTTCGCCGCGTAGGCCACGACCGCAAACGCCGCCATTACCAGAAGCAGACGAACGATGTGCCGGGGCATTGGCCGTGGATCGATGACGTGTGCGCGATCGGAGTCAACTGGGTGATTTTTCGGATTTTCCCGGCCGCACTACGGGCGCGATTGACATGGATCAACCGGGCCGGGGAAAGGGCCCTTCTCCGGAGCCGCGCGCAGGCACGCGCCGCAAGACCGCGCGCGGAAACAAAAGGGCCGGCTCGAGCCGGCTTCTTATTGAACCGCTGCGAGCTACTTCGTCGCGAGCACGTGCGCCACGGCCGCCTTGATTTCGGCGTCGGACGCGGCGGCCTTGGGATGCCCCTTGCCCTCCTTGAGCTTTGTGACGAGCATGCCCTCGGCGTCCTTGCTGCCCTTGTGCTTTGCGGCGATGTCCTTGAGCGACGGCCCCACTTTCTTCTTGTCGACGTCATGGCAGCCGACACAGCCCTTTGCCTTGAACACGTCCGCTCCGGACTGTGCCTGGACCGAGCCGGTCGCGAGCGCGCCCGCGGCGGCCAACACCAACAGCGTTGCTTTCATGGTAGTTCTCCTTTCATCGTGGATGACATCGAATCGAGCGCGCCCCTTCGCTAAACCCCGCCGCCGAGAAATCCGATCAGAACCAGCGCGAGGAGGGTGAGGCCGATCGCGAGCAGCGCGAAGCCGAGGGTCCGGGAGCCGAGCGTCATCGGCCGCGAGGGCGCGTCGACCAGGTATTTCTCCAGTTCACCGGAGGCGACCAGGCGCTTGTATTCGAGCGCGTGCTCGCGGCGGAATTCCTCCAGCGGCACGCTGCCGGTGAACATCACGATGTCGGGCGGCGGATACTTGTCCGGCCGGAAGTGGTTGTTGAAGAAATGCACGGTGAACAGGAACACCGCCGCCAGAATCGCTTCCTCGCCGTGAACCAGCGTGGCCACGTTGAACACCCACCCGGGCACAACCGAGGCGGTGAAGATCGGAAACGCCAGCATCATGCCGCTGCCGCCGATGATCGCCATCCCCCAGAACACCGCCCAGTAGTCGAATTTCTCCCAGTACGTCCAGCGGTCGAAGACCGGGCGCGGCCCGGCGCCGAAGAACCAGTTGAACATCGCGACGATATCCTTCAGATCCTGCCAGGTCGGCACCAGCGACACGGGCCCGAACCAGTCGAACGTTCTCCAGTTGCGACCGATGCGGAACGCGAAGTAGACCAGGTGAACAAAGAAGATCCCCAGCATGAGGGCGGCGCTCGCTCGGTGCACGATGGCGGCGACCTTCGGGCTGCCGAACGCCTTCACGACGACCTTCGCCCACGCGGTTTCCCCGTAGAGCACGGCCATCCCGCTCAGGACCAGCATCATCACGCTCACGGCGAAGACGAGATGGGCGAGCCGCCACAGAGGGGCGAAGCGCTGGAACTGCTTGCCCTGGTGCTGCGGCAGCTCGTCGGTGCGCACGTGCGGCCGCTCCTTGCGCGCTTGCCGGTCCTTGTATTCGCGGTAGAACCACAGCGCCGTGTGCGACCAGAAGAAGATGAACACACCGGCGAGCAGCGCGATCATGAACTTCGCCGCGGTCCACAGGTAGGGATAGCGGTCGAAATCGCCCGCATTCGCGTGCGGCTCGAAGGTCACGAACCCCCTGGTTGCGCCCTGATGGCACTGCTGGCAGGTCTTGAGCCGGTTCTCGGCATGCACGCGCGAGCCCGGATCCTTCACCCGCTGGATGGTGTGGCTGCCATGGCAGTCGAAGCACTTGGCGGTGTACGCGTAGCCCAGCGTCTGGACCTGCCCGTGATAGGTCGCGGTGTAGGTCCGGAAGCTGTCCTGGTGGCAGTTGCCGCAGTTCTTGACGATCCCGAGCTTGATCGGGTCCTTCTTCGGCGAATCGACGTCGTGCGTGGTGTGGCAATCCGAACAGATCGCCGCGACCGGGTTGGCGTTCTGGAGAACCTCCTTGCCATGGACCGACGTCGCGTACACGTCCCTTTGCTTCGCGTGGCACTTGCCGCAGGTGTTGGGAACGTTCAGGCGCCACTCGGCGCGAACCGTGCTGCCGACCGGGTAGACGTAGTGCGCGTCGTGGCAGCTGTAGCAGGTCGCGTTGGTGCGCGACTGGTCGGCCCGGCTGGGACGCGCGTGGACAGACTTCATGTAATGCTCGATCTGCTCCACGACCACGCCCAGGCGCGCGTTCTCCTTGGTCTTGTCCTCCTTTCGCGCCGCCTGCCACAGGTCCTCGTGGCACTGCACGCAGCTCACCTTGTGCAGCACGCCCGGCTGGTGCGGGATCTCGGTGATATCCCTGTGGCAGTCGACGCACAGGCGCTTGCCGTGCACGCTGTTCGCGAACTTGTCCTTGACGACGTGCAGCAAGCGCGGCTTTGCGTCGGCGCCCGACGCGGAAAATCCCTCGTTGCCGTGGCAGGCGAGACAGACTTCGTTGCCGGGTCGCTCGGCGGATTGCTGCGTGTCCGGTGCGCCGCCGGGCGCGGAGTCCTTCGCCGTCGATTGCGCGAGCGCCGGCGCCGCCGCCAGACCGGAGAGCGCCGCAATCAGCCACGCGGCAAGCCGGGCGCGCTGCACGCGCATCAAGCGGGAGCTTTCATCTCGAACACGTCCGCAACGGTAGAGCAATCGACCGGCAGGGTAATATTGCACGCTCCGGCCGGCGTTGATCCAGGTCAAACGCGATTTTGCGCTGCAACCGATCATCGAATTCCGCTGTTCTGAGTGAGGTCTGTGGATGGTCCTGTTCTGGCTGTTCTCCGGCCTGCTGCTGATCGCCGTGGTGGCGTTTCTGCTGCGGCCCCTGCTGCTGCGGGGCTCGGGCGCGGACGTCTCGCGCAACGCCCTGAACGCCGCGCTGTACGCCGATCAGATGCGCGAGCTCGACGCCGATCTGCGCTCTGGCGCGATCGCGGCAGACGCCTACGAGAAGGCGCGCCGGGAACTCAAGGCGCGGCTGCTCGTCGATGTCGGCGAGGCCGAGGCGCCCCGGTCGGCGGGCGGCGGGCGCGGGATGGCGATTGCGCTCGGCGTCGCGGTTCCCATCGCTGCCGCCGCGATCTATTTCCTGATCGGCAGTCCGGCGGCGATCGCGCCTCAGGACCGGGGCGGAAGCGATGCCGCGCACCAGCTCGACGCGCAGCAGATCGAGGCGATGGTCGAGAAGCTCGCCGAGAAGCTGCGGCGCGAGCCGGGAAACGCCGATGGCTGGATCCTGCTCGGGCGCTCGTACAATCTGTTCGGCCGATTCCGCGAGGCTGCCGACGCCTATGCCAAGGCCGCGAAGCTCCGTCCCACCGATGCGCAGTTGCTCGCCGACTATGCCGATTCGCTCGGCATGGCAAGCGGACGGAGCCTCGCGGGCGAGCCCGAAAAACTCATCGCGCGCGCGCTCGAGATCGATCCCCGCAACCTGAAGGCGCTGGCGCTCGCCGGCACCATCGCGTTCGAGAAGAAGGACTACAAGGCGGCCGCCGCGCTGTGGGAGCGCATGCTGCCGCTGGTGGCAGCCGATTCCGAGGACGCGCGTTCGATCCGCGCCAACGTTGACGAGGCGCGCACGCAGGCAGGCGAGGCGGTCGCGCGCAAGCCGCAGGCCTTGGCGCAGCCTTCGGCGCCCAAGGGCGAGTTGCGCGGCAGCGTGCGCCTCGCCGCCGAGCTTGCCGCCAAGGTGGCGCCCACCGACACGGTGTTCATCTTCGCGCGCGCGGCCGAAGGCCCGCAGATGCCTCTCGCGGTGCTGCGCAAGCAGGTGCGCGACCTGCCGGCGACGTTTGCGCTCGACGACTCGATGGCGATGGCGCCGGGCATGAGTCTTTCCAGCGTTCCGCGCGTCGTCGTGGGGGCGCGGATCTCCAAGTCGGCCGCCGCCGCCGCGCAATCCGGCGACCTGCAGGGGCTGAGCGCGCCGGTGGCGAGCAATGCAAGCGGCGTGGCGATCGTGATCGACTCGGTGGTGCGCTGAACCGGATTCGGGGCTCAAGGCAGCTCAACCGGTTCGACGCGCAGCGCCTCTCGCACAACGGACGCGCGCAGCCAGCGCACGTGCGGCGAGCCGAACACCTCGATGCGGCGCAGTCCGGAAAGGGGCTCGTCGTCGCGAAAGGTGTGCGTGTCGCCGTGCGCGAGAAACACCCGGCCGGGTCGTTCTTTCGCCAGAGTCCCCAGCCTTTCGATGAGAGCCGCGTAGCCGTTCGGCTCGCGCCGGCGCGCGAACGGATTCGCATGCAGCAGCACGACGAGCGCCTCGTCGCGCCATCGCGCGAGCCGCGCCGAGGATTCCAGCCATGCGAACACGGCCTGCATGCGATCCTCGTGCTCGAATTCGTCAGCGAGGTTGTTGTTGCTGCCGGGGACGTTCAGGGCGACGAACAGCAGGCCTGCGCTCGACCAGCGCACATGCTCGCAATACGCGCCCGCCTGGCGCTCGAACCGCACCAGGGCGGGTTGCGTGCAGAACAGCGTCCTCCATTTGGCGAGGCGCTCGGGCGGCTCGAATCCACTGCGGTGGCAGTCGGTCCAGTCGTTATCGCCCGGCAGGAGCACGAACGGGTGGCGTACGCGCCCGAACTGGCGCCGGCGCGCCTCGAGCCACTCGTCATCGCATGGGCCTGTGCCCGAAGTGATGTCGCCGAGGTGCACGACGAAGGCGAGCGGTTCTGCATTCATCCTGTCGATCAGGTTGTCGAGCAGGTTTGCCTGCGCCTGCGAATAGGGCACGTCGCCGAGCAGCGCGAACGAAAAGGCGACCGACGCGGGGGGCGCCGGTGCGCACCCCGCGACGGCGAGCAGAAACGCCACGAGCGCGGCGCCGCGCAGGCGGATTGGCAGCGGCACGGACGCTAGATGCCGTAGGCCTTTCGCAGCAGCGCAAGGGGGTGCGCTTTTTTCGCTGCGGGCGCGCTGTTCCCCATGCCCTGCCGGATGTGCCGAGCGGCGATCGGGCAATCGGAACTGATGTAGTCCGGCTCGCCCCCCGCCATGAGGCGAAAGACCGGCCCGCCGATCTTCATCGAGTTCTCGTAGTACTCGCGCTTCACGCCCCAGGTGCCGTCATGGCCCGCGCACCGCTCGACGGTGTTCACCTTCGTTCCGGGCACCATTTCCAGCATTTCGCGGGTCCTCTGGCCGATGTTCTGCACCCGCTGGTGGCAGGGAACGTGGTACGAGACCTTTCCGAGCGGCTCCTTGAAATCTTTCCTGAGCAGACCGTCGCGATTGCGCAGCACGAGGTACTCGAACGGATCGAACATCGCTTCCTGCACCGCCTTGACGTCGGGGTCGCCGGGAAAAAGAAGCGGCAGTTCCTGCTTGAACATCAGCGTGCACGAGGGCACCGGCGTGAGGATCGCGTATCCTTCCTTCGCCAGCCGGGCGAGCGACGGAATGTTCGCCTCCTTCCGTTTCGCCACGGTCTCGAGGTCGCCGAGCTCGAGCTTGGGCATGCCGCAGCAGGCCTCCTTTTCCAACGTCACGTACGGAATCTCGTTGTGCGCGAGGATCGCGAGCAGGTCGTGGCCGATCCCCGGCTCGTTGTAGTTCACATAGCAGGTGGAAAAAACCGCCACCTTGCCCGGCGTGTGTTTGCCGTTCTG
>Ga0137796_10000303_pt1 | contig 31625 bp, 26 predicted proteins | sample OV2TP3_FD_97704 | JGI IMG/M metagenome (GOLD analysis project Ga0137796, IMG submission 97704) | reverse complement strand
GGGGATGTACTCGAACGCGCCGTTCTGAAACAGCGGCCCCTGCATGCCTCCGCAGCCGGAGTCTATCCCCACTCTGACCAGGGCGATTTTCACCGCTCTTCTCCCACCCTGAGAGGATGGCCCTACAAAATCTGAGCCAGTTCCTTCTGCGCAAGCAGCGGGCGCCTGCACGCCGCCACGTTCTGCTTCAACTCCTCCGGGCGCATGATCCCCGACACCACCGAGGAGACCGCATCGTGCGCGAGGACGTATTTGATGGCCGCCGAGGTCAGGGGGCGGTCCTTTCGGGCAAGGAAGCGGTAGCTCCGGGCCGGCGCGTCCTTCCCCTTCTGGAACAGCCGTCCGCTGGCGAACGGGGACCGGGCCAGGATGCCGACGCCCCTCTCCCGGGCCAGGGGGAAGAGCTCGGCAGCGGGCTGCCGGTTCAGAAGATTGAACGGGACCTCGATGACCTCCGTGCCGTTGCGGATGGCGGCGACCCCTCCGGCGGCGCTGGTGGAGGCCCCGAAGGCGCGGATCTTCCCCTGCCCCTTCAGCCGGCGCAGGGTGTTCCAGACCCCTTTGCTTTTCAGGACCTGAATCGGCGCATCGTGGAGCAGAAAGACGTCGATGTGGTCCGTTTCAAGCCGGCGAAGGCTCAACTCACAGCACCAGGTCAGATACTTCGCGTCGTAGCACTGGGGACACCCTTTGTCGTAGAGCCGCTGGACGCCGTCCACGCCGGTGAGGTAGCCCGCCTTGGTGATCAGGACCACGTCGTCCCGGCGTCCGACAAAGGTGCGGCCCACGATGCACTCGCTGCGCCCGTTGCCGTAGGCGTCCGACAGGTCGTAGGCCGTGACCCCGGCGCTGTATGCGGCGTTCAGGAGGGCCTGGGCGGCGTGGGCGTCGATGGCCCCCCACCAGAGACCGCCGATCTCCCAGGTCCCGAAGCAGAGTTCGGACACAGACAGGCCGGTGCGGCCAAGAGGTCGCGTGCGCATAGAAACCCCTCCTTAGATTTAAGAACACCTCACCCGACGATGCGGACGGAGATGTACCAGAGCCCGACGAGGACGTAGGCGGCGGTCACCGCGACCATGACCGCGCGGGTGACCGGGTGCGGCTTCACCCACGCCGGGAACGCGCGGGGGAGCAGGACGTAGTTCAGGTAGATCAGCCCCGGGCAGATGAGGCCCATCGCGAGGAACGCCATCACGCCGCGCAGGATGATCAGCGGGCCGGGCTCCGCCAGGGCGAGGGTGGTGGTTGTCAGGACCGTGAAGAGGCCGACGAACCCGTAGTACCAGGCCCGGAAGTGGAACCGCCGGGCGCGCGCGAAGTTCGCGAACACGAAGTCCGCCTGCATGCGGGAGAACCCGTCCGTGAGCTGGAGCCAGGCGTCGCACAGGAACGCCGCCGCGACGACCAGGAAGAGGGTCCTGCCGAGCGCGCCCCAGCTCACCTCGAAGAAGGCGGACTGCACCACGGCGATCTGCCAGCCCTGCGGGATGATCCCCTGAGGTTTGAGCAGGGCCCACGCAAGCCAGCACATGATCACCGTGGTCAGGAGGTTCAGCCCGACCCCGATGCCCGTCTCGACGGTGAGGTAGCGCACGAACCCGCGATAGTGTTGCCGGTTTTCCTGAGTGTCCGCGAAGGCGTAGCCGGTGGAGGGGATCGCCTCCGCCTCGCCCCGGAGCGGGCTGGTGACGCGGCCGATGTAGCGGGCCATCCCCACGCCCTTGTCCCGGATCCAGTAGGAGAGAAAGAGCTGTCCGAACCCGCCCGCCCCGGCGAACGCGATGCCCGTGAGGACCGTCGAGAGGTCCTTCGGGTCCCAGTTCGCGGGCCGGTGGAAGCCGGGCGTGAGGAGCACGCCGAAGAACTCCCCGGTCACGGCCAGGACAGGCCGCTGGAACAGCGCGAAGGCGATCCCGCCCAGGGTGACCACGACGACCGCCGTGGTCAGCCGCTCCACGACCCGGTAGATCACCCGCCCGATCAGGAGGGCGCAGAGGTAGACGGCGATGGTCGCGTAGGCCCAGAAGAGCGCCTGGCCGCGGGGCGTCCATCCGGCCGGCAGGCCGGTGAGGGCCGCCAGGGCCGTGCCCCCGGCGGAGGCATAGGCCCCGAACCAGATGTTCTCCACGAACACGCCCAGCCAGATCAACGTGGCGTAGAACCGCCCGACCCGGCTGAACCCGGTCATCGCCGTCTCGCCCGTGACGATCGTGTAGCGGGCGATCTCGATGTTCACCCAGAGCTGCATGAGCGACGCGGGGATGAGCAGGCCGAGGAAGGCGTCGCCGTACTTCGCCGTCAGGTAGGGCCACCAGATCAGCTCCCCGCTCCCCTGCGCCAGCCCGGCCCACACGATGCCCGGACCCATGTAGGCCAGAATCCCCCCGAACGCGGGCAGGGCCGCCATTTTCAGGGGGGCGAGCCGGCCGAGGGGGACCTCCTGAGCGTGAGGGTCTGTCTCAGAGGCCATGCACATCCCCCATCCTCGTGGGCCGCTCGTCCTGCCCCCAGGGCATGGGCATGCTGGGCGGCGCGGCGTGGTGGTCCCCGCGAGGGGGTCTGGGCCGGGCGCGGAACTCCGTGACCATCCGGGCGAGCTGGCGCGCGGCCTCCCTCACCGCCCGCTCCCCCTTCTCCTTCGTGCCCAGCGTGGGCTGGCCCAGGACGCCGGTGTCGCTGTAGGACGCGGTCCAGGAGACGACCGTGCCCGGCCCGGCGCCGAACAGGTCCACCCAGTGGAAGTCCGACGGGTGCGTCGCGTGAAAGGCGATCTCCCCGTCCGCGACCTTCTCCTTCCGCACGTTGTCCTCGTCGAAGTAGAGATAGACCGAGGTCTCCAGCTCGCAGGCGTGCGCGCAGCCGCCGGGGAATTTGCTCTCCCGCCAGGAGGGCATGAAGTTTTTGTCCACCGCGAGCAGGTTCCACCAGGACGTGGCCGTGCACTCCGCGTCCGTCTCCAGGTTCACCCGGCGGGCGGCCAGGTCCAGGTTCGGGGCGTTCGAGCCGTGCCCGTTGAGCAGGACGATCTTCTTGAACCCGTGGTAGGCCAGGCTCTTGCCCACGTCCACCACGAACCGGATGAAGTGCTCGTAGTGGATGTTGATCGTGCCGGGGAAGTCCATGACGTGCGCGGTGTAGCCGTGCACGATGGGCGGCATGACCAGGACGTCGTCCGGGATCAGCCGGGCCGCCGCGTGGGCGATGCCCGCCGGGCAGACCACGTCCACGTCCAGCGGCAGATGGTGTCCGTGCTGCTCGGTCGAGCCGACGGGCGCGATTACGACCTTTTTGGCCTGCACGGCCCGGTTGATCTCCGGCCAGGTGAGTTTTTCGTAACGCCAGGGTTCGGCCTTGGGCATGGCAATCCTCCTGATTCACAGCGTCGATTTCGTCAGCTTCATCCCGCCCGTGTGCCGGGCGATGCCGTCCTCATTCCACTCGAACCCAAGCCCCGGCCCGTCCGGGATGGCGAGCAGGCCCTCCGCGTCCATCCGCAGCGGCTCCACGAAGAGGTCCTCCACGTAGGGCGCAGGCGTGATGTACTCCACCCAGCGGGCGTTGTTCGCCGCGGCCACGAGCTGGAGGTCCGCCGCCAGCCCCACCCCGGTGTTCCACCCGTGCGGAACCATCAGGACCGAGTGGTCGTCGGCGCACTGCCCGATCCGGTGCTCCTCCGTCAGCCCCCCCACCTTGGTCACGTCCGGCTGGATGTAGTCCACCGCCCGGCGCTCGATCCACTCCAGGAACGCCTGCCGGCGCGTGAGCACCTCGCAGGCCGCGATGGGCACGGGCGAGTGCTCCCGCAGCAGGATGTAGCCCTCGATGTCGTCGGGCCTGAGCGCCTCCTCAAACCAGGCGACGTCGTAGCGGGCGAGCATCCGGGCCGTGTTGACCGCCCACTTGTAGCCGTGGGGCCAGTAGGCGTCCGACCCCCCGGCGTCCACCATGAGTTCGCAGTCCGGTCCGATGGCGTCGCGGGAGGCGGCCACGATGGCCTCATCCGTCTTCGCATCCCGCCGCCCGAACGGCCCCCAGCCGATCTTGAAGGCCCGGAACCCGCGCGCCATCGCCGCCTGCAGACGGTCCTTCATCTGCGACGGCTCGGCCATGAGCGTTGAGCCGTAGGGCTTGATGCGCTCCCGGCGCCGCCCGCCCAAAAGCCGGCTGATGGGCTGCCGGGTCACCTTCCCGAAGATGTCCCACAGGGCGATGTCGATCCCGGAGATGGCGTGCGTGATCGCGCCCCCGCGCCCCTGCCAGAACGTCTGCTGGTGCAGCGTCTCGGAGGTGGCCGCCGGGTCCAGCGCCGAAGCGCCGTACAGAAAAGGCTCCATCACCTTGAGCGCCCCCTGCACCAGGGTCATGGAGGTGTAGATGCTCCCCAGCCCCGTCACCCCCTCGTCGGTGATGACCTCGACGAGCGTGAGCAGGTTGCGGTCCGGGTTGTTGAACTGAAGGTCCCACCCCCCGTCCGGCGTGTGGCCGAACAGAGGGAGGAGGCGGATGTCTCTGATTTTCATGGTTTATCCTTTCATTCCTCCAGGAACTCCGCGTCCGCAGGCGGCTCGCCGAGGTCGGGGACCTTGAGGAGCGCCCCCTCCTGCTTCGCCGACTCGTGGGCCACGATCCCCGGCGCGCAGTACCTGGCCGCGGCCCAGATGTGGTTGGGCGGGAGCCGGCCCGTGGCGCACGCCTTCACGAAGTCGTCCGCCAGGAACTGGTGGGAGCCGTAGTGGCCGTTGGGCAGGCCCTGAAACGACCTGGGCAGGCGCTCGGGACGGTGGACTCTGGCCATGCTGGTGTAGAACTCCTCTCCCACGCGCGCCTCCCGATCCTCTGGTTTCAATGTCCGGCACTTCAGCAGGTCGCTCAGGTCGGTCATCTCCCTCTGCCGCGTGACCCAGACCTGCGCGTTCGCCTGCTCCTCATAGCTGGCCTCGGTCCCGTAGAGGCTCAGGCGCACGGAGTTCCCGCAGTGCCCCACCCGGCGAAACTCGTTGATCCGGCAGATCCCCCCGTCGGAGGACCGGAACAGCGCGGACTCGTTGCTGAAGACGTTGTCCCACCGGTTGACGCCCGCCCTGAAGACGCCGTCCTCGTGGTCGTCCGCGTAGCCCAGGCAGGAGACCTGCGTCATGCGCGCCCCGGTCACGGCCAGCACCATGCTCACCGAGTGGGTCGGATACAGCATGGGCGGGAACCCCGCGTAGCGCTTCCACGCCGGGCCGTTGCTGCCCTGGTATGCCTCGTAAAAGCCGTGGGACATGTCGTGGTAGTACTCCCCCTCCCCGTACACGAACCTCCCGAAGTCCCCTTTTCTGAAGCGCTCCCGGCAGTAGACGTTGCAGGGGTAGTAGGTGCTCGTCTCGCCCAGCATATACATCAGGCCGGTCTCCTGGACGGTCTCCACCAGGGCGCGCAGCTCCTCCATTGTGGCGGCCGTCGGGACGGCCGAGTAGACGCGCTTGCCCGCGCGGAGGGCCTGGACGGCCTGGGGCCCGTGCAGCCACCGCTGCGTGAAGAGGGCGACGGCGTCCACGTCGCTGTCGCACAGCGCGTCCAGGGAGTCATACGTCCTTTCGACCCCGAACCGCGCGGCCTGCTCCGCCCTCCGGGCAGGGTCGATCTCCGCGAGCGACACCTCCTCCACCAGCGGGTGCGCCCTGAACAGGGGGATGAAGCACGCCGCGAACGCCCCGGCCCCGCAGACGCCGATCCTCAGGCCCATCGTCTTCTCCTCACGGTTTTAACTCAACTTTCGCGCCACCTCCGCCAGCCTCTCCGCGTTCCGCGCGTGCTGCTCTCGCGGGCCGGTCGTGTAGGCCAGAACCATGCGGGGCAGGATGTCCTCGGCCACCGGGCAGGCCCCCGGCCGGTAGCCCGGATCGCCCTTGTAGAGCGGACACCGCGTCGGACACCCCTTGCCGTAGGCGATCGGCTCCGAGAAGACCGGGTACAGATAGGCCGGCTTCTGGGTGTAGCCCACGGAGACGCTGCACTGCGCCTCCTTGAGCGCGGCCTTGAACCGGTCCAGGGAGATGCCATACCGCGCCCCGTCGAACAGACAGGTCCAGAAGTGATAGGTAGACCGGCAGTCCGGCGGGACGCGCTGCGGGACCAGCCACTCGACCCCCTGCGCGGCCTGCTCGTAGAGGGCCGCGTTGGCCGCCGTGTCCACGCAGTACTGCCGGGCGCGCTCCATCTGCACCAGGGCGATCGCCGCCGTGATCTCCGTCATCCGGTAGTTCCAGGAGAGGTGCCGGGCCACGGACCCGAACGTCGGGTCTGACAGCCCCCGGACCCTTTCGTGCACCCCGTCGTCGTTCGTGGTGGCCGCGCCCCCGTCCCCGGTGGAGAGGTGCTTGGACTGCTGGAAGCTGAACACCCCGACGTGGCCCAGCGTCCCCGTGTAACGCCCTTTGTACTGAGAGAACAGGGCGTGGGCGCAGTCCTCGATCACGAGCAGGCCGTGCTCCCGCGCGATCTCCATGATCGGGTCCATGTCGCACGGCGCGCCCCAGAGGTGGGTGCAGATGACCGCCTTCGTGCGCTCCGTGACGCGCGCCCGGACCGACTCCGGGTCTATGGTGAACGTGTCCGGCCTCACGTCCGCGAACACCGGCACGGCGTTGTTGTACATCGTTGCGATCCCCCCGAACTGCACGAGGGGGTCGCAGATGACCTCGTCTGCGGCCCCCGCGCCCGACGCGGCCACGGCGGCGTGGAGGAGCGACATGGCCGAGTTCATGGCCGCCGCGTGCCTGGCCCCCACCGCCTCCGCAAACGCCCGCTCGAACATCGGCACGTATTTGCCTGGATTGGCGCCAAGCCTCCCGCTGTCCAGGATCTCCTTGATGAGCGTTAGCTCCCGGTCGTCGTAGACCTTCACGGCCATGTCCGGTCTCCTTTCTTCGACTTCAGCTTAGACGGCTGGTGAGGTGGGCCAGACCGTCCCCCACCTGCACGCGGGCCAGCCGCCGCAGCATGATGACCAGGCCGTCCCGGTCCGCCCGAATCTCCGCCGTGACCCGGCCCAAAAGGTCCTGCACCGTCCCCAGGCGCTGCCCGGCCTTCACCCCGTCCAGCAGACCCACCTCGGTCCGGTAGTAGCCGGCGACCGGGGCCAGGATCACCCGGTCCAGGTCCCCGGAGCCGATCAGGTGATGCGTGACCGGCCTGGGCTCAGGCTCGCCCTCCAGCATGTCCAGTTCCTGCATCACCCGGAGCACCCCGTCGCGATACAGGGCCACGTCCTCGGGCCGGGCGAAGCCCCCGCCCGCCGCCTCGGCGTAGAGCCACGGCACCCTCAGGTCCACGGCCGCGCTGATGCTCCGGCCCGGCGGCACGGGCGGGGGGTGCCCCCACAGGACCGGCGCTCCAAAGGCCCTGGCCGCGGCCAGGGAGCGCCGCCCCAGCTCGTCCTCGCTGTGGCTGTAGCCCACCAGCGTCGGCATGTGATAGGTGACGCCCCCGCTGTGGAGGTCGATCAGGAGGTCCGCCCCCTTCAACAGCCTCTCCGTGATCCAGTGGGCGATGCGCTGCGTGACGCTGCCGTTCGAGTCGCCGGGGAAGACCCGCGCCAGGTTGAGGCCGTCCAGGGGGCTGCTGCGCGTGGCGGCCTCGTACGCGGGCACGTTGCAGACCGGGACCATCAGCAGCGCGCCGCGCAGCGACCTGGGGTCTATCCGAGAAAAAATCTCCGGGATGGCCTCCACCCCCTCGTATTCGTCGCCGTGCACCCCGGCGATGACCAGCAGCGTGGGGCCGGCCTTTGCGCCGGTCACGCACAGAAAAGGGAGCCTCCAATCGCCGCCGTCGGGCCGCGAGGCGACGTTCAGCCAGCCGGTCTCCTTGCGCCCGGGCGGGAGCCGATCGAGGTCTCGAAAGTCCATTACCTCTCCTTCATCAGCTTCTCATACACCTCTTTTCCTCGCAGGAACAGGTCCCGCACCTCCTGCCGCTGCCGGTCGTTCGCGTAGCGCCCCCTGCGGGCGATCCAGTCCAGGGACTGGCCGATGGACCCCACGAAGAACGCGGCGTCCTGCGCGCGGGCGGGCGAGACGCGCCCGGTCTGGACGTAGACCGGGCTGGTGTGCGCGTAGACGGCGTGCCCGAAGCTGTCCCGCGCCTCCCCGCTGCACCGGGCCGCGATCCACCCGTCGTGCTCCGCCTTCAGGCTCACCTCCAGGTCCCCCTCCCGGCTGCCGTCCGGGAAGGCCCGCTCCGCGGCCACGGCCCCGTCCTGGATGACTTCCACCTTGTTGACAGGATAATGCGATTGCCACCGGACCGCCACCGGCACGGGCCTTCCGGCGGGGACGGACATCCGGTCCCCCGGCGCGTGCCCCTCCGCCTCGATGAACAGCGCCGGGCCGTTCGTGATGAAGGTCCGGCCCCGCTTCATGCCCTCGATCCAGCTGTCGTAGGAGAAGTCCCCGGTCTGGATGTAGACCCGGTTGTTCGAGCAGATGAACCAGTCCGTGCCGGTGGACGCCGGGAGGGACAGGCCGCAGTTGAGCATTCTGTACCAGAGGTCGTACTCCGGGTCCATCCAGTAGGGGTCGAACAGGTTGAACCCGTCCAGCTTGCCGAGCGCCGCGGCCACCGGGGCCTCCATCCCCTGCCCGTTGTGGCACCAGAGCACGATCCCCCCCTGCTCCCGCGTCTCGTCGCAGGCGTAGCAGAGGGGGGGGTAGTCGGGGTGGAAGGCGTTCACGAGCATGCCCCGGCTGACCGGCTCCACCAGGTTGCGGATGCGCAGGAACATGATGTGGCCGTAGCCGAACCCCCCGGCGGTGACGTTGTGCCGGTTCTCCTCCCCGATGTCCACGACGTGGTGCGCCGTGCAGTAGTCCGTCATCACCCCCAGCGGGAACTGGTTGCTGGCGTAGGGGAGCTCCCACCGGTGGAGGATGCTCACCACGGTCACGCTGTAGCCCTCCACGCGGGAGTCCATCCTCAGGCGGTCGTAGGGGCGGGTCTCCTTCTCGTCGTAGTGGATGTGGGTGTTGCCCGGATGCCACCCCGCCGTCGGGAGGTCCGTCCATCGCTGCAGCGGAAGCTCCACGTCTACGTGGCCCGTCTTGGGCGCGGAGATGACCTTTCGAAGCGGGATGTACTCGGTTCCGCGCTCCACCAGGATGTCCGTGGACCCGCGCGGCACGTCCACCGTGAACGTCCCCTCGCAGAAGAAGAAGGGGACGCCCGGCCCCCGCTTGAGCAGGCTGTCCGCCGGGTGCCGGAAGGTCCCCCCGCTCGTCACGACGTGGACCTTCGCCTCCACCGCCGCGCCAGAGACTGCGTCGAAGATTCTGCCGTGAAGGACGGCCATGACAATTCCCCTTTCCTAAAACGGTCAGCGTCCGTGATTCGTGATCCGTCCCCTTACCCACCTCCACCCGATAGGGAGAAAATACCACGCCAGGTCGTTTTGTCAATAGCCATTTTTATCAAGCAAAATAAAAACAATCGGCTACGAGATCAACTCGCAGCCGAAGAGATTCTTCGGGCGCGTTGCGCCCTCAGAATGACACCCATCAAACCTTCTTTGACAGAACACTATGCCCCGGCCCCGGCCTCGCCCGGAGGGGATTCCGGCCATCGCCAGCATCTCAACCGCCAGAGGCGCCCTTCCACGGCAAGGGCGGCCACATAGTCGGGCGCCGGGGTCAGGGCCCGCAGGGACCAGCGAGTGGCCTCCTGAGGGTCCCATTTCGCGCTCAACAGGGCTGCGGGTTTCCCCGGAATCAGGGAGACCTCGAACTGGTCCAGAGGCAGGGAGAGGCCAGCGCCCTTCGCCTTGATGTAAGCCTCCTTGCGCGTCCAGCAGTTAAAGAAGGCTTCGGCCTGCGTCTTCTTCGGGAGCGTCCGAAGCGCGGCAACCTCCTGGGGTGAGAAGAACCGTTCGGCGATCCGTCCGTCTGCGGGTTGGGGGCGAATGCGTTCGAGGTCCACGCCAAGCTCCCGGCCGCGCGTGAAGGCAAAAAGGGCGAGCCCGTGGGATTTAGAGAGGTTAAAGCGGAGCGGGGCCTCGCCCTGTTCAGGGGGGCACAGGGCAGGTTTTCCAAAGGGACCATAGCAAAGGCCTATCTGTTCTGGCCGCGTCTTCAGGTAAAGGCCCAGAATCGTCATGAGGAGACCGCGAGCGACGGTGTAGCGATCGCGGTCTTTTTGGGCGTAAAAACGCGCGGCTCTGATCTGTTCGTCCTGAGACAGGGTATGCCACAGGCTCCGTAGACGCGAGGGGGGCAGGCTCAGAGACGCGCGCCAGACGTGGACCTCGTCGTCTGCCAATATGAGAGGTTCCGGCGGAAAAGGCCATAAGGCGGATACGCGGTTCATCGGGCATCCTCTGCGGGCAAGCAGGTCCTTTGAACACTATTTTCAAAGGGTTTATCTACCATACCTTAAACTGTCATAAATGTCAAGTGTAATTTTTCGGACTCCGCTTCCTCCCGGACCACCTCAGGGGGCGCGCCCCCCCAAGGGCAAACGCCATGTTACAATCTCGTTATATTACAATTTTATACTTGACAATCTTTGTAGTAAAATATAAATTGTAACGAAATTTGGATATTATATAAAATGTAAAAAATGTAACTTTTTCACCGCCCGTTCGTCTTTTCATAAAAACATCTCATAGAGATAAAACTCTTAATAGAGGTCAGGATATGATTTTCAGAGACCTGCGCGCCCGGGCCGTTCTGCTCCTGTCGGCTGCGGCCCTCGCCGGCTGTGCGGCCCAGGCCGGCGTCCGGAACCCCTCGCCTCCCCCCAATGGCTCCCCGCCCCCGGAATACCGCCTGGGGGTCGGGGACGTCGTCGAAGTCAAATTCTTCAACAACGAACGCTTTAACGAGACCGTGACGGTGCGCCCCGACGGCAGGATCACCATGGAGAAGGTGGGCGACATCCTGGTCGCCGGAATATCCCCCTCCAGGCTGGACAGTCTCATCACCGCCTCCTACGCCAGAATCCTGCAGAGCCCGGAGGTGACGGTCTTCGTGCGCCGCTTCAGCGGGAACCAGGTCTACGTCCTGGGGGAGGTCAACGCGCCCGGGGCATATCCGCTGGAGGGCGAGATGACGCTCTTGCAGAGCATCGCCACGGCGAGGGGGACAAAACGGGGGGCAAAGCTCGGGAGCGTGATTGTCCTGCGCCGGGGCGAGGGCGAGGGCGGAAAAGGGTTTATGATCAATTTGAACCCCTACCTCTCCGGGGACCAGAGGTCCGGGTTCCAGCCGGACCTCGCCGCGAGCCCCGGGGACATCATCTACGTGCCCAAGACCGCCTTTTCCAGCTTCAACGAGTTCACGATCGCGCTCTGGGATGGGGCGTTGAAACCGGTGGAGGTCTTTATGAACGCCGCCGCCTTCGTGACCCTGGATCGTCTGATTGGACGTTGACCTGTTTGGCCGTGGAAGCTCTGAAAATTCAGGAGGGTGTGTTTTCCTATGACACCAGATTCCGTAAGACAGGCTCACGCCCAGCCGCCGGCGCTCGTCCACTATGCGGCGGTCCTCCTGAGACGCAGGTGGGTCGTGCTCTCCTTCTGCGTCCCTGTGGTGGTCCTCGTCACCATCGCCAGCCTTCTCTGGACGCCGATCTACAGGGCCACCGCGAAGATCCTTGTGGAGCGCGCAGATGACCCGGAGAAGGCGGTCCTGCTCGGGCTGTACTCCAACCGCAACTTTGAGAGGCACGACTGGGTCAAGTCGGAGGTGGAGATCATCGAGAGCTATCCGGTGGCCGCCCGCGTGGTCCGGGCCCTCGACCTGGACCGGTCCGACCGCCCGGCCCTCTGGTGGTGGTCGCCCGCGAAGAGGCCGCCGAACGAACTCGACCGCTATATGCGGGCGGAAAAAGACAGGCGGTTCCAGAAGGCGGTGGACGGTTTTCTGAAAGACGGCCTTTCGGTGGATATCGTCACCAACAGCAATGTGATCAGGGTCGGCTTTGAACACGCAGACCCCGAAACGGCCGCTGCCGTGGCCAACGCCGTGGTCGAGACCTATCTGCGCTACCGCGCGGAGATCTACAACGAGCCCGGGGCCTACCCCTTCTTCGCCAGTCAGCTCGACACCGTCGAGACGCGGCTCCACAGGTTCGAGGACGAGCAGGTCCGGTTCAAGCAGGCGCAGGACATCCTCTCCCCCGAGGCGCAGAAGGGGATCCTGCTCACCCGTCTGGCCGACTTCGAAAAAAACCTGACCGAGACGCGCATCCAGCGCATCGGCAAGGAGGCGAAGCTGGCGATCGTCAGACAGCATACGCAGAACGGCGACGCCCTGGCCATCCCCTCCACCGAGGCCAGCAACACGCTGGGGTCGGGCACCTACATCGCCAAACTCCGGGAAAAGTTCCTGGACCTGGAGGTCCAGCGGGAGGCGCTGCTTCAGAAATTCACGCCCGAGTATGAGGAGGTGGTGGCGCTGGACCGGCAGATCGCCGCCGCCCGGTCCAGGATGGAGGCCGAGCGGGACCGGGTCATCAAGGAGGAGACGGAGGCCATCCGCGTCCTGAAGGTCCAGGAGGGGGTGCTCCTGGCCTCCATCGACAGCACCAAGAGGGAGGTCAGGGCCTTTGCCCTCAAGGAGGCCGAGCTGTCCCGACACAGCCGGGGCATCGAGGAGACCCGGAACATCTATTCCATGGTGTTGAAGCAGCGGGAAGAGGCCAGGATCTCGCAGGAGAAGCTGGAGCGGGGCGTCCAGATCAGGGTCATCAGCCCCGCGGCGATTCCCCTGGACCCCGTGCGCCCCCGAAAGCGCCTGAACGTGGCCGTGGCCGTCGTGCTGGGCCTCGTGGGGGGCATCGGGCTGGCCCTTCTCACAGAGCACTTCGAGGCGTCCGGGGGGCTGAGGGGTGGACAGAAGGGCAGGGGGGACGGCCGGCCGGAGGAGAGCGCCGGTCAGGGGGCCCCGGCGCCGGCCTGACGGCCGGGAAGGCGGTCCTGAGAGGTCAGATCGACGGGCGCGATGAATCGCGCCCTTACAAAGGAGAGCCGGGCATGGCGCATGCGTGGAGGGTCTGGTCCGGGCAGGGCGAGCAGGAAGGCCCCGCAGGCTGGCGGTGGCATCCGCAGGAGGGGGTGCTGGCCGGGGGCGAAGACAGCGCCCTCGGCTTTTTCTGCAAGCGGACTCTGGACGCGGCGCTGGCCGCCGCCCTGCTGGTCCTCCTTGCCCCGCTGATGGCGTTGATCGCCCTCCTGATCAGGCTGGACTCCCCCGGCCCGACCTTCTTCGTCCAGAAACGGGTCGGCGCCCGGCGGCGCTCCAGGAACGGGCGCGTCGTCTGGGAGGTCCGCCATTTCCCCTTCTACAAGTTTCGCTCCATGGCGCACAACGCAGACCCGTCCCTCCACCGGGACTACATCAGGGCCTTCGTGCGGGGCCGCGTGGACGGCGCCGGGGCGTTCAAGCTGACCCACGACCCCCGCATCACCCGCGTGGGCCGCGCCCTGCGCAGGACCAGCCTGGATGAGCTTCCCCAGCTGATCAACGTGCTGAAGGGGGACATGAGCCTGGTCGGCCCGCGCCCGGTGCCCACCTACGAGGTGGCCGAATACCAGGCGTGGCACTACGAGCGGCTGGCTGCCCTGCCCGGAATCACCGGCATCTGGCAGACGCGGGGGCGCTGCCAGGTCCCGTTCGAGGAGATGGTCCGCATGGACATCGACTACGTCCGCCGCCAGTCGCTCTGGCTGGACGCCCAGCTCCTCCTCCTCACGATCCCCGCCGTCCTCTCCGGCCGGGGGGCGGGATGAGGGATGCGCATCACTCACAGGAGAAAGTCTCATGTCTGACCAGATCGGCGTCGCGGTGCTCGGCTGCGGCTACTGGGGGATCAACTATGTCCGGGTGTTCAACGAGTTGCCGCAGGCGTGCGTCAGGGTCGTCTGCGACCAGCGGGCCGAGCGCCTGCGGGAGGTCGGGCGGCGGTTCCCGGCGGGGCTCCTCACCTCCGAGATCGACGAGGCCCTGCGGACGGAGGGCGTGGACGCAGCCGTCATCTGCACGCCGGCCACTGCGCACTACGACACCATACGCCGGTGCCTGGAGGCCGACAAGCACGTCCTGGTCGAAAAACCCATGACCACCCGGCAGGACCACGCCGAGGAGGTGATCGGCCTGGCCGCGTCCCGGGGGCTCACGCTGATGGTGGGGCACACCTTCCTCTACAACGCCGGCGTGCGGACGCTCAAGGCCTGCGTCGAGGCGCGCCGGGTGGGCCGGGTCTATTACCTCTATTCCCGGCGCACGAACCTCGGCCCCATCCGCCAGGACGTCAACGCCCTCTGGGACCTGGCCCCTCACGACGTGTCCATCTTCAACCACCTTCTGGGCGACACGCCCGCGTGGGTCAGCGCGGTGGGCAGCCGAATCCTGGGCAACTGCCGGGAGGACGTCGGCTTCATCTCGCTGGGCTACCCGGAGGGGGCCGTGGCCCACATCCACGTGAGCTGGGCCGACCCGAACAAGACCCGCGAGGTCGTCGTGGTGGGCAGCGACGGCCGGCTCGTCTTTGACGACCTGAACGAGGTGGAGCCCGTGAGGATCTTCGAGAAGGGCGCGACGCCCGCCGCCGAGGGGGCCACCTACGGCGAAAACCGCCTGCTGGTCCGCAGCGGCGCCATCGTCAGCCCCAACGTGAAGGCCAGCGAACCCCTCAAGAATCAGTGCAGCCACTTTCTGGAATGCGTCGTCCAGGGGCGCCCCCCCCTCACCTGCGGGCGCTCAGGCCTGGAGGTGGTGCGCGTCATGGAGGCCATCGACCGCTCGGTGGGACACAACGGGATGCCAGTGGAGATAGAGGAGCAGGACTTATGCGTGCAATCGACCCAACCATTCGCGATATCAAAGATCTGCTGGAGGACCTGAACTCCGCCGAATCGATCCGCCGCTACCGCAACCTCGTCGAAGACGGGGGCAACGGGTCAGAGAAGGCGGGGGGCGTGGGGGTCCACCTGAACGAACTCCTGGTGATGGGCATCCTCTCCCTCTCCCAGATGGTCGACCTGCTGGTGGAGGCCCGAAGGGAGGTCGCCGGCTCTCCCGGCCGGATAGCGGCCCCTCCGGGGGGAGACCGTCGGGAGGTCCCGTTCGTGGACCTCCAGGCCCAGCACTCGGCGATCTCCGCCGAGGTCGGCGAGGCCGTCTCCAGGGTCATGCGCGACGCGGACTTCATCCTGGGCCGCGAGGTGGACCTGTTCGAGCGGGAGTTCGCCGCGTTCTGCCAGGCCGACTACGGCGTGGGCGTGGACTCGGGCACGTCTGCGCTGGAACTCGCGCTGCGGGCCTTTGGCGTCGGGCCGGGTGACGAGGTCATCACCGTCGCCAACTCCTTTATCGCCACCGCTTTCGCCATCTCCGGCGCGGGCGCCACGCCCGTGCTGGTGGATGCGGACCCCCGCACCTACACCATCGACGCGGACCTGATCGAGCGGGCCGTCTCGCCGCGCACGAAGGCGATCCTGCCCGTGCACCTCTACGGGCACCCGGCCGACATGGACCCCATCCTGGACATCGCCCGGAGGCGGGGCCTGGTGGTCATCGAGGACGCCTGCCAGGCCCACGGGGCCAGCTACAGGGGGAGGCGGGCCGGCTCGCTGGGGCACGCGGCGGCCTTCAGCTTCTATCCGTCCAAAAACCTGGGCGCCTGCGGGGACGGCGGCATGGTTGTCACCAGCGACCCGAAGGCCGCCGACGCCGTGCGCCGGCTGCGCAACTACGGGCAGCGCCGGAAGTACCACCACGACGTGCGCGGCTTCAACCACCGCCTGGACACCCTCCAGGCGGCCGTCCTGCGCGTGAAGCTGAGGCACCTGGAGGTGTGGAACGCCGCCCGGCGTCAGCGCGCGCAGCTCTACGGCGAGCGCCTGGCCGACTGCCCGGTCGCGCTCCCCCAGGAGGCGGGTTATGCCCGATCCGTCCACCACCTCTACGTGATCCGCGCCGAGGACCGGGAGGGGCTGGCGGCCTGTCTGAGCGACAGGGGCATCGCCACGGGCATCCACTACCCGGTCCCCATCCACCTGCAACCGGCCTACCGGGACCTGGGCTACCGGGAAGGGGACTTCCCCGTGAGCGAGCGCTGCGCCGGCCAGGTCCTGTCCCTGCCGATGTGCCCCGAACTCGCGCCGGAGCAGATCGAATACGTCGCCGAGACCGTCGGCGACTTTTTCGCGCAGCGCGACGCGGTCCCTCCCCCCCTTCACCCTGTCGCCTGAACCGGAGTTTCCGATGATTCCACGGGACATCGCGCGATGGCAGGGGCCTGCCCGCAGGCTCTTCGAGGGGTTGTTTCAAGACCTCCGGGGCATGCAAGGCCCCGCCCTTTCGTGCGCGGTGGCCGGAGGGCTGGGCGCCGCGCTGGGCCTCTACGCCCTGGTGGCCCTCTCCATGGAGATGAAGTGGGCCCTCCTGCTCACCGCGGCCGCGCTCTGCCCGTTTCTGGCGATGATCCTCGGGGGCGTGCGGCGGCTGCTGCTGGCGATCATCCTCCTGGACACGCTCATCGTTCTGGATTACAACTTCTTTTACCGGCTGGAGATCGCGGAACTCTACGGCATGGGGGGGCTGAACATCTCCCTCACCACGATCTGTCTGCCCATCCTGTACGCCCAGTGGCTGGCCGACCTGCTCTTAGGCAGGGCGCGCCTGCCGGGCCATCTGCTGCGCAGCAGCCTCCCCTTAGCCGCCTATGTCCTCGCCGCTGTCCTGTCCGTGGCGGTGGCGCGCAGGATGGACCTCTCCCTGTTCGGGGTTTTCCTCCTCCTGCAGACGTTCCTGCTCTACGTCTATGTGGTGGCCCATGTCCGGAGCCGGGAGGAGGTCCTCTTCGTCACGACGGTGCTCTTAGCGGGCCTCTGCCTGGAGGGCCTGATCATGGCCGGCACGTGGGTGAGGGGAGAGGGTATCCGGGTCGCGGGCTTCCTGTCCCGAATCGAGGGGGGCCGGGTCAGCGGCACCGTGGGGGGGGCCACCGAGGCCGCCGCGGCCATCCTTCTCCTGCTGGCGCCCGCCGCAGGCGTCCTGTTGAGCCGGGCGGGATGGGCCTGCAAGGGGCTGGCGGCGTCCGCCTTCGCCCTGGGGGGCTTCGGGCTGGTGCTGACGTTCTCGCGGGGTGGGTGGCTCGGCGCCGCCGTCTCCGGGGCGATCCTGTGCGTGGCCGCCTGGCGTCGGGGCTGGCTCCGGCCCTGGTTTTTCGTCGCCCTCGCCGTCGCCGTCCTGGCCGCGGGCCTGGCCTTCCAGGAGCAGATCGAGAGCCGGCTGTTCCAAGATGACAAGGGGTCGGCGGACGTCCGCATCCCGCTGATGGGGCTCGCCTGGGACCTCATCGTCGAGCACCCCTGGCTCGGCGTGGGCGTGAACAATTATGCGGACCGGATGCTCCGCCACGCCCTCAAAGACGGCTGGGCGTGGATCGCCGTGGTCCACAACAAATACCTCTTAGTGTGGGCCGAAACGGGCCTCCTCGGGCTGGCCGCCTTCCTCTGGTTCCTGCTGTCCACCCTCCACCGGGGCTGGGGCTGCCGGAACTCCGGGGACCGCCTCCTGTCTCTGCTCGCGATAGGGTTCACGGCGGGCGTCGCCGGCCAGATGGTTCACATGTTCGTCGACATCTACGCCAGTCGGCCGCTGGTGCAGGGCCTGTGGATCGTGGCCGGGCTTCTTGCGGCGATGCGCCACCAGGAGGACAGGGATTTCGCATTATCAGTAGATCACGAAATGGCGTAAATGGCCCAAATCAGGCGATTTATCGTTCAGGTGTAGGGGCGACTCTCGCGAGTCGTCCGTCGGCCTTGTGGAATGGGATCGCCGGGCGGGTCCAAGACCCGCCCCTACCCCTACGGGGTAAACCGACTGATCCTGGGCATCAGCCGCCAATTCGTGACGTTTCGTGATGTACTGATTATAGACCGACCATTCACCAAGGGATATTCGCCGTGCGCAGAATCCTCGGCAACGCCGTGTCCATCCTCGCGAGCGACGTGGTGAACAGGGGGACGACCTTTCTCCTCTACGCGCTGGTCGCCCGCTATCTGGGGGCGTTCGAGTTCGGCCAGTTCTCGCTGGCGCTGACGCTGTTCTACACCTTTCAGGTCGTCGCCGTGGCGGGCCTGAAGACGCTCATCGTCAGAGAGGTCGCCCGGGACAGGGCGAAGACGGACGCCTATCTGGTCAACGGCAGCGCGGTGGTGATCGTCTCCTGCCTGCTGTCCATCGCCGCCCTGCTGCTGTTCGTCCGGCTGATGGGCTATGCGCGCGAGACGGCCTCTCTCATCCTCCTGCTGTCCCTCGGCCTGCTCCCCTTTGCGCTGTCCGCCGTCTGCGAGGCCGTGTTTCAGGCCTGGGAGAAGATGCGCCTCATCGCCTGGGGGAATGCCCCGGCCAGCCTCGCCAAGGCGGGCCTGGCGTTTCTGGCGCTGTCCCGGGGGTGTGGCCTCTATCAACTGGTCGTCTTGATCCTGCTCACCCACGCGGTCATCGCCTGCGTCGAATGGCGCCTGATGCTGCGGCACATCACCCGGCCGCGCGCAGGCCTGGACTTCGGTTTTTCCCTGAGGATGATCCGCTCCGCCGCCACCTTCCTGGGAATCGACGCCACCATCGCCCTCTGGTCCAGCCTCCAGATCCTCCTCCTGGCGCGGCTGGCCAGCGAGACCGAGGTCGGGATCTACAGCGCCGCGGCCCAGCTGCTGGTGCCCGTGGGCCTGATCTTTCAGAGCGTGGAGCGGACCCTCTTCCCGGTGATGTGCAGACGCTTTGCCCCCGGCTGCCGCGACCTGAAGCAGGTCTCCGAATATGCCCTCGCCTTTCTGCTAACCCTCGCCCTGCCCATCAGCGTGGGGGTGTTTGCGCTGGCCGATTCGGCGCTCCTGCTCCTGTATGGGGGCGGGGAGTTCCTGGCGGCCGCTCCGGCGCTGCGCATCCTGGCCTGGGGCGTGGCGCTCAAGGCGCTCACCCACGTGCTCGGCCAGGCGCTGCTGGCGGGCAGGCGGGAGCGGGTCACGCTGCGCATCGTCGCGGTCAACGCGCTGGTCAGTCTGGGCCTGGGTCTGCTGCTGATCGGCCGGTTCGGCCCCGTCGGCGCGGCCCTCGCCGCGCTGCTGGCGGGCGTGGTGGATGCGGTTCAGCACTACGCGCCGGCCTCCAGGCTGCTGGCCGGGATCTCGCTGGGCCGGCTGGCCTGGCGGCCGGCCGTCGCCTGCCTGTGCATGGCCGGGGTCCTGGCTGCGGCAAGAGACTGGGGGGTGTTCCTGAGCATCGCCGCCGCGGCCGCGGCCTACGCGGGCGCGCTGCTCGTCCTGGTCGTCCTGGCCGCCGGGGGGCGTTGGGAAGTGCAAAATGCAAAGTGAAAAATGCAAAATGCAAACATGAAAGTGGCGTTTCTCTCATTCGACTTCGGCGAGTACTGCGTCCGGCTGGCGAGCGCCCTGGCCCGGGAGGCGGAGGTCCTGCTGTTGCTCCCGCAGCAGGAGGCCGCCCCCTACGGGCCGCTGCTGGCGCCGGGCGTGGGTCTTTTCCCCTTTCACAAGCCCAGGCTGCGCCAGCCCCTGCGGCAGGCCCGGACCGTGCGGGCAATCCTGCGGCGCATCCGGGCGTTCGACCCGGACGTGATCCATCTGCAACAGGGGCATCTCTGGTTCAACCTCGCCCTGCCGCTGCTGGCGCGGTACCCCCTGGTGCTCACCATCCACGACCCCAGGCGTCACCTGGGCGACCGGGGCGGCCTGAGGACGCCCCAGAGTGCCCTGGACTTCGGGTTCCGCCGCGCCGCGCAGGTGATCGTGCACGGCGAGGAGCTGAGGCGGGCGGTGGTCGAGGGGCTGGGCATCCCCCCCGGCGCAGTCCACGACATCCCGCACGTGGCCATCGGCGAGGTCGCGGCGGGGCAGCCGGCGCCCGAAGAGGCGCACACGGTCCTGTTCTTCGGGCGGATCTGGGAGTACAAGGGCCTGGACTACCTGATCCGCGCCGAGCCGCTGATCACCCGCCAGGCGCCCGACGCGAAGATCGTGATCGCCGGCCGGGGAGAGGCGTTCGACCGCTACCGGCGTCTGATGGTTCATCCCGACAGATTTGTCGTCTACAACGAGTACATCTCCGACGAGATGCGCGCCGACCTGTTCCAGCGGGCGAGCGTCGTGGCGCTCCCCTACGTCGAGGCTACGCAGAGCGGGGTCATCCCCGTGGCCTACACGTTCGCCAAGCCCGTCGTCGCCACGACGGTGGGGGGCCTGCCCTCCATGGTGGAGCACGGGCGCACCGGGTATCTGGTCCCCCCCCGTGACGAGCGGGCGCTGGCGGACGCCATTGTCCGGCTCCTGCAGGACCCTGCGCTGCGCCGGCAGATGGGCGCCAATGCCAGGCGGAAGCTGGACGCGGAGTGCGGCGTGGAGACCGTCGCCCGCCAGACCCTCGCGGTCTACCGGCGCGCGTTGAATCGCCACGGAACCGCACGGAATGTTACGGAAGGCATAGCCACGGAATCACACGATATGGACAGGCATTTTCGGGCCGCGGAGCGGCTCCACCGCTACCTGGTCGCCCGGCACTGGCGGGTCGGCGCCCTGGTCGGCCCCGATCCGGGCATCCGTTTCAACTACCGCATCGGGCGCTTCATCAAGAGCGCCCTCCCCGGCGTGCGCTGGGACGACGATTACTACTACCTTCAGGCCCAGGGCTACTGGGCGCTGGCCAACTGGTGGCTCTTCGCCCGCACGGGCGAGGAGGTCTACCGGGACATCGCGCTGCACTGCTCGGAGACCGTGCTGGCGCGGCAGAGGGGGGATGGGGCGTGGGAGTACCCGAACCGGGAGTGGAAGGGGAGGGTCGCCACCGCCGAGGGCACCTGGGGGTGCCTGGGCCTGCTGGAGGGCTACCGCCGAACCGGCGACCGGAGGTTTCTGGACGGCGTCCTGCGCTGGCACGACTACCTGGTCAAGGTGATCGGGTTTCAGCGCAGGGGGGACGAGCTGGCCGTCAACTACTTCGCCCACCGGGGGCAGGGGGAGCGCGTGCTCAACAACTCGGCCTTCGCGCTCCGGTTTCTGGCCGAGCTGGCGGACGCGACCGGGGACCTCGGCTACACGTGGCCCTGCGCCGGCCTGATCACCTTTCTGCGGCGCGCCCAGAGGCCGACGGGGGAGTTCCCCTACACCGTCGCGGGCGCGGGCGGCAGCCGGGGGCGGGCGCACTTTCAGTGCTACCAGTACAACGCTTTTCAGTGCCTGGACCTCATCCACTACTGCGAGGTCGCGCAGGACCCCTCGGCCCTCTCCCTCGTCGAGGGGGCGCTGAGGTTCCTCGGCACGGGGCTGGGGGGGGATGGGCACGCGCATTACGAGTGCGGAAACCCGCATCGCGCCGTGGCCTACCACACCGCGGCCCTCGGCGCCGCCTTCGCCAGGGCGGAGGCGCTGGGCATCCGGGGCTACGGCGGCCTGGCCGAGCGCGCCTATGCCCACCTGCTCAGGCTGCAGCGCCCCGACGGCGGGTTCCCCTATTCGCGGCGCGACTACCGCGTCCTGAGCGACCGGCGGTCTTACCCTCGCTACCTGGCGATGATCCTCTACCATCTGCTGGTGAGGGCGTCGGCGGAGGAACCTCATCCCGTGGAACAGGAGGCGCACCAGAGCGTGCGTTAGGTCCCATGCGCATCGGCGTCATCGCATCCATGAAGAAGGGCCTGGAGCTTTTCGTCTACCGCGAACTCTCGGCCTTTGCGCGGCTGGGCCTCTCCATCAGCCTGTTCCCGACCAAGTATCAGCCGGGCCTCTACAACCCGCCGGAGGACTGGGCGTTCCACCCCTGGCGTCCGGGGCGCGTGCTCCTGGGGCAGTTCCTCTGCCTCCTCAGGTCCCCCCTCCGCTACCTGCGCCTGCTGCGGGAGGCCCTGACCGTCGGGGCGCTGGTGGACTTCTTTCTGGCCTGGCACTTCGCGCGACGCATGGCCCGTGCCGACGTGATCTACGCCACCTTTGGCGACCACAAGCTCTTTATCGGGTATTTCTGCAAGAAGATCCTGGACAAGCCTCTCGTGGTGACCATCCACGCCTATGAACTCTACCGGAACCCCAACCCGCGCCTCTTCACGCGGGCCCTGGCCGCCTGCGACCGGGTCATCACCGTGACGGACTACAACCGGGAACTCCTGGCGGCGCGTTACGGGCTTGACCCGGCCGGCGTGGAGGTGGTCCGGATCAACGTGGACACCGAGGCCTACCGCCCGGAGGAGAAGTTCATCGTGCTCATCGTGGGTTTCTTCGCCGAGCGCAAGGGGCACGAGGTCCTGTTCGAGGCCGTCCAGCGGCTGAACCAGGACGACATCGAGGTCTGGGTGGTGGGGGACGAGGGGCCCGAGGGGGGCGTGGACGTGAGGGGCATGGCCTCCCGGATGGGGCTCGACGACCGGGTGGCGTTCTTCGGGAAGTTGAGCGGCGCGGCGCTCAAGGCGGCCTTCCACGCCTGCGACGTCTTCTGCCTGCCCTGCCGGACCGACCGCAACGGGGTCGCCGAGGGGTTCCCCACGGTGCTGGCCGAGGCCATGGCCTTCGGCAAGCCGGTGATCACCACGCGGCACGTGGAGATCCCCCGCATCCTCGACGAGATCGTGGTGGACGAGAACGACGCGGAGGGCCTGGCCCTGGCCCTCCGGCGGGTCTACGGCTCGGAGGCGCTCCGCCGCAGGCTGGGCGAGAAGAACCGGGAGATCGCGGAGCGCCTGTTCTCCACCCGCAACGCCGCCCGCACCGCGGATCTGATGCGCGGGCTGGCCGGGGGAAGGGAGACCCCTCCCCCCATCCCCCTCCCCCGATGGGAGAGGGGGAGTAGATATGCTTCCCCCCCTTTAGGGGGGGATAAGAGGGGGGTCTCTTCAGGGCCGGGGGAGGGGTCGGTCGATCGCGCGAAACCCTTATCTTCACACCTTGATATGAGTTAACCCATGTGCGGGATATGCGGCATCTATCGGCGCGGGGGCGCCGGGCCTGAGGAGGCCGACACGCTGCGGGACATGCTCGGGACCATCCGCCACCGGGGGCCGGACGACGAGGGGACCTGGGGCGAGGGGGACCTGGCGATGGGCATGCGCAGGCTGAGCATCATCGACCTGGACGGGGGGAGGCAGCCCATGTTCAGCGAGGACGGGCGCGTGGCCGTGGTCTTCAACGGCGAGATCTACAACTACCGGGAGCTGGCGGAGCAGCTCCGGAGACGGGGGCACGTCTTCGCCACCTCCTCCGACACCGAGGTGATCGTGCATCTCTACGAGGAGCGGGGCGCGGGCTGCGTGGATGAGCTGCGGGGGATGTTCGCCTTCGCCGTATGGGACGGGCGCCGGCGGCAGCTCTTCCTGGCCAGGGACCGGCTGGGCATCAAGCCCCTCTATTACACGCAGGCGGGGGGGCGCCTGGGCTTTGCCTCGGAGGTCAAGGCCCTCCTGCGCGTCCCCGGGGTGGAGGCCCGTCTGGACCCGGAGGGGCTGAGTCTCTACCTCTCCCTGAGGTACACGCCTGCCCCGAAGACGATGTTCGCGGGCATTCACTCCCTGCCGCCGGGCCACATCCTCACATGCGGCGAAAACGGCGTGGCGGTCCGCCCTTACTGGGACCTGGCGTTCGACAACCACCCCGACCGGGCAAGGCCCGAAGAGGCCTACGCCGAGCAGCTCGAGGAGATTCTGCTGGAATCGGTCCGCCTGCACCTGGCGAGCGACGTGCCGTTCGGGGCGTTCCTCAGCGGGGGGGTCGACTCCAGCCTCGTCGTGGCGCTGATGAGCCATTTCCTGGGCGAGCCGGTGAAGACCTTCTCCGTGGGGTTTGAGGGGGATGGGCAGGTCACGGACGAACGGCCCTATGCCCGCCTCATCGCCAGACGCTACGGGACCGATCACCACGAGGTCTGCGTGCGGCCCAGGGACCTGATCGACCTGGCCGAGGAGGTGACCTGGCACCTGGATCAGCCGATCGCCGACCAGGCCACCCTGGCCGTCTATCAGGTGTCCAGGCTCGCGGCCTCGCACGTGAAGATGGTCCTCACCGGCGAGGGGGGCGACGAACTGTTCGCCGGATACGCCCGTTACGCGGGCGAGCGGATGTCGCCCCTGTTCCGGCGCATCCCCGCGCCGGTCCGGTCTCTGGCGCTGGCCGTGGGCGACAGGATTCTGGACCGGCGGGCCATGCTCGCCCTGTACGCCCTGAATCAGGGGGACGAGGGCCGCCGCCTGGCCAACTGGTTCCCCCTCTTCAACCCCGACGCGAAGGCGGCCCTGCTGTCGTCTGACCTGAGGCAGACGCTCAACGGCAACGGATCGGCCCTCCGATGCGTCTCGGCGGCGCGCCTGTTCGCAGAACACCTGGGCCGGACCAACGCCACGGCGTCCCTGAACCGGATGCTCTACGTGGACACCAAGCTGTGGCTGCCCGACTACCTGCTGCTCCGGGGGGACAAGCTGAGCATGGCCGCCTCGCTGGAGGCGCGCGTGCCGCTCCTGGACCACAAGCTCGTGGAGTTCGCCGCCTCCCTCCCCCCCGGCCTCAAGCTGAAGGGGATGATGCGAAAGTACCTGCTCAAAAAGGTGGGCCTGAAATGGCTCCCGAAGCAGATCGTCCATCGCAAAAAAGAGGGTTTCCCCATCCCGGTCTTCGGGTGGCTACGCAGGGAGGCGCGCGACTTCGTGCGCGATCACCTGTCTCCTGATGCGGTCCGGAGGCGCGGGCTGTTCAATCCCGCCTGCGTCGAAAGGCTCCTGGATGAACACGAATCCGGCGCGGCAGACCGCGGCCTCCTCCTGTGGGGGCTGGTGGGCGTGGAGCTGTGGCACCGGGCCTTCATCGACCCGCGCCGCGAAGGCGTCTCCTCTCCCCTGGCGGCGGCGTAGAGAGAAGGTCGGACCTATCCCCCTCCACCCAACCTGTCGCTCCCATGAGGTCGCGACCCGCCACCCTCCCTTTCCTGAAGGAAAGGGGGAGGAGACCTTCTTCCCCCCTTTAGGGGGGATAAGAGGGGGGTCGCTCTTCACAAGAGGTTGCCTTCCATGAAAGTCAGTGTCTTTGGCCTGGGTTACGTGGGTTCCGTGTCCGCCGCGTGTCTGGCGCGGGACGGGCACGAAGTCATCGGCGTGGACATCAACCCGCAGAAGGTGGAGGTCGTGAATGCGGGCCGGTCCCCGGTCCTGGAGCCGGGCCTGGAGGGGCTCATCGGCGCGGGCGTGAGATCCGGCGTCCTGCGGGCCACGCGCGAAGAGCGCCAGGCGGTGCATCAGACGGACCTCAGCCTGATCTGCGTGGGCACCCCCAGCCATCCCAACGGCAGCCTGGACCTCACCTATGTCGAAAATGTCGTCCGGCAGATCGGCGAGGCCCTGTCCGGCCGGGGGGCCTATCACGTGGTGGTCGTGCGCAGCACGGTGCTGCCCGGCACCGTCCGGGAGAGGCTCCTTCCGATCCTGGAGCAGACGTCCGGCAGGCGGGCGGGGGCCGGGTTCGGCCTCTGCATGAACCCGGAGTTTCTCCGGGAGAGCAGCGCCGTCGAGGACTACGACCATCCCAGCCACGTCGTGATCGGCGAGCTGGACCCGCGCAGCGGGCGCGCGGTCGAGCAGCTCTACGGGGCCATCCGCGCGCCGGTGGTGCACACCGGCCTCGAAACCGCCGAGATGGTCAAGTACGTCAACAACGCGTTCCACGCCCTCAAGATCGCCTTTGCGAACGAGATCGGGAATCTCTGCAAGGTCCACGGCATCGACGGGCGGGAGGTGATGGAGATCTTCTGCCAGGACCGCCGGCTCAACATCTCCCCGGCCTACCTGAGGCCCGGCTTCGCCTTCGGCGGGTCGTGCCTGCCCAAGGACACGCGGGCCCTGCTCTACAGGGCCAAGGAGCGGGACGTGGAGGCCCCGCTGCTGAGCGCCGCGCTGTCCAGCAACCGGCAGCAGATCGAGCGCGGGATCGAGATGGTGGAGCGCACGGGGCGGAGGAGGGTGGGGGTCCTCGGCCTCAGCTTCAAGCCGGGCACCGACGATGTCCGCGAAAGCCCGGTTGTGCCCCTGGTCGAGGCGCTCCACGGCCGGGGGTATCAGGTGAGCGTCTACGACGAACAGGTGGACCTCGGCAGGATCGTGGGCGCGAACAGGACGTTCCTGGAGCAGGGGATCCCCCACATCGCCTCGCTGATGCGCCCCTCCATCGACGAGGTGGTGGCGCAGTCGGAGGTGATCGTGGTCGCCAACGCGAGCCCGGCCTTCCGCCGGGTGCCGCACCTCATCCGCCCGGACCAGGTCCTCATCGACCTGGCCGGCGTGTCCAGAGAAAACGGGGGAATCAGGGGGAAATATGATGGCATCTGCTGGTGACCGCATCCTGATGCTGCTGGAGAACAACCCCTTCCCGCAGGACGGGCGGGTGCGCCGGGAGGCGAACACCCTGGCTGCGGCGGGCTACCGTGTCTCGGTCGTGGCCCCCAGGGGCCCAGGACAGCCCTGGCGGGAGCGGGTGGGCGAAGTGGAGGTCTACCGCTTTCCAGCGCCGCCGGGGGCGAACGGTTTCCTGGGTTATCTCTGGGAGTACGTCTGTTCGATGACCGCGGCGCTCCTCCTGTCTCTGTTCATCTTCCTCCGGCGGGGGTTCGACGTCATCCACGCCCACAACCCGCCCGACACCTTCGCACTCGTCGCGGCCCTCTTCAAGCCGTTCGGGGTGCGCTTCGTGTTCGACCATCACGACCTGTCTCCGGAGATGTACTACGCCCGTTTTTTGGGAAAGGGCAACCGGCTCGTCTACCGGGCGCTGGTCCTGTTCGAGCAGTTCACCTGCAGACTGGCCGACCACGTGATCGCCACCAACCGGTCCTACAGGGCCGTGGAGATGGGGCGCGGGGGCGTCCCGGAGGGGCGCATCACCGTCGTGCGCAACGGTCCCGAGCTGGACCGCGTGCGGACGGTGCCTCCCGACCCGGCCCTGCGCGCCAGGGGAGAGACCATCATCGGCTTTGTCGGTGACATGGGCTACCACGACGGCGTGGACTACCTGCTGAGGGCTTTGAAACACCTGGTCTGCGACCTGGGCCGAACGGACTTCTTCTGCGTGATCATCGGCAGGGGCGCCGCCTGGGCCGGCCTGAAGGCGCTGGCGGCGCGGCTCGAACTCGACCCCTATGTCTGGTTCACCGGCTGGGTGTCCAGCGCCGACCTGAGGCGCTACCTGTCCACGGCCGACATCTGCGTGGACCCCGACCCGTCCAATCCGTTCACAGACCGCTCCACCATGATCAAGATGACGGAGTACATGGCCTTCGGAAAGCCCATCGTGGCCTTCGACCTGACCGAGCACCGCGTCACGGCGCGGGAGGCGGCCGTCTATGCGCGCCCCAACGACGAGCTGGACTTCGCGCGGCAGATCGCCCGGCTGATGGACGACCCGGAGAAGCGCCGGGAGATGGGGCAGGTCGGGCGCAGGCGGGTCGAGGCCGAGCTGGCCTGGCCGCACCAGGAGAGGCACCTCCTGGCCGCCTACGAGGCGCTCAGGAAGAGGGCGGGCGCGCCCGCGCGCCCCTTAAAGCTCCTGAAAAGCGAGGTCACAAAGACCTCCGCGGATCAGGGCGCAAAATCGGTAGGGAGAGAGGTCCCGTGGGTCTCGGAAGGTCGCTCCTGATGGAAACCGTGGAGGAAATCTATAAGAGCGGCGAGTATCTGAAGACGAACCCGCTCTGGCACGTCGAAGAGTCTCCCTGGAAGGCGAGGCAGGTCGCTCGAATGCTGGCGCGCCATCGCATCGCGCCCAGGACGGTCTGCGAGGTGGGGTGCGGCGCCGGGGAGGTGCTCAGGCAGTTACAGGGGCATTTGAACGACGAATGTGCGCTCTGGGGATACGAGATTTCTCCGCAGGCCTTTGAGATGTGCAAGGGCAGGGCCAATGAGAGGCTTCATTTCAAACTGGCCGATATCCGGCAGGAGAGGGGTGCTTTTTTTTTGATCTGGTCCTGGTCCTGGATGTGATCGAGCACCTGGAGGACTATTTCAGTTTTTTAAGGGAGATCAGGTCGAAGGGTCGGTATAAGATATTCCATATTCCGCTCGACCTGTCCGTACAGACGATCCTGCGCAGGGGCGCGCTCTTGAAGCGCCACCGTTTGCACGCGCATGTCCACTACTTTACCAGGGAGACGGCGATCCAGACGTTGAAAGACACGGGTTATGAGGTGCTCGACTATTTCTATACGCCCCGATCCATCCAACTAAGTTCGACGCCGGGTCAAAGGGCCCTGAGACTGCCGAGAAGGCTCCTCTTTGCGATTCATCCAGACCTGGCCGCGCGCGTTTTGGGGGGATTCAGCCTGCTGGTGTTGGCGAGATGAAGAAGAGGGCTTGAACACATTACCTGTTGCTGGTTATTCGAGGTTTTTGATGACGACATCGTGTCAAGTGGCGATTGTCGGCTCAGGCCCCTACGGGCTGGCCGCCGCCGCTTATCTGCGGTCAGCTCACGTCGAGACGCGCGTGTTCGGCGAGTCCATGGAGTTCTGGCGGCGCCAGATGCCGGTCGGGATGTTCCTGCGCTCCTCCTGGGAGGCGTCGCACATTTCAGACCCGCACCACGCCCTGACGCTCGACGCCTACCAGGCCGCCCACGGCGTCGAGCTGTCGAGACCGGTGCCGCTCGACGCCTTCGTGGCGTACGGGGAGTGGTTCCAGCGCCAGGCGGCGCCCGACCTGGACCGGCGCCGGGTGGCGAGGATCGAGCCTGCGTCGGCAGGCTTTCTCCTCCTGTTGGAGGACGGCGAGCCGTTGCGGGCGCAGAGGGTCGTGGTCGCGACCGGGATCGCCCCGTTCGCCCACCGGCCGGCCCCGTTCGATGCCCTGCCGCCGGCGCTCGCCTCGCACTCGTCCGATCACGGCGACCTCAGGCGCTTTGCCGGCCGGCAGGTGGTCGTGATCGGGGGGGGGCAGAGCGCGATCGAGTCGGCCGTGCTGCTGCACGAGGGGGGGGCGGACGTGGAGGTCATCGTGCGAGCGCCCCGGGTCCGCTGGCTCCGGCGCAGCGCCTTTTTGCACCGTCAGCGGGGTTTCGTCCGACGGCTTCTGTACCCGCCCACGGACGTGGGGCCGCCGGGGCTGAATCAGATCGTGGCGCGGCCCAGATGGTTCAGGCGGCTCCCGCGCGGGCTTCAGCGCCGGATCGCCCACCGTTCGATCCGGCCGGCTGCCGCGGGCTGGCTGTTCCCGCGCGCGGGCGGGGTGCGAATCACGACCGGGCGCCTGGTCGTGTCCGCGACCCCCGCGGGCGAGCGGCTGCGCATCACCCTCGACGACGGGACCGGGCGCTGCGTGGACCACGCCCTGCTGGCGACCGGCTACCGCGTGGACGTCTCACGCTACGCCTTCCTCGCCCCGGAGCTGGCGCGTTCGGTGCGCCGGGCCGACGGCTACCCGCAGCTCGCAGACGGGTTTGAGTCGTCGGCCCCCGGCCTGCACTTCCTGGGCGCGGCCGCCGCCGAGAGCTTCGGCCCGCTCATGCGCTTCGTCTCAGGCACCGGGTACGCCGCGCGGGCGCTCACCCGCTGTGTCCTTGCCAGCGACCGGGACGCCTGCGCGAGGGGAGGCGTCCATGTCTGATCCTGCCCCGTTCTGGCGGGCGTGGCTGAGGTCGCCTGCCCGGCGTCTGTCCGACCGCGTCGGCGCCCTGGTCATCGGGGGCAACTACCGGGGGCTGGGGGTCGTGCGGAGCCTCGGCCGGCGCGGCATCCCGGTCTGGGTCCTGACGGATGAGCACCTGATCGCCGCGGCATCCCGCTACGCCCGGCGGAGCGTGCCGTGGCCGGCGCTGGGCGAGGCCGAGCAGGTCGGCTATCTCCTCGACCTGGGGGCGCGGCATCGGCTCGACGCGTGGGCGATCTTCCCGACCGGCGATGAGGATGCGGCGCTGCTCGCTCGAAACCACGCGGCGTTAACGGAGCGGTTTCTCCTCACGACACCGCCCTGGAAGATGTTGCGCTGGGCCTACGACAAGCGGCTCACGTATCGCCTTGCGGAAGAGTTAGGCGTCGCTCACCCCTGGACGCGCCACCCCCGGTGTCGCGAGGAGGCCGCCGCGCTCGACTGCGCGTATCCGGTCATCCTCAAGCCCGCGTTCAAGGAGAATGTCAATTCCTTCACGCGAGACAAGGCCTGGCTGGTCGAAGGCCGCGAGGCGCTCCTGGCGCGCTACGACGAGGCCTGCGGGCTGGTGGCCCAGGATGTGATCATGGTGCAAGAGTTGATCCCCGGCGGCGGCGAGGCGCAGTTCTCGTACGCGGCGCTCTGCGTGGACGGCCGCCCGCGCGCGTCTCTGGCCGCGCGGCGGACGCGGCAGCACCCCGTGGATTTCGGGCGGTCCAGTTCGTACGTCGAAACGGTGGACCTGCCCGAGATCGAGGAGCCTGCCCGCCGCCTGCTCGCGGCGATGCGCTACACCGGCCTCGTGGAGGTCGAGTTCAAGTATGACTCGCGCGACGGCCGCTACAAGCTGCTGGACATCAACCCCCGGGTGTGGGGCTGGCACTCCCTCGGCCGGCGCGCGGGCGTGGATTTCCCCTACCTGCTCTGGCGCGTGCTCCGGGACGAGCCGACGCCGGAGGCGCGTGCGCGCCCCGGCGTGAGGTGGGTGCGCGCGGTGACGGACCTGCCCGCCGTGGCGCACGAAATCTGGCGCGGCCGCATGTCGCTACGCGCTTACCTCAGATCGCTGCGGGGTCCTCTGGAGTGCGCGATTTTCGCCCTGGACGACCCCCTCCCCGCCCTCTTCGAAGCGCCTTTGCTGTCCTATATCGCGTGGAGACGCCGGTCCGTGTTGAAGAGCGCCGCGAGGCCCTTGCATACAGTCGAAAAAGAGCGCGAGATACGAGTCGCAGGGTAATGGGCATTCTCAAGGACATGAAGAGATGTCAGATAGAGGCGGCGCAACCGGGTCCTGCCGAACTCCCCCACTGGGACCTCTTTCGCGAGACCGCCGTGGGGCGGTACCTGCTGGACCGAGAGCAGGCCTTTATCAGGCGGTTTCTCGCCGCTGTCCCCCGGCCCGTCAGGTTGCTCGATGTCTGCTGCTGCGCCGGACGCTCGTCGCTGCCGCTGAGCGGCCTGGCCTCGAAGGTCGTGGGGCTGGACATAGACCTGAACGCGCTGAGGGTCTTCCGGGGGCGCTCGGGGGGGCGCCCCGCCGTGAGGGCCGACGGGCTGCGCCTCCCCTTTTCGGACGGGAGTTTCGGCTGCGTGGTCGCGATCCAGTGCGCGCTCTATTTCGACCTGGATCGGCTCCTGCGGGAGTGCTGCCGCGTCCTGAGGGAGGGGGGATGGCTGATCTTTCAGGTGATCAACCGGGACAATTACAAGCGGAGGCTCAAGCGGCTGCTGGGCCGCCCCTGGGGGGACCACCCCTCGGTCGACCTGAGCCTGGAGGAGGTCCTGCGCACGGTCCTCGCCTGTGGTTTTGAGGTGGGGGGGGTCGAGGGCTACAACTGGCTGCCTCTCGTCCCGGACATCGCCCCCCTCAGCGACAGGGGTGCACTCCCGGAAAGAGGGCACTGGATTATGCTGCCAGGGCAAGTGGATAGAGTGTCTGAATCGTCGTAGAGCACAGCAACTCC
>Ga0137796_10000300_pt1 | contig 31833 bp, 34 predicted proteins | sample OV2TP3_FD_97704 | JGI IMG/M metagenome (GOLD analysis project Ga0137796, IMG submission 97704) | reverse complement strand
GAGCAGGCGCGCGGCGAGCGCCGCGTGCCGCCGGCGCAGGTCGAGCCGCCGGGCGCGCTCCCGCTCGCGCGCAAGCAGCGTCTCCTGGCGCGCCTGCGCGCCGCGGGGGAGGGCGGCAATCTCCAGGTCGAGCGCTGCGCATAGCCGCTCGAGGGTCCCGACGCGGAAGTCCTGCGCCGCACCCGCTTCGAGGCGGGCGATCGTGACGCGTCCGGCGCCGCTCGCGGCGGCGAGCGCGGCCTGGCTCAGGCCGCGCTCGCGCCGCGCGCCGCGCATTCTGGCATAGAGTCTCATAGGATACAATGTATCATGTACGATACAGAACGATGAAGGCAAAAAAAGCCCGCGCGAGCCGCGCGGGCTTCCCCCCAGCTCCTCCGAGAAACCGGTCTACTTGAGCGCCGCCTCCACCGCGCGCCTCGCCATCACGGTGACGAGGTGCGCGCGGTACTCCGCGCTCGCGTGCAGGTCGTTGTTGAGGCCGTCGGCCTTCTGCTTGACGTTCGCGACCGACGCCGGGTCGAACTTGGCGGCGAGCGCCTTCTCCATGTCCGCCTGGCGGAACACGCACGGCCCCGCGCCCGTCACCGCGACCCTCACCGAGCCGCCCAAATCCGCCACGAACACCCCCACGATGGCGAAGCGCGAGGCGGGGTTCTTGAACTTGATGTAGGCGGCGCGCTTGGGCACCTGGAAGGACACCGAGGTGATGATCTCGCCGGGCTTGAGCGCGGTCTCGTACAGCCCGGTGAAGAACTTGTCGGCCTCGTGCTTGCCCTTGTTGGTGGTGATGGTGGCGTTCAGCGCCACTACCGCCGCCGGGTAGTCGGCCGCCGGGTCGTTGTTGGCGATCGAGCCGCCGCAGGTGCCCATGGCACGCACCTGCCGGTCGCCGATCATGCCGGCAAGCGCGGCGAGCGCGGGAATCGCCTTCTTCACGTCGGCCGAGTGCGCCACTTCCGCGTGGCGCGCCATGGCGCCCACGCTCACGGTCTTGCCGTCGGACTTGATGCCGCCGAGGTCCCTGATGCCGCCCAGGTCGACGAGGTCCGAGGGCGAAGACAGGCGCAGCTTCATCGCCTGCACCAGCGATTGTCCTCCGGCGAGCAGCCTCGCCTCGCCCTTCAGCAGTCCCGCGGCGTCGTTGACGCTGGAGGGACGGTGGTACTTGAACGCATGCATGGTGGTCTCCTTGTCCTCTCTCAGGCCGCTTTCTTGCTCTTCAGGGCGGTCCACACCGCCTGCGGCGTGGCCGGCATCGGCATGTCCTTCACGCCGAGCGCGTCGGTGATCGCGTTCATGAGCGCGGCCGGCGCGCCGATCGCGCCCGCCTCGCCGCAGCCCTTCACGCCGAGGGGGTTGTGGGTGCAGGGCGTCTCGCGCGTGTCGACCTGGAACGAGGGCACGTCGTCGGCGCGCGGGATGCAGTAGTCCATGAACGAGCCCGTCACCAGCTGGCCGGAATCGTCGTAACGGCAGCCCTCGGTGAGTGCCTGCCCGATGCCCTGCACAAGCCCGCCGTGCACCTGCCCCTCCACGATCATCGGGTTGATGATCTTGCCGAAGTCGTCCACCGCGGCCCAGCGGTCGACCTTGACGTGGCCGGTTTCCGGGTCCACCTCGACCTCGCAGACGTAGCTGCCCGCGGGGAAGGTGAAGTTGGAGGGGTCGTAGAACGCGTTCTCGTTCAGCCCGGGCTCGAGCTTGTCGTGCGGGTAGTTGTGCGGCACGTAGGCCGCGAACGCGACCTCGCCGAACATCTTCTTCTTGTCCGTGCCCTTGACGGTGTAGGCGCCGCGGTCGTACTCGATGTCGGATTCGGACGCCTCCAGCAGGTGCGCCGCGATCTTCCTGCCCTTGGCGACGATCTTGTCCAGGGCCTTGACGATCGCGGTGCCGCCCACGGCAATCGACCTCGAGCCGTAGGTCCCCATGCCGAAGAGGATCTTTGAGGTGTCGCCGTGCACGATGTCGACGCTCTCGATCCCGATGCCGAGCCGGTCGGCGACCACCTGCGCGAACGAGGTCTCGTGCCCCTGGCCGTGCGAATGCGAGCCCGTGAACACGGTGACGCTGCCGGTGGGGTGGACACGGATCTCGCCCGCCTCGAACAGCCCGGCGCGCGCGCCGAGCGACCCGGCGACGGCCGAGGGCGCGATGCCGCAGGCCTCGATGTAGCAGGCGTAGCCCAGGCCGCGCAGCTTGCCTTTCACCTCGGAGGCCTTCCTGCGCGCGGCGAAGCCCGCGACGTCGCCCATCTTGATCGCGGCGTCCAGCGTAGCGTCGTAGTTGCCGGTGTCGTAGAGCAGCGCGACCGGGGTCTGGTACGGGAAATTGCGGATGAAGTTCTTGCGCCGGATCTCGGCGGGGTCGATCTTCATCTCGCGCGCCGCGGTCTCCACCAGCCGCTCGACGACGTAGGTTGCCTCGGGGCGGCCGGCGCCGCGATAGGCATCCACCGGCGCGGTGTTGGTGAACACCGCCGTCACCTCGCAGTGGATGAGGGGCGTGGTGTACTGGCCGGCGAGCAGCGTCGCGTAGAGGATGGTCGGGATGCAGGACGCGAACGTGGACAGGTATGCGCCCACGTTCGCGGTGGTTTTCACGCGCATGGCGAGGAACTTGCCGTCCCCGTCCAGGGCGAGCTCGGCCACGGTGTGGTGGTCGCGCCCGTGCGCATCCGACGTATAGGACTCGGAGCGCTCGGCGGTCCACTTCACCGGGCGGTTGAGCTGCTTCGCCGCCCAGGTCACGACCACGTCCTCGGCGTAGAGGTAGATCTTGGAGCCGAAGCCGCCGCCGACGTCGCCCGCGACCACCCGCACCTTGTGCTCCGGCAGGCCCATGACGAAGGCGGTCATCAGCAGCCGCTCGACGTGCGGGTTCTGGTTGGCGACGTACAGCGTGTAGCTGTCCTCGGCGCGCGAGTACGCGCCGTTCGCGGCGCGCGGCTCGATGGCGTTGGGGACCAGCCGGTTGTTGACGAACTCGAGCTTGCTGACGTGCGCCGCCTTGGCGAACGCCGCGTCCACCGCCGCCTTGTCGCCCAGCGCCCAGACGTAGCAGGTGTTGTCCGGGGCGATGTCGTGGATCTGTGCCGCGCCCTTGGCGCGCGCCTTCGTGCCCTCGACCACCGCGGGCAGCGTCTCGTAGCTGACCTCGACGAGCTCGGCCGCGTCGCGCGCCTGCGCGTAGGTCTCCGCGACCACCACCGCGACGCGCTCGCCCACGAAGCGCACTTTCCCTTGGGCGAGCACGGGGTAGGGCGGCTCCTTCATCGGCTGGCCGTTGACATCCGTGATCAGCCAGCCGCAGGGCAGCCCCCCGAGCTTGGCCGCGGCGACGTCCTCGCCCGTGTAGACGGCGAGCACGCCCTTCGCGGCCCTGGCCTTCGCGCTGTTGATGGACTTGATCTTCGCGTGCGCGTGCGGCGAGCGCACGAACGCGGCGTAGGTCTGGTTGGGGAGCGTGACGTCGTCGGTGTACTGGCCCGCGCCGGTGAGGAAGCGGTAGTCTTCCTTCCTCTGGATGCGCGCGCCGATCAGGGGTGCGTTCATGGCCTCGCCCTCACTTTCCCGCCGCCATGGCTTTCGCCCCGGCGGCAATGGCCTTCACGATGTTGTGGTACCCCGTGCAGCGGCACAGGTTCCCCTCCAGCGCCTCGCGGATCTCCTGCTCGCTGGGGCTGGGATGGCGCTGCGCGAAATCGATCGCGTTCATCACCATGCCCGGGGTGCAGAAGCCGCACTGCAGCCCGTGGTGCTCCTTGAACGCCGCCTGCATCGGGTGCAGCGTGCCATCGGCCTTCGCCACGCCCTCGATGGTGGTGATGTCGGCGCCCTCGGCCTGCATCGCGACGATGGAGCAGGACTTGACCGCGGCGCCGTTCATGCTCACGGTGCAGGCGCCGCACTGCGCGGTGTCGCAGCCGATGTGGGTGCCGGTGAGGCGCAGGTTCTCGCGGATCAGGGTGGAGAGGAGCGTGCGCTCCTCGACCTCGACCGACACCGCTTTGCCGTTCACCTTGATGGAAACTCTTACCGCCATGTCGCCTCCTCGCGCTGGATCCGGTTGGGTTCTGAAAATCTCGGGGGGACCGGAATCCTAGCGAAGCGGGTATCCGGCCGCAATGTTGCGCCGCGGCAAAAGCGCGCAGCCGCTACTTCGCCGCGCCGGTTGCCTTGGAGACGTAGCGCGCGAGCGCGCGGATCTGCTCCTCCGACAGCTTCTCGCGGTAGGACGGCATCACCCCGACCCCCTGGCGCAGAGCGGTGGCCACCTGCTCGGGGTCGGGCTTGAGCTCATCGAGCGGGGGGCCGATCTTGCCGCTGGTTCCCGCATCCTTGAGGGTGTGGCACAGCGCGCACGGCGGGTCGGCCGTGGTGAAGAGCTTCTTGCCCGCGGCGAGCCGCGCCGGGTCGTCGCCGAGCGTCGGGCTCGCGGCGCTCGCCGCAAGCAAGGCGAGCGCCGCTGCGGCCCGCATCAGGCGACAGTCACCTTGACGCCGTGATCCAGCCAGCTGTTGTTGTTGTAGCCCCCGGCGTTCTCAGGGCGCTCGCGCGGCTGCTCCTCTCCGTCCGTGCTCGTCACCTTGCTGACCAGCGTGTACGAGCCCGCCTTGAGGTTCACCGGCAGGACGAACTGGCGCCAGGCGTACTGGCCCATGTCGGGCCCGACGAGCTGCGCCTCCTGCCAGCTCCCGCCGCCGTCGAGGGACACGCCCACGCTGCGCGCGCCATTCATCCCGCCGAAGGCGACGCCATGAATCTGGTGCCAGCCCGCGCGCAGGCTCGAATGCTCCGGGTTGGGCGAGTTGATCCAGGATTTCGGGCTCATCTCGAGCACCGAAGGCTGGCTCGGCGAGCCCTTGCTGCCCAGCGGCGACATGCGGTAGCGGGTCGCCATGATGCGCGCGTCGGTCGGCTTCGCGGTGAACGCCAGCCGATCGATGTACTTGATGTTGTTCACCCCGGTGAATCCCGGGACGATCAATCGCAGCGGACCGCCGTGCGCCAGCGAGATCGGCTCGCCGTTCATCTCCCAGGCGAGCAGCGCGTCGTTCATCGCGCTCAGGGGCAGGGAGCGCTCGACGATCACCGATTTCGCGTCGATTCCCGCGGGGATCTTCTCGCCGCCCGTTCCCGTCATGTAGGCGGCACCGCCGGCGAGGCCGCCGAGCGACTCCACCACCGCGCGCACCGGCGCGCCGCCCCAGACCACGCAACCGGCCGCGCCTACGGTCCACTTGGTGCCGCTTGGCTTGTGGGGATAGAAGCCGCGCCCGTTGCCCGAGCACTGCAGCACCATCGCCACCGAGCTGGCGCCGAGGACCTTGAGGTCGCGCAGGGCCAGCGTCGCGGGGCTCTTCACGCCGGAGATGGCGATGCTCCAGGCGTCCCGGTCGCCGACGATCGCCGCGTCCGGCGGGGTGACGTTGTTGCGGATGTAGAGCTTGCTCGCCGGCGTGAGCACGCTCAGGCCAAAGGCGCTGCGCTTCGTCTCGAGCGTGTTGCTGCTGTGGACGATCATGCTCGGGCCGTCCTTCCAGCTGACGTAGCCGGGCAGGGGCTTGCTCTGCGCGGCGGCGCGCCCGCTCAAGCCGGCGGCGGCGAGCGCGGCGGCGCCTCCCTGCAACAGTCTCCTGCGGGGCAGCGAAGTGGGTTGGTTCTTCATGGCGACCTCCTCGCGGGCATCATAATCCACTCCGCGCGGCCCAGTGCATACTCCGGGGAAGTTGCGCCGCAGCGCGGGCGATAGAGGCGTAAAATATCCTTATGGACAGCGTAGACATCGAGGTACTGCGAAGCGCCGAAGCCTGGCGCGCGGCGGGGCGGGGCGTCACCCTGGGAACGATCGTCAAGACCTGGGGTTCCGCACCGCGACCGGTAGGGGCATTGGTCGCGATCCGCGAGGACGGGCAGGTGGTCGGCTCGGTCTCCGGCGGCTGCGTAGAGGACGACTTGATCGAAAAGGTGAGGGCGAAGGCGGTTGCGGCCGGCAAGCCGCAGCTCATGACCTACGGGGTCACCAACGAGGAGGCGACGCGCTGGGGCTTGCCCTGCGGCGGGACGCTGCAGGTCGTGCTCGAGCCGGTCACCGAGGCGAGCGGCATCGGCGAGCTGCTGGGCGTGATCTCGAAGCAGCAGCTGGTGCGGCGCAGGCTCGAGATGGACTCGGGCCGCGTCACCATGGAGCCGGGGCGCTGGAGCGACGCGCTTGAGTTCGACGGCAGGGTGCTGACCACGGTGCACGGCCCGCGCTGGCGCCTGGTGCTGATCGGCGCCGGGCAGCTCACGCACTACCTCGCGGAGATGGCGAAGATGCTCGACTACCACGTCACCGTGGTGGAGCCGCGCGAGGAGTACGCGGGCGGCTGGAACCTCGCCGGCGTGGCGCTCGAGCGCAACATGCCCGACGACGTGATCCGCGAGATGAACCTCGACGGGCACAGCGCGGTGGTCGCCCTCACGCACGATCCGAAGCTCGACGACATGGCGCTCATGGAGGCGCTCAAGTCCGCGGCCTTCTACGTCGGCGCCATCGGCTCGAAGAAGAACAACGACGCGCGGCGCGTGCGGCTGCAGGAGTTCGATCTGTCGCAAGCCGAGATCGCGCGGCTGCGCGGCCCGGTGGGCCTGTACATCGGCTCCAAGACGCCCCCCGAGATCGCGGTCGCGATCCTCGCCGAGATGACCGCGGTGCGCCACGGCGTCGCCGAGCCGAGCTGGGCCGCGAAGCCCGCGCCGCGGTTTGATCCTTCAGCCTGCGAGACGGCGCCGCAGGTCTTGTCCCACAAGGCTTGAACGTCGTCGGGATCCTGCTCGCCGCGGGCTCGGCGAGCCGCTTCGGGTCCGACAAGCTCCTGCACAGGCTGCCGCACGGCGTCCCCATCGCCGCGCAGGCGGCCCGGCACCTGAAGCAGGCCGTGCCGCGCGTCGTCGCCGTGGTCCGCCCCGGCGCCGACCCGGCGGGGCGCCTGCTCGCCGCCGAGGGCTGCGAGGTGGTGCACTGCGCCGATGCCGCGCTCGGCATGGGCGCGAGCCTCGCCTGCGCGGTGCGCTCTACGCCCGAGGCCGGGGCCTGGATGGTCGCCCTCGCCGACATGCCGTTCGTGCGTCCGAGCTCCATCGCCGCGGTGCGCGACGCCCTCGTCGCGGGCGCGCCGCTCGCCGCGCCGTACTGGCGCGCGAGGCGCGGCCACCCCGTGGGGATCCACGCCAGGTTTCGCGCCGAGCTGGAGGCGCTCGCCGCCGACGAGGGCGCGCGCGAGCTGCTGCGGCGGCACCAGGGCGAGCTCGTCAAGGTACCGGTGGGCGATCCCGGGGTGATCCGCGACATCGACGCGCCCTCCGACCTCGCGCCGCCGCTCGCGGTTTAGAATCGGCCCTCCCTGCCATGCCCGCCGTCCTGCCGCAGTCGCTGGAGCAATCCGACCCGGAGGTCTGCGGCGCGATCCGCCAGGAGGCGCGCCGGCAGGAGGACCACGTCGAGCTGATCGCCTCGGAGAACTACGCCAGCCCGGCGGTGCTCGCGGCGCAGGGCTCGCTGCTCTCCAACAAGTACGCCGAGGGCTACCCGGGCAGGCGCTACTACGGGGGCTGCGAGCACGTGGACGTCGTCGAGACGCTCGCCATCGAGCGGGCGAAGAAGCTCTTCGGCGCCGAGTACGTCAACGTGCAGCCGCACTCGGGCTCGCAGGCGAACCAGGCGGTGTACCTCGCCTTCCTCAAGCCCGGCGACACGATCCTCGGCATGTCGCTCGCGCACGGCGGGCACCTGTCGCACGGCGCGGCGGTCAATTCCAGCGGCAAGCTCTACCGCGCGATCTCCTACGGCCTGGACGCGAGCGAGGTGCTCGACTACGCGGAGCTCGAGCGGCTCGCGCTCGAGCACAACCCGCGCATCGTCGTCGCCGGGGCCTCCGCGTACTCGCTCGCGATCGACTGGCAGCGGCTGCGCCGCATCGCCGACGAGGCGGGGGCGCTCCTCATGGCCGACATCGCGCACTACGCGGGCCTGGTCGCCGCGGGCCTGTACCCGAACCCGGTGGGGATCGCCGACGTCGTCACCACCACCACCCACAAGACGCTGCGCGGGCCGCGCGGCGGGATGATCCTCGCGCAGGCCGAGCACGAGCGCGCGCTCAACGCGGCGATCTTCCCCGGCCTGCAGGGCGGGCCGCTGATGCACGTGATCGCCGCCAAGGCGGTGGCGCTCGGCGAGGCGCTGCGCCCCGAGTTCCGCGACTACCAGGTGCAGGTGGTGAAGAACGCGAAAGCGATGGCCGCCGCGCTCGCCGGACGGGGCCTGCGCATCGTCTCGGGCCGCACCGAGTGCCACATGTTCCTGGTCGACCTGCGCGCCAAGGGCATCACCGGAAAGGAGGCCGAGGAGGCGCTCGGCCGCGCGCACGTCACGCTCAACAAGAACGCGATCCCGCACGACCCGCAGAAGCCGGCCGTGACCTCGGGCATCCGCATCGGCACGCCGGCGATCACCACGCGCGGCTTCGCCGAGGCCGAGGCCGAGCGCCTGGCGCGGCTCGTCGCCGACGTGCTGGAGGACCCGGCCGGGGAGGCGACGCTGGCGCGCGCGTGCCGCGAGGTGACGGCGCTGTGCGCGAAGTTCCCGGTCTACGCCCCCGGGCGCTAGTGCCGTGCGCTGCCCGTTCTGCTCCGCCGACGACACGCAGGTGGTGGACACGCGCTCCAACCCCGGGACCAACGTCATCCGGCGGCGCCGGCGCTGCGCCAAGTGCGACAAGCGCTTCACCACCTACGAGCGCGTGGAGCTGCGCCTGCCGCGCGTGGTGAAGAAGGACGGCAGCCGTGCCGACTTCGATCGCGACAAGCTCCTCGCCAGCATGCGGCTCGCGCTGCGCAAGCGCCCCGTGGCGACGGCAGCCGTGGACGCGGCGGTGGACCGGGTGGAGGAGAAGCTGCGCTCGCAGGGCGAGCGCGAGGTGCCGACCAGCCGCGTCGGCGACCTCGTGATGCGCGAGCTCGCGAAGCTCGACAAGATCGCCTACATCCGCTTCGCCTCGGTGTACCGCAGCTTCGAGACGCCCGAGGACTTCCGCGACGCGGTGCAGGAAGTGAAATCGCCGCGCCGCCGGCGCAGGTGAGCCCGTTCTCCGCGTTCGACCATGCCATGATGCGGCGCGCGCTCGCGCTCGCCGCGAAGGGCCTGTACAGCGCGACCCCCAACCCGCGCGTCGGCTGCGTGATCGCGCACGGGGAGACGATCGTCGGCGAAGGCTGGCACGAGAGGGCGGGCGCGCCCCACGCCGAGGCCAACGCGCTCGCCGCGGCGGGCAGCCGGGCGCAGGGCGCCACCGCCTACGTGTCGCTCGAGCCCTGCAATCACCAGGGCAGGACGCCGCCGTGCGCGGTCGCATTGGCGCGCGCGGGCCTCGCGCGCGTGGTCGCGGCGGTGCGCGATCCGAATCCGAAGGCGCGCCAGGGGGGCGAGGCGCTCGCCGCGGCCGGCGTGCGCTTCGCGGCGGGCCTGATGGAGGAGGAGGCGCGCGAGCTCAACGCAGGGTTCTTCTCCCGCTTGACGCGCGGCCGCCCCTGGGTGCGCATGAAGGTCGCGGCGACGCTCGACGGGCGCACCGCGCTCGCCGACGGCCGCAGCCAGTGGATCACCGGGCCCGAGGCGAGAAGGGACGGCCATCGCTGGCGCGCACGCGCCTGCGCCCTCCTCACCGGCATCGGCACCGTGAAGGCGGACGATCCGCGGCTCACGGTGCGCGACATCGAGACGCCGCGCCAGCCGCTGCGCGTGGTGGTGGACAGCCGGCTGGAGATCCCGGAAAGGGCGCGCATCCTCGAGGGCGGCAACGTGCTGATCTTCTCCGCACGAGCCGGCGCGGCGCCCAGGGGCGCGGAGCACGTCGTGCTGCCCAACGCCGCCGGCAAGGTGGACCTGCCCAGGATGCTGGAGGCGCTCGCGCTGCGCGGGGTGAACGAGCTGCAGGTGGAAGCGGGCTTCAGGCTCAACGGCTCGCTCGTGCGCGAGGGCTGCGTGGACGAGTTCCTCCTCTACCTGAACCCGAGCTTTCTCGGCGACGGGGCTCAAGGGATGCTCGACCTCGCGCCGCTCGGTGCCCTGGAGCATCGGCCGCTGCTGCGCGTGCGTTCGCTCGAGCGCGTCGGCGAGGACCTTCGGATTCTGGCGCGGCCCGCCTGATGTTCAGCGGCATCGTCCAGGCCGTCGGCCGCATCGCGAGCGCGAAGCCCTTCGTGGTGGAGGCGGGCCGGCTTCCGCTGCGCGGGCTGCGCACCGGCGACTCCGTGTGCGTGCAGGGCTGCTGCCTCACGGTGACCGCAAAGCGCGGCCGTCGGCTCTCGTTCGACCTCTCGCAGGCGACGCTGCGGGCCACGGTGGGGCTGGAACAGCCGGGCGAAGTGAACCTCGAGCGCGCGCTGCGGCTGGGCGACGAGCTGGGCGGGCACCTGGTGACCGGGCACGTCGACGGCGTGGGGAAGGTGCTGCGCGTGAAGGGCAGCGAAGTCACGTTCCGCGCGCCGCGCGCCCTCGCGCGCTACCTCGCGCGCAAGGGCTCGATCTGCGTCGACGGCGTCAGCCTCACCGTGAACGCGGTGCGAGGCGCCGATTTCGAGGTCAACATCATTCCCCACACCTTCGCGCTGACGACGCTCAAGCGCCTGAGGCCCGGCACGAAGGTGAACCTCGAGGTGGATCTCGTCGCCCGCTATCTCTCGCGGCTGCGTGAATACGGCGACTGAGGAATCCGGCGCGGGCAGGACGCGCTGCAGCCGCTGCGGCGCCGAGCTCGTCTGCGGCGCCCTCGGGGGGCCGCGGCCCTGCTGGTGCGCCGAGCTGCCGCCGGTCGAGCCCGAGGCGGGGGCCGGCTGCCTTTGCCCCGAGTGCCTGCGGGAGAAGGCTCAGACCCGGTGAGGGAGGTACACGATCGTGTACATTCCCCTCATCCCTTCCGCTCGAGCACCACGGCCAACTCCTCCAGCCCCGCAGGGTGCGTCGTCCTCGGATACGGCGGCTTCGGCCAGGCCCAGCGCGGCTCGGGGAAGAGCGCCCGCATGGCGTGGATGTCGCAGTGGTAGGGCGGTCCCCCGATCGTCCCCTCGGCCGCCGATGGCCGCAGGAACTGGACGAAGAGCGCGAACAGGCGCCCGCCCGGCCGCAGCCACCGCTCCACCTGGTCCGCGTACTGGCGCCAGAGGTCCGGATAGAGCGCGCAGATGCAGGTCTGGTCGTAGACGGCGTCGAACGGGCGCTCGGGCTTCCAGGAGAGCGCGTCACCCACGACGAGCTCGGCCCGCTGCCCGGCAGCTTGGAGGTTCGCCCGCGCGCGCTGGATCGCGACCGGCGCGTAGTCGAGCCCGGTGACCTCGAAACCCGCGCGTGCGAGCGCGACGACCTCGTACCCCGCGCCACAACCCGGAATCAGGATGCGGCAGGGCGCGAGCTCGCCCGAGTCGAGCCACGCCGCGAGCTGCGGATTGGGCTCGCCGCGGTCCCAGGGCGTATTACCCTCGCGGAAGCGCTCCTCCCAGAACTCGACGGTGGGGCCGGCCATGGCGTGCGCTCATCTTAGCGCCTGGGGACGTGTGCTAAGATGGTCCGAATTCTGACTAGCGGATGCGAGCGATGAAAACCCTTCCCCTGACCGAGGCGAAGAGCCGCCTGAGCGGGCTCGTCGAGCGCGTGCACCGGCTCGACGAGGAGGTGGTGATCACCAAGAACGGCCGCCCGGTGGCAGTGCTGGTCAGCGCGGAGGAGTTCGAAGGCTGGAAGGAGACCCTCGCGATCCGTGCCGATCCGGAGGTCGCGAAGGACATCCGCAGGGGTCTTGCGGCGCTGAAGGCCGGCAAGGCCAAGCTCTACACGCTGGAAGAGCTCTTCGACTAGAGCGTCCGGATGAAGGCGCCCTTCCGGTGCCGCATCCCGGATGAGGCGGCGCAGCGGGTTCGCGGGCTGCACCCGCAGCTCAAGCGCAAGATCCGGGCTGGGATCGAGCTTCTTGCGCGCGAGCCGTTCGCTGGCAAGGCCCTGCGCGCCGAGTACGATGGTCTGCGCAGCCTGCGGGTGGGCCGCTACCGCATCGTCTATCGCATCGCGTCCCGGCGCATCATCGAGATCGTAGACATCGGCCCGCGAGCGACGATCTACGCCGAAACGCTCAGGCTGATCGCCAAGCAGGATGCCTGAGCCGCGGTACCGCCTCGAGTTCGACCCCGCCCTCCCCATCACCGCCAAGCGCGAGGAGATCGCGCGCGCGATCGCCGCGAGCCAGGTGGTCATCGTCTGCGGCGAGACGGGCTCGGGCAAGACGACGCAGATCCCGAAGATCCTGCTCGAGATGGGGCGCGCCGGGCAGGGCATGATCGGCCACACGCAGCCGCGGCGCATCGCCGCGCGCGCGGTGGCGGCGCGCCTCGCCGAGGAGCTGAAGGTGGAGCTCGGCGGCATGGTGGGCTTCAAGATCCGCTTCCAGGACCGCGTGCGGCCCGGCACGCTCGTCAAGGTGATGACCGACGGCATCCTGCTCGCGGAGACGCAGGGCGACCGCGAGCTCGCCGCCTACGGCGCGCTGGTCATCGACGAGGCGCACGAGCGCAGCCTCAACATCGACTTCCTGCTCGGTTACGTGAAACGGCTACTCCAGCGCCGGCCTGCTCTGAGGCTCGTGGTCACCTCGGCGACCATCGACGCGCAGAAGTTCTCGCGCCACTTCGGCGGCGCGCCGGTGATCGAGGTCTCCGGGCGCCTCTACCCGGTCGAGGTGCGCTACCGGCCGGTGGGGGGCGACGCCGAGGACACGACGCGGGACGAGGAGGAGTCGGCGCTCGCCGACGCGGTGGAGGAAGCCTGCCGCCAGGGGCCGGGCGACGTGCTCGTGTTCCTGCCGGGGGAGCGCGAGATCCGCGACGCGGCGGCGGCGATCGGCGCGAGGAAGCTGCGCGGCGTGGAGCTCCTGCCGCTCTACGGCCGGCTCTCGAGCGCCGAGCAGGACCGGGTGTTCCACCCGGGCGAGGCGCGCCGCATCGTGCTCGCGACCAACGTCGCGGAAACCTCGCTCACGGTGCCGCGCATCCGCTACGTGGTCGACACGGGCCAGGCGCGCATCAAGCGCTACAGCTACCGCAACAAGGTGGAGCAGCTTCGGGTGGAGGGCATCTCGCGCGCGGCCGCGAACCAGCGCTCGGGCCGCTGCGGGCGCGTCGCCGACGGCGTCTGCTACCGCCTGTATGCCGAGGACGAGTTCGACGCGCGGCCCGAGTTCACCGACCCGGAGCTGCTGCGATCGTCGCTGGCCGCCGTCATCCTGCGCGCGCTCGCGCTCGGCCTGGGCAAGGTGGAGGAATTCCCGTTTCTCGATCCGCCCCCGGCGAAGGCGATCGCCGACGGCTACGCGCTGCTCGGCGAACTCGGCGCGGTGGACGAGGAGGCGAGCCTCACGGGGATCGGCGGCGAGCTCGCGCGCCTGCCGCTCGACCCGCGCGTCGCGCGCATGCTGGTGGCGGCCCGCGAGGAGGGGTGCCTCGAGCAGCTGCTGGCCATCGCCGCCGCGCTCTCGGTGCAGGACCCGCGCGAGCGGCCGCTCGAGAAGGCGCTGGCCGCGGACGAGCGCCACGCGAAGTTTGCGGACGAGCGCTCCGACTTCCTCGCCTTCCTCAGGCTCTGGAAGCGCTTCGGCGCGGGCGCCACGCGCCGGGAATGCCGCGACAGCTTCCTCTCGTACCCGCGCCTGCGCGAGTGGCGAGACGTGCACGCGCAGCTGCGCGAGGCGGTGCGCGAGCTCGGCTGGCGGGCGTCCTCGGCGAACCCGGAGAAGCCGGAAGGCTACCGCGCGATCCACCGCGCGCTGCTCGCGGGCCTGCTCGGCAACGCCGGCATGAAGGACGAGGCCGAGGGCAGCTACACCGGAGCGCGCGGCATCAAGTTCTGGGTGCACCCGGGCTCGGGCACCAAGCGGCCGGGCAAATGGCTGATGGCGGCGGAGCTCGTCGAGACGACGCGGCTGTATGCGCGCACGGTCGCCGCGATCGATCCCAAGTGGCTCGAAGAGCTCGGCGCGCACCTCCTCAAGCGCCACCGCGAGCGCCCGCACTGGGAGAAGACGCGCGCGCAGGTGGTGGCGGTGGAGCGGGGCACGCTCTATGGGCTGCCGGTGTACGCCGACCGGCGCGTCAACTTCGGGCCGCACGATCCGGAGCTTGCGCGCGAGATCTTCCTGCGCTCGGCGCTGGTGGAGGGCGAATTCGAGACGCGTGCGCCGTTCTTCGCCCACAACCGGCGCCTGGTGGCCGAGATCGAGCGCCTGGAGCACAAGCAGCGCCGCCCCGACATCCTGGTGGACGACGCGCTGATCCTCGCTTTCTACGAGGCGCGCGTGCCCGAAGGGATCACCCACGGCGCCGATTTCGAGAGGTGGAGGAAGGAGGCCGAGCGGGGCGCGCCGAAGCTGCTGTTCCTCTCGCGCGAAGACCTGATGCGGCACGAGGCCGCGGGCATCACCACCGAGAATTTCCCGCACGCGCTCGAGCTGGGGCCGAACCGCTTCGCGCTCGAGTACCACTTCGAGCCGCGCTCGCCGCGCGACGGCGTCACGCTGGCGGTGCCGGTGGCGCTCCTCAATCAGGTGCCGGAGGCGCGCTGCGAGTGGCTGGTGCCCGGGATGCTGAAGGAGAAGGTGCAGGCGCTCGCCCGGGGCATCCCGCAGCGGCTGCGCCACAGGCTCGGCCCGCTCGCCGCGTTCGCCGAGCGCTTCGCCGCCGCGGTGCCGGCCGCGGACACGCCGCTCGCGGCGGCGCTCGCGCGCTACCTCCGCGCCGAGCTGAATCTCGAGGTGCCGCTGGACGCCTTCCGGCCGGACTCCGCGCCGCCGCACCTGCGCATGAACTTCCTCGTGCTCGACGAGCACGGCCGCCAGCTCGGCATGGGCCGCGACCTCGCCGCGCTCAAGCGCGAGCTGGCGCCGAAGGCCGCGGCGGCGCCGGAGGACGCGGCCGAGCGCTACACCGGCTGGACCTTCGGCGACCTGCCGGCGCTCGCGGCGCTTGCCGACGCCGGGGACGGCGTCACGCTGCAGGTCTGCGAGTCGCCGGAGAAGGCGCTGGAGGTGCATCGCGCGGGCGTGCTGCGGCTCCTGCGCGTCGCGCTGCGCGAGCGCCTGCGCGATCTGGAGCGCGCGCTGGCGAAGGACATGGCGCTCGCGCCGCTCAAGGAGGACCTCGTCACGGCAGCGCTCGAGCGCACTTTCCTCGCCGACGGACCGCCCGTGCGGCAGGCCGACTTCGCGCGGCGGCTCGAGGAGGGCAAGAACCGCTTCGGCCTCATCGCGCAGGAGCTGCAACGCCTGGTCGCGGGCATCCTCGCCGAGCGCGCCCAGCTCGAGAAGCGCCTCGCTGCGGTCCGGAAGGCGTTCCCGGCCCCGGCCGCGGACGTGCGCGCGCAGCTCGATCGGTTGCTCGGCCCCGGGTTCGTTGCGCGCACGTCCTGGGCGCGCCTGCAGCATTTTCCGCGCTACCTCAGGGCGGCGGCGCTGCGGCTGGAGAAGCTGCGCGCCGACCCGGCGCGCGACGCGGCGCGCGCCGCCGAGCTCGCGCCGCTCGAGCGCGCATACCGGCGGGAGGCGGCGGCGCTCGCGCGCTTCGGCCGGCTGCCGCCGCCGCTCGAGCAGTTCGGCTGGCTGCTGGAAGAGTTGCGCGTCTCGCTCTTTGCGCAGCAACTCAAGACGCCGGTGCCGGTGTCGGCGAAGCGCCTCTCGCGGCTGTGGCAGAGTATGCGGAAATGACGCCCGTGCTGCGCTCGCTCGCCTACGCGCTGCTCAACGCCTTGCACCCGCGCATGCTCTGGCTCATGGTCTGGCCGATGCTCGTCGCGCTGCTCCTCTGGGGCACCGTGGCGCTCCTCTTCTGGATGCGCGCCGCGCTCTGGATCGCGACCTGGCTGCGTGCCTGGGTCGATTCGCTGCCCTTCGCGGCGACGCTGAGCCTCGCCGACTACGCGATCTTCGTCGCGCACGCGCTGCTGCTCGTCTTCCTGGTGCCGGTGGTGACGCTCAGCGCGGTGCTGATCCTCGGCGTCTTCGGCATGCCCGCGATCGTAGAGCACGTCGCCGCCAGCCGCTTTCCGCGGCTTGCGCGCCGCGCCGGGGGAAGCCTGGCGGGCAGCCTTTGGAACAGCGCCCTGGCGCTCGGCGGCATGCTGCTGCTCGGCGCCGCCTCGCTGCCGCTGTGGGTCTTCCCGCCGCTCTGGCCGCTGATCCCGGTGGCGATCCTCGCCTGGGTCAACCAGCAGGTGCTGCGCTACGACGCGCTCGCCGGGCACGCCGAGGCGGGCGAGATGGCTGCGCTGTTTCGCGCGCACCGCGGGACGCTGTACCTGCTCGGCTTCGTCCTCGCGCTCGTCGCCTTCGTGCCGCTCGTGGGCCTGCTCGCGCCGGTGATCGTCGCGCTCGCCTTCACCCACTTCCTGCTCGGCGAGCTGGAGGGCCTGCGCTCGGCGCCGATCGAGGCGCAGCCGCTATAGCCGCGTCACCGGCAGGTCGAGGCCGCGGATGGTGCGCGCGAGCAGCTCGAGCGCCGGCGCGCGGTGAAAGCCGCGCCGCCAGGCAAGCGCGATGCGGCGGGTCGGGCGGGGCGGCGAGAACGGCACCGGCTTCACCAGCGGGTTGGCGTGCCGCGGCGTGAGCGCAGTCGCCGGGAGCACCGTCACGCCGAGCCCCGAGGCCACCATGCTGCGCAGGGTCTCGAGCGAGTTGCCCTGCCGTCCGGGCTCGGGTGGGCGCGAGAACTCGGGGCAGGCCTCGAGCACCTGGTCGCGAAAGCAGTGCCCCACGGGCAGGAGCAGCAGCTCGCCGGCGTCGAGCTTGTTCACCTCGATGCTGCGCATGCGCGCGAGCGCGTGCCTGGCGGGGGCGAGGACGCGGAACTCCTCCTCGTAGAGCGGCACGGTCTCCATCCCGGGGGCCTCGTGGGGCAGCGCGAGCACCACCGCGTCGAGCTCTCCCGCGCGCAACATGCGATCCAGATTCGCCGTGAGGTTCTCCTCCACGTCGAGCGGCATCTCCGGCGCCGCGCGCCGCAGCGCCCCGACGAGGTCGGGCAGCAGGTAGGGCGCCACCGTGTGGATGATGCCCAGGCGCAGCACCCCTTTGAGCGGATCGCGCCCCTGGCGGGCGAGGAGCTTGACGCGCGCCGCCTCCTCGAGCGCGCGCCGCGCCTGCGCCACGATCTGCTCGCCCGCCTCGGTGAGCAGCACCCCGCGCTTGCCGCGCTCGAACAGGCGCACGCCGAGCTCCTCCTCGAGGTTCTTGACCGAGGCCGACAGGCTCGGCTGGCTGACGAAGCACCGCTCGGCGGCGCGCCCGAAGTGGCGCTCTTCGGCGACCGCTACCACGTACCTGAGTTCCGTCAGCGTCATAGCCTCAGCCTATTCAATGCAGCCTAACAAACTATCGGCGCAGAGGAAAGGCAAGCGGCGTAAGGGCCCCGGGGCCGGCGGGTAAACTCCCGCCATGCCGCCCCCGGCGATCGCAGTGGAGGGAGTCTGCTTCGAATATCCGGGCGTGCGCGCGCTCGAGGACGTCTCTTTCACCCTCGCGCCCGCCAGCGTCACCGCGCTGGTCGGTCCCAACGGCGCGGGCAAGACGACGCTGCTGCGCTGCTTGGCCGGGCTCGAGCGGCCGCTCCTCGGCACGGTCCAGCTCGCGGACGTGGACGTGCTCGAAGCGCCGCGCCTCGCCCACCGCCGGATCGGCTTTCTCTCGGACTTCTACGGACTGTACGACGCCCTGACGGTGCGCCAGTGCCTGATGCACGCGGCGGCCGCGAACGGCGTCGCCGCGCGCGATCAGGCCGCCACCGCCGAGCGCACCGCGCGACGCCTGGAGATCGAGTCGAAGCTCGAGGCGCGCGCCGGCGAGCTCTCGCGCGGCCAGCGCCAGCGCGTCGCGATCGGCCAGGCGCTCGCGCACGGCCCGCAGGTGCTGCTGCTCGACGAGCCCGCCTCGGGCCTCGACCCGGAGGCGCGGCACGCGCTCGCGCGCCTGTTCACGAAGCTGCGCGGCGAGGGCGTGACGCTGGTGGTCTCCTCGCACATCCTGGCGGAGCTGGACGAATACTCGACCCACATGCTGGTGCTCAGCCGCGGCCGCGTGATCGAGAGCCGCGCGCTGGGAAGCGCGGCCGGCGCGGCGCCCGCGGGGCGCCGCGTGCGCATCGAGCTCGCGGCGCCGGTAGCGGACTTCGCCTGGCGCGTCGCGGCGCTGGACGGCCTGCGGCTCGTCGAGAGCGACGCGCGCTCCGCCGTGCTCGAGGTGCAGGGGGACGCCGCGGCCCAGGCGCGGCTGCTCGCGAAGCTCGTCGCCGCCGGGCTGCCGCTGTGCGCCTTCGCCGAGCTGCGCGAGGACCTGCAGGCCTCCTACCTGCGCACGCTGCGCGACGAGTCGAGGGGGGCGCGGCCGTGAACCCGGAGCTGCGGCGCAACCTGTGGCTCGAGCTGACGCTGCACCGGCTGCTGGCGATGCCGCTCGTGCTCGCGCTGGTGCTGGGCCTCGTCTATGCGGCGAGCGACGAGGACCCGCGCTCGAGCCTCGCGACCGCCGCGGCAGCGATCGCGGCGGGCCTCGCGGGACTCTGGGGCGCGCGCAACGCCGCCGACGCGGTGCCCGGGGAGCTGCGCGGCCGCACCTGGGACGCGCAGCGCATGTCCGCGATCGGGCCCTGGGCGATGGCCTGGGGCAAGCTCCTCGGCGCGACTTCCTTTGCCTGGTACGGGGCGCTCCTGGCGCTCGCGGTGCTGGTGCTCGCCGCGCCGCGCGGCTGGACCCATGCCCCGGCCAGGGTCGCCATGCTGATCGTCGCCGCCTCGCTCCTCGCGCAGGCGACGGCCGCGCTCTCCGGCGTCGCGATCGCGCGCAAGGGCCTCGCGCGGCCGGGCGCGCCGAGCGCCTGGCTGCTGTTCCTCGCGGTGATCCTGCTCTGGCCGGCGGTCGCGCTCTTCTCCTCGCCGCTCGAGCCCGCCACGTGGTGGAGGGCGCGCTACGGCATTCTGGACTTCGCGCTGGCGAGCAGCGCCGCGTTGGCGGCCTGGGCCGTGTTCGGCCTCTACCGCGCGATGTGCACCGAGCTCCAGGTGCGCACCACGCCCTGGGCGATCGCCGCCTTCGCGCTCTTCGTCACCGCCTATCTGGCGGGCTTCCTCGTCGCGCCGGGCGCCGAGCCGGGCACGGGCCACGACGCGCTGATCGTCTGCGGCTTCGCCGTCTGCGCCGCGCTCACCTACCTGATGCTCTTCTCCGAGCAGGCCAGCGTGACCGCAGCGCGCCGCGTGCAGGTGCGGCTGGCGCGCGGCGAGTGGCGCCGCGCCCTCGAGGAGCTGCCCGCCTGGACGGCGACCTTCGCCCTCGCGGCCCTCTTCTGCCTGTTCTCGCTCGCGCTGCTCGAGGAGCGGCTGCCGCTGCGCTCGCTCGCGCTCGCCCCGGCGCCCGCGATGCTGCTGCTCGCGCGCGACGTCGCGATCTACCTCGTGTTCGCCTTCGCGCGCCGGCCGCGGCGCGTCGAGGCGGCGGCGGTGTTCTACCTCTTCCTGCTCTACGCGGTGATCCCCTGGCTCGCGCACGCCGCCGGGCTGCACGCGCTCGCCGATCTGGTGCTGCCGCCCCTGCTGGTGAAGCCGGGCTATGCGACGGTGGTGGCGGCGGGGCAGGCGGCGATCGCCTTCGCGTTCGTCGCCTGGCGCTGGCGCGCCTACGGCGAGCCGCGTCCCCAGCCGTGAGCTTCGGCGCCTTCATCTTCGGCGACGAGATCCTGGTGGGCAAGCGCCAGGACAAGCACCTGGGCTTCCTCATCGGCGCGCTCGCCAAGCGCGGGCTGCGACTCGCCTGGGCCGAGTACGTCGGCGACGATCCCGCGCTGCAGCGCGCCGCGCTCGCGCGCAGCTTCGCCTCGGCCGACGTGGTGTTCAGCTTCGGCGGCATCGGCGCGACGCCGGACGACCATACGCGGCAGTGCGCGGCAGCGGCGCTCGGCGTGCAGCTTGCGCTGCATCCCGATGCGGAGCGGGAAATCCGCGGGCGCTTCGGCGCGGAGGTGACGCCGCAGCGCCTGAAGATGGGGGAATTCCCCCTAGGGTCCGAGATCATCCCCAACCCCTTCAACCGCATCCCGGGGTTTTCCATCCGCGAGCACTGGTTCGTGCCGGGCTTTCCGCAGATGGCCTGGCCGATGGTCGAGTGGGTGCTCGACACGAAGTACCGGCAACTGTTCGATCGCGACCGCTGGGCGGAGGGCTCGGTGCTCGTCTACGAGCTGCCCGAGTCGGCGATCGCGCCCCTCATGGAGGAAGTGGACGCGACGTTTCGCGGGCTCAAGGCGTTCAGCCTGCCGAGCATGGGCGAGGACGGGACGCGCCGGCACATCGAGCTCGGCGTGCGCGGCGCGCCCGCCGAGATTGCGCCGGCGATGGAGGAGATCCGGCGGGGGGTCCGCGCGCTTGGCGGCCGTATCGAATCCGCGTAAATAGCTCACAGGTAACGCGTGCGCGATTCCCGTGTCGTCCAGGAAAGCGACGACATAGACTGTCAGGACGGGGAACCCTTGAACCGTCGTCGCCTCGTCCTCAAGTCGGTGGCAGTGGCCGCGCTCGGTCTGCCGTTTCTGGAGCGCGCGCGATCCGCGAGCAGGCTTCGCCGCGCCGGCTATCTGCTGCTGACGCTGCCGGTGGAGCAGCCGACCCACTTCGAGCTTGTAGTGAACGCGAGGACCGCGCGCACGCTCGGCATCCGGATGCCGCAGTCGGTGCTGCTGCGCGCAACCGAGGTCATGGAATAGAAAGCCCCGCGCGAGGCGGGGCTTCCGATCACTTCTTCCTGCTCGCCACCCGCGTCCTGCGCGGGCTGCGCTTGGCGCTGGATCGCGCCTTGCGGCGCGGTTCGGCGCTCAGGCGGCCTTTTTTGCCTTGGTCGCCAGGCCTTTCACCGTCTCGGTGGCGGCGGCGACGTTGGCTTCGGCGATCTCGCTCGCCTGCTTGGCCACGCGGGTGAAGTTGTCGTAGGCCGAGTTGGCCGCCGCCAGCATCTGCTTGACCGCGCTCACCGCCACGTCGGAGCCCGCCGGGGCGTTCTTCGCCGCCTTGTCCAGCAGCGAGACGAAGTTCTCGTTCCACTCCGCGGCGCGCCGCTCGGCGAGCCGCGAGAGCTCGGCGTTGGCCTCGCTCGCCACCTCGTAGAGGCTCCTGGAGTAGGCGATGGCTTTCTCGATCGCGGGCTGGGCAAGCGTGCTCTGCAGGCTGACGAACTCCTGCACGTCCTTGGCGCCCGCCAGGGCGCGCGTGTTGGCGATGCCGTCCTCGAAGGCGGCCTTCACCGCGCTGGCGTTCAGGCTCGCCAGCTTCTCGATGGTCGCGAACTGGGTGGTGGCGATCCCGAGGATCGCTTCGACGTTGGCCTTGCCTGCGGCCTGGATCTGTTCCGGTGTCACGTACATTCGAATCTCCTTGAAAAGGGGCTGGGCTGAGAATTGTGTAGGGCGCTTTTGTGCGCCGCAGCAATACGAATTCTAAACATTGTGCCTTTAAAGTCAACTGCTTTTTGCGTTGCACCATAACTGTATGATGTAACGCACAAATCATCCCCCGGGGTTGTTTGAAACGGCCCGGACCGGGGCGCGGCGAAGCCCGAAAATCGGGCGCCATGCAGCCTGCCGAACCCGAGCACCTGCCGCGCCACCTGTGGTGGCTGCTCGCCGGCTTGACGCTCGTCTGGGGATTCAATTGGACGGCGATGAAGGTCGCGGTGACCGAGATCGCGCCCTTCACCTTCCGCAGCCTGTGCCTCGGCGTGGGCTCGGCGGTGCTGTTCGCCGCGCTGCGCGCGAGCGGCCAGCGGCTCGCCGTCCCGCGCAGCGAATGGAGGCGCCTCGCGCTGATCGCGCTCTTCATCATCACCTGCTGGAACCTGCTCGTCGTCTTCGGCATCGCGCGCATCCCCTCGGGGCGCGCGGCGATCCTCGCCTACACCATGCCCGCGTGGTCGATCCCGCTCTCGGTGTGGCTGCTGGGCGAGCGCATCAACGCGCGCAAGCTCGCGGGCCTCGCCCTGGGCCTTGCCGGCATGGCGCTGCTGCTGGGCGACGAGCTCGTGCGCCTGCAGGCCGCGCCGCTCGGCGCGCTGCTGGTGCTCGCCGCCGCGGTCACCTGGGCGATCGGCACGGTGCTGCAGAAGAAGTACCCAGTGCGCGCGCCGCTGCCCGCCTACACGGCGTGGCTGATGCTGGTCGGCGGCGCGCCGATCTACGCCGGGGCGCTGCTGCTGGAAGACCCGCGGCGCCTCGCGGACATCAGCCCGCAGGCCGCGGCGGCGCTCGCCTACAACGTGCTGCTCGCCTTCGCCTGGGCCCACTGGGCCTGGATCAAGCTCGTCACCAGCGTCTCGGTGACGGTGTTCTCGCTGTGCATGCTGGCGATCCCCGTGGTCGGCGTCTTCAGCGGCATGCTGTTCCTCGGCGAGCGCCCCGGCTGGACCGAGTTCGCCGCGCTCGCGCTGGTGCTCGGCTCGCTCGCCTCGGTCATCGTGCCGCGCCGGGGGCGCTGAGCGCGCGCTCGCGCGGCAGCCGGCCCGGGTCCCAGGCGCGCAGCGCCCATTGCAGCAGCTCGCGCGGCGGCAGTGCCGCGGGCGGCGCGAGGCCGAGGAACGCGAGCGCAGCGGGCAGGTCTTCAGGCCCGGCATCGGGCGCGCACGTCTGCTTGGAGAGCTTTTCCCCGGCGGCGTCCACGGCGACCGGGAAGTGGAGGTAGCGCGGCGCCGGAAGCCCGAGCAGCCGCTGCAGGTGGATCTGGCGCGCGGTCGAGTCGAGCAGGTCCGCTCCGCGCACCACGTCGGTCACGCCCTGCGCGGCGTCGTCCACCACCACCGCGAGCTGGTAGGCGAACTGCCCGTCGGCGCGATAGATCACGAAATCGCCGACCTCGCGCTCGACCGATTGCGCGACCGTGCCCTGCAGCCGATCCTCGAAGCGAATCGGATCCGCGTCGGTCTTCACCCTGATCGCGCGCGGCGCCTTGCCGCGCGCGAAACCTCCGCGGCAGGTTCCCGCGTAGACCCGCGCACCGTCGATGGCGAGAGCCGAATCGGCCATCTCCTTGCGGCTGCACGCGCACCAGTAGGTCGCACCCGACTGATTCAGCTGGTCAAGTGCCGCGCGATAGCGATCGAGCCGCGCGCTCTGGTAGACCACCTCCCCATCCCACTCCAACCCGCACGCTTCCAGCTGCCGCAGGATGGTGTCGGCCGCCCCCGGCTGCTCGCGAGGCTTGTCGAGATCCTCGATGCGCGCGAGCCAGCGCCCGCGCGCCGCGCGCGCATCGAGCCAGCTCGCCACGGCGGCGACGAGCGAGCCGAAGTGCAGCGGCCCGGTGGGCGAGGGCGCGAAGCGTCCGGTGGCGGCGAGCACGGTAAACTTCGCATCTTTGCACAGGGATCCGGATGGCGACGCTCGAGCTGACGAAGGACAATTTCCAGAAGACGGTGGCCGACAACCCGATCGTGATCGTGGACTTCTGGGCGCCGTGGTGCGGGCCCTGCCGCGGCTTCGCCCCGGTGTTCGAGAGCGCCTCCCAGGCGCATGCCGATGTGGTGTTCGGCAAGGTGAACACCGACCAGGAGCAGGAGCTCGCCGGCGCGTTCAACATCCGCTCGATCCCCACCCTGATGGTGTTCCGCGAGAAGGTGATCCTGTTCCAGCAGGCGGGCGCCCTGCCGGCCTCCGCCCTCGAGCAGGTGCTCGCGCAGGCCAGGACCCTCGACATGGCGAAGGTGCACCAGGAGATCGCCGACCGGGAGCAGTCGCGGCAATGATCGAGCTGCGCCCGGGGCGCGAGCGCGGCTATGTCGACCACGGCTGGCTCAAGTCCTTCCACAGCTTTTCCTTCGCCGGCTACCACGACCCGCGGCACATGGGGTTCGGAACGCTGCGGGTGATCAACGAGGACCGGGTCACCCCCGGGACCGGCTTCGCGACGCACGCGCACCGCGACATGGAGATCCTCAGCTACGTGCTCGAAGGGGCGCTCGCGCACCGCGACTCGATGGGCAACGGCTCCACCATCGTGCCGGGGGACGTGCAGCGCATGAGCGCGGGCCGCGGCGTGACGCACAGCGAGTACAACCACGAGCAGCGCGCGCCGACGCATTTCCTGCAGATCTGGATCGAGCCGGACGTGCGCGGTATCGAGCCCTCCTACGAGCAGCGGCACTTCGCGGCTGCCGAGAAGCGCGGGCGGCTGCGGCTGATCGCCTCGCCCGACGGCGCCGAGGGCTCGGTGACGATCCACCAGGACGCGCGCGTCTACGCAGGCCTCCTGGAGGGCGCCGAGCGCGCGGCGCTGCCGCTCGCCGCGGGCCGGCGCGCCTACGTGCACCTCGCGCGCGGGGCGCTCAGCGTCAACGGCACGCGCCTCGAGGTGGGTGACGCGCTCAAGGCGGCCGGCGTGGCGACGCTCGAGCTGCAAGACGGCGCCGCGGCGGAGGTGCTGGTCTTCGACCTCGCCTGAATCGGCGCAGGCTATGGTCCCGATACGGAGTTTGTCTTGGCGGCGGCGCGCGGCGGCGGCTAGACTTGCGGCTCGTAAAGGAGCTGCCATGGACACCGGAATCGCCGCCAAGGACCGCGCCAGGATCTCGCAGGGGCTCTCGCGCCTGCTCGCCGACACTTACCTGCTGTATCTGAAGACGCACAACTTCCACTGGAACGTCGAGGGGCCGATGTTCCAGACCCTGCACCAGATGTTCATGGCGCAGTACACCGAGGCCTGGAACGCGATCGACCCGATCGCCGAGCGCATCCGCGCGCTCGGCCACTACGCGCCGGGCAGCTACCGCCAGTACCTGAAGCTCGCCTCGATCAAGGAGACCGAGGGCGTGCCGAAAGCCGGGCGCATGATCCGCGACCTGATCGAGGGGCAGGAGGCGGTGGCGCGCACCGCGCGCGCGGTGCTGCCGCTCGCCGAAGACGCCAACGACCAGCCCACGCTCGACCTGCTGACGCAGCGCCTGGACGTGCATGAGAAGAACGCATGGATGCTGCGCAGCCTGCTGAAGAAGTGAGCGCGGCGCCGCGATGAGCGGCGTGCGCATCGAGCAGGACAGCTTCGGCCCGATCGAGGTGCCGGCGGCGCGGCTGTGGGGCGCGCAGACCGAGCGCAGCCGGCGCCTGTTCCGCATCTCCGGGGAGCGCATGCCGGGGGCCGTGGTGCACGCGCTGGCGCTGGTCAAGCGCAGCGCCGCGCGCGTCAACGCCGCGCTCGGGCTGCTCGAGGCGCGCAAGGCGCAGGCGATCGCGCAGGCCGCCGACGAAGTGCTCGCGGGCCGGCACGAGGAGGAGTTCCCGCTCGTCGTCTGGCAGACGGGCTCGGGCACCCAGTCCAACATGAACGTCAACGAGGTGCTCGCCAACCGCGCCAGCGAGCTGCTGGGCGGGGAGCGCGGCGCGCAGCGCCTGGTGCACCCGAACGACGAGGTCAATCTCGGGCAGTCGTCGAACGACGTCTTCCCGACCGCGATGCACGTCGCCGCGGCGCGCGCGGTGCGCGAAGGCGTGCTGCCGGCGCTCGAGCGGCTGCACGGCGCGCTCGCCGCCAAGCGCGACGCCTTCGCCGGCATCGTCAAGATCGGCCGCACCCACCTGCAGGACGCCACGCCGCTCACCCTCGGCCAGGAGTTCTCGGGCTACGCGGCGCAGCTCGAGGCTGCGCGCCGCGGCCTGGAGGCGGCCGAGCCCGGGCTGCTGGAGCTGGCGATCGGCGGCACCGCGGTCGGCACGGGGCTCAACGCGCACCCGGAATTCGGCGCGCGCGTCGCCGCGGAGCTCGCCGGCGCCACCGGGCTCGCGTTCGTGCCGGCCCCCAACCGCTTCGCCGCGCTCGCCGGGCACGAGGCGCTGGTGCTCGCGCACGGGGCGCTGCGCGCGCTCGCCGCGGCGCTCGCCAAGATCGCCAACGACATCCGGCTGCTCGCTTCGGGGCCGCGCTCGGGCCTGGGGGAGATCGCGCTTCCCGAGAACGAGCCCGGCAGCTCGATCATGCCGGGCAAGGTCAACCCGACGCAGGCCGAGGCGCTGACCATGCTCTGCGCCCAGGTGATGGGGAACGACGTCGCGCTGGGGATCGGGGGGGCCTCGGGACAGCTCGAGCTCAACGTCTACAAGCCGCTCATCGCGCACGCGTTCCTGCAGAGCGCGCGGCTGCTCGGCGACGGCATGGCGAGCTTCGAGGAGCACTGCGTGCGGGGCATCGCGGCCAACGAGCCGCGCATCCGCGAGCTGCTCGAGCGCTCGCTCATGCTGGTGACCGCGCTCGCGCCGCACATCGGCTACGACCGCGCGGCAAGCATCGCCAAGAAGGCGCACCGCGAAGGCAGGACGTTGCGCGAGGCGGCCCTCGAGCTCGGCTATGTCTCGGCCGAGGACTTCGACCGCTGGGTGCGTCCGGGCGACATGGTGGGGCCCGGCGCGTGAGGCGGCGCGAGTTCCTGCTCTCGGCGCTCGCGCTCGCCGGCTGCTCGACCCCGGGCGTGAAGCTCGACGCGCCCTACGTCTCCACGCCCTATCCGGTCGTGGAGGAGATGCTGCGCCTCGCAGCGGTGGGCGCCTCGGACGTGGTCTACGACCTCGGCTGCGGGGATGGCCGCATCGTCATCACCGCAGCGAGCGAGTTCGGCGCGCGCGGCCTCGGCATCGACATCGACCCGCGGCGCATCGAGGAGGCGAGGGCCGGGGCCCGGCGCGCGGGCGTCGCCCACCTCGCGCGCTTCGCCGTTCAGGACCTGTTCAAGACGGATCTGTCCGGGGCGAGCGTGGTGACGCTGTTCCTCTACCCCGAGCTGAACGCGAAGCTGCGACCGAAGCTGCTCGCCGAGTTGCGGCCCGGCAGCCGGATCGTGTCGCATCAGTTCGGCATCGGCGACTGGCAGCCGCTGCGCAGCGAGCTGGTGTGGTCGGACGGCAGCAGCCACTGGGTCCACCTGTGGGTCGTGCCGCCGCGCTGATCCTCGCCGCGGCGCTCGCGACGGCGCGGCCGGCCGCGGCAGCCGACTTCGCCGAGGGCGTGCTCTGGCGGGTGTCGCGGGCCGGCGTGCCGCCGAGCCACGTCTTCGGCACCATCCACCTCGCCGATCCGCGCGTGCTCGAGCTGCCCGGGCCCGTCGCGCGCGCGCTGGACGAGTCGCGCAGCTTCGCCATGGAGGTACCGCGCTGGGACGGGCACGACTGGCGCATGTTCGAGGCCGCCCAGGAGGACCGGCTGGGCCGGCTCGAGGCGCTGCTCGGGCCGCAGGCCTATGCGCGGCTGCGCGCGGCGCTCGCCGCGCGCGGGATCCCCGCGGAGGTCATCGCGCGCCTCAAGCCCTGGGCCGCGCTCGCCAACTACGCGATCACCCCGGAGGGGTACGAGCACCAGACGCTCGACCAGAAGCTCTTTGCCGCCGCGCGGGCGCGGCGCCTCAGGATCCAGGCGCTCGAGGGCACCGAGGAGCACATCGCGGTGTTCGAGGGCATCCCGCAGGACACGCAGGTCGCGATGCTGCGCCACGTGCTCGAGCACCGCGACTACCTCGCCTCCATGATCGAGCCTACGCTGCAGGCCTGGCTGCGCCGCGACCTCGCCGGCATCCACGCCGTGAACGAGCGCATCGTGGCGCGCTTCCCGGCGATGGCGCCGCACTACCGCGTGTTCCTGCGCCACCTGGTGGACAACCGCAGCGTGGTGATGGCGCACCGCCTGCACCTGCCGCTGCGCGCCGGGCGCGTGTTCGTCGCGGTCGGCGCGACTCACCTGCGCGGCGAGCAGGGGCTGCTGCGTCTCATCGAGCGACAGGGCTACCGGCTGAGCCGCGTCTACTAGCGGCGCCTGCTACCATCGGCGCCGCGATGTCGGTCGTGGTTCTCATCTCCGGGCGCGGCAGCAACATGGAGGCGCTCGCCCAGGCCGGCGTGCCGCTGGCCGGCGTGATCAGCAACGTCGCCGGGGCCGCGGGCCTCGCGATCGCCGCGCGCCGCGGCATCCCGACGCGGGTCGTCCCGCACCGGGACTTCGAGTCGCGCGAGGCGTTCGACGCGGCGCTCGCGCGGGAGATCGAGAGCTTCTCGCCGCGGCTCGTCGCGCTGGCCGGCTTCATGCGCGTGCTGGGCGCGGCGTTCGTCGCGCGCTTCGCAGGGCGCATCATGAACATCCACCCCTCGCTGCTGCCCGCGTTCCCCGGGCTGGACACGCACGCGCGCGCGCTCGCCGCCGGCGTCAAGGTGCACGGCTGCACCGTGCACTTCGTCACCGAGGCGCTGGATCACGGGCCGGTCGTGGTCCAGGCGGCGGTGCCGGTGCGCGCGGCGGACACCGCGGCGTCGCTCGCCGCGCGGGTGCTCGCGCAGGAGCACCTGGTGTACGCACGCGCGGTGCGCTGGTTCCTGGAAGACCGCCTGGCCGTCGCGGACGGCGTAGTGCGCGTGCAGGGCGACGATGCGCAGCTGGTCTGGGCCGATTCTGCTTAGCGCGGCGCTCGCCGCGCAGGCCGCGCCGCCCGGCCGCGTCGAGATCGCCTACGAGCTCAGGCGCGACGGCGACCCGGTCGCGGCGGTGACGGATCGCCTCGAGCACGACGGCAGGACTTATCGCCTGGCGCAGACCTGGAAGGGCAGGGGCCTCTACGCGCTGCGCGGCGAGGCGCAGCGCGCGAGCCGGGGCCGGATCGCGCCCGACGGCCTGCGGCCGGCGGCGTTCGAGGACCGGCGTCCGGGCCGCGACGCGGTGCGCGTCACGCCCCAGCCCGGCGGCCAGGACCGGCTGAGCGTGCTGTGGCATCTCGCGTTCAACCCGCCGTCGCGCGCCGTGACGCTGCGCGTGGCCGACCGGCGCGGCGTCTCTACGCACGTCTACGAGCCGGCCGGCCGCGAGCGGGTGGCGACGCCCGCGGGCGAGTTCGCCGCGCTGAAGCTCGTGCGCCGGGAGCAGGACCGTCGCACGCAGATCTGGCTCGCCGCCGAGCACGGCAACGTGCCGGTCCGCGTGCTGATCCGCGAGCAGGACGGCGCCACGCTCGAGCTGGTCGCGGTGCGGATCGGCCCGTGACGCCGCGCCCGGCGCTGGTCGGCCAGGCCGCGCTGCTGCTCGCCGAGCTGCTGCGCTTCTCGGGCCCGGCGGACCAGACGGTCTCGCGCTATTTCCGCGCGCACCGCAATTTCGGCCGCCAGGACCGCGCCTTCATCGCCGAGGCGGTGTACGCGGTGCTGCGTCGCCGCCGCAGCCTGCAAGCCGCGGCGGGCTCGGCGTCGCCGCGCGACCTCGTGCTCGCCGCGCTCGGGCGCGTGCTCGGCTATTCGGGCCGGGCCCTCGAGCCCGTGCTGCGCGCCGGGGAAGCGGGGCTCGTTGGGAAGATCAGGTCATTCGACCCGGCCCGTCTCGCCGCCGCGGAACGGGCCGACCTGCCCGACTGGCTGTGGGAGCGGCTCGTCGCGGAGCAGGGCGCGGAGGAGGCGCGGCGCATCGCCCAGGGCCTGCTCGAGGCGGCGCCGCTCGATCTGCGGGTGAACCTCGCGAAGCGCTCGCGCGAGGAGGCGCTCGCGCAGCTGGAGCTCGCGGCAGCACCCACGCCCTACTCTCCCGCCGGGCTGCGGCTCGAAGGCAAGCCGGCGATCAACCGCCATCCGCTGTTCCTCGACGGCTCGCTCGAGGTGCAGGACGAGGGCAGCCAGCTGCTCGCCTACCTGCTCGCGCCGCGCCGCGGCGAGATGGTGGCGGACTTCTGCGCCGGCGCCGGCGGCAAGACGCTCGCGCTCTCCATGCTGATGCGCGGCTCGGGCAGGCTCTACGCGATGGAGGTTTCGGCACGGCGCCTGCAGGCGCTCGCGGCGCGCGCCGCGCGCGCCGGGGTGTCGAACGTGCATCCCATCGCGCTCTCGGGCGAGAACGACATCCGGGCGAAGCGTCTCGCGGGCAAGCTCGACCGCGTGCTGGTGGATGCGCCCTGCAGCGGCTTCGGCACGCTGCGCCGCAACCCGGACCTCAAGTGGCGCCATGGGCCGGAAACCGTGGAGCGGCTTGCGCCGAAGCAGCTCGCGATCCTGCGGGCCGCGGCGCGCCTGCTGAAGCCGGGCGGCCGTCTGGTCTACGCCACCTGCAGCATCCTCGCCAGGGAAAACGACGCGGTGGCGGACCGCTTTCTTTGCGTGCACACCGAGTTCGCGCCGGTGTCGTGCGCCGCGCTGCTCGCGGCGCAGCGCATCGCGCTCGACACGGGCGAGCGTCTGCGGCTGTGGCCGCACCGGCACGGGACCGACGGCTTCTTCGCCGCGGCGTTCGAGCGGCGCTGAATCACCTACGCGCGATTGCGTATTTCCTCTTCCGTGTCCGGAGGTTAGGCTCGGTGGGGCCGAGCGCACGAAAAATGATCATGGCGACGGGGGTATTCCAGTAGAATTCGGGCGCTTCCACCCCCACGTACAAGAGGCATAAGGGGAACCCTACATACCCATGCTATTCAACGGACTGCTCGACCTGCCCTGGTGGGGCCTCGTGCTCGTGGCGCTCGGGTTCACGCACATCACCATCGCCGCGGTCACGATCTTCCTGCACCGGCACCAGGCGCACCGCGCGCTCGATCTGCACCCGGTGGTGTCGCACTTCTTCCGCCTCTGGCTCTGGCTCACCACCGGCATGGTCACCAAGGAGTGGGCTGCGATCCACCGCAAGCACCACGCCAAGTGCGAGACCGCGGAGGATCCCCACAGCCCGCAGGTCTACGGCATCAACCGCGTGCTGTGGCTCGGGGTTCTCCTCTACGTGAAGGAGGCGTTCAACCGCGAGACGCTCGAGCGCTACGGCCACGGCACTCCCGACGACTGGCTCGAGCGCAACGTCTACACGCGGCACTCCGTGCTCGGGCTCTGGCTCATGGGCGCGGTCGATGTCGCGCTGTTCGGACCGGTTCCCGGGCTCCTGGTCCTGGTCGCGCAGATCGTCTGGATCCCGTTCTGGGCGGCGGGCGTGATCAACGGCGTGGGGCACTTCTGGGGCTACCGCAACTGGGACGTCCCGGCGCCGGACGCGAGCCGCAACATCGTTCCCTGGGGAGCCCTGATCGGCGGCGAGGAGTTGCACAACAACCACCACGCCTATCCCGCCTCGGCGCGGTTCTCGATGAAGTGGTACGAGTTCGACCTCGGCTGGCTCTACGTCCGCGCGCTCGAGATGCTCGGCCTCGCGACGGTGAAGAAGGTCGCGCCGGTGCCGCGCTTCGTGGCGCCCAGGCCCGTCTGCGACCAGCAGGTGCTGCAGGCGGTCATCGCCAACCGCTACGACGTGCTGCAGCGCTACGCGGCCTCGCTGAAGCGCCTGTATCGCCAGGAGCTCGACCGGCTGGGCCACTGGTCGCAGGAGGCCGAGGCGCTCAAGCCGCTCAAGCGCTATTTCGCGCGCATGCAGGAGCTGTCGGAGGCGGAGCGCGCGCGGCTCGCCGAGGCGCTCAAGGGGTCGAAAGCGCTGGCGACTGCGCTGGCGATGCGCGAGGAGCTGGCGGCGCTGTGGGCGCGCTCGAGCGCCTCGCGCGAGCAGCTGGTCTCGCAGCTGCAGGACTGGTGCCACAGGGCGGAGGCGAGCGGGCTGGTGCCGCTCGTGGATTTCAGCCGGAGACTGCGCAGCTACGCCTAGCCCGGATATTTCATGAGTAGTGGATAGCCTCGTTCGCGTCGTGAGGCGGCCGTGTTTTTGTGAATTGACTGGCGAAGGCCGTCATTTCGCGGGGTGTTTTCCGATTTTGGGCAAAGCTCCCCCTTACCCCCGTTGTTTGTCAGCGTG
>Ga0137796_10000299_pt1 | contig 31842 bp, 27 predicted proteins | sample OV2TP3_FD_97704 | JGI IMG/M metagenome (GOLD analysis project Ga0137796, IMG submission 97704) | reverse complement strand
TTCTTCGCCTTCTCGATCGTCTCGGCCGTGGGGTTCTTCGGGTCGTCGCCGTTCGCCAGCATCGCGGCCGCGAAGACCTCGCGGCGATCCTCGAGCATCGTCATTCGGGAGACGTACTTCGCCTCCCACAGGACTTTCCAGGAATCGGGAGCGGGGCTCACTTCCTTGACGTTGTAGGCGATCCCCGTCGTTCCCCACATGTAGGGGAGGGAGTAGTCGTTCTTCGGATCCGCGGGAGCTCCCCGGAAGCGGGAGGCGATGTTCTTGAAGTCCGGGATCTTGGAGAGGTCCAGCTTTTCCAGCTTTCCCGCCTCGATGAGCTGCGGAAGAATCTCGTCGCTGGGGAAGGCCACATCGTATCCCGACGGGACCCGGTCCAACTTCGCGCGCAGCTCGTCGGCGGAACCGAAGTTCGTGACGACGACTTGGCAGCCGAATTCCTTCTCGAAGTTCGAGATCGTGTCGGCGGCGAAGTAGTTTTCCCATTGAAGGACGTAGAGAATCGGACGGTACTTGCTGCACCCGGGCGTGCCGGCCATCGTACCGCCGACGAGGACGGACAGGAGCAGGAGCCTCTTCATCGACCACCTCCCGAGGCGGGCACGCGGGCCAGACGCAGCGAAGCCGCAATCAGCACGAGCGACATCCCCAAGATGACCGTCGAGACCGCGTTGATCTTCGGCGTCACCCCAAAGCGCAGCATCGAGTAGACCTTCACGGGCAGCGTCGGGTATCCCGGGCCCGAGGTGAAATATGTAACGACAAAGTCGTCAAAGGACAAGGTAAACGATAGCAGCGCCCCGGACAGGACAGCGGGGGCGATGGCGGGAAACGTCACCTTCCAGAACGCGCCCCACGGGGTCGCCCCCAAATCCCTTGCGGCGAGTTCCACCGACCGATCGAGTCCCTGGAGCCGTGCCGAAACGACGACCGCGACATACGAGACATTGAAGGTCGTATGGGCGATCACGGCGGTCCAGAGCGACAGCGGCACGGAGATCGCGTAGTAGAATCCGAGGAGCGAGACCGCGAGCACGATGTCGGGGATCGTGAGGGGGATCGCCACGAGGGTCGTATAGAGCCGCTTCCCCCGGAACGCCTCGCGGGCCGCCAGCGCCGCGAGCGTCCCCAGGGCCGTCGAAAGGACCGCGGAAGCCACCCCGATCTGGACGCTGTTCTCGAGCGCGAACCGCAGTTCGTTGTCTTCCCACATCCGCCGGTACCAGTCCAGCGTGAATCCCGTCCACCGGATCGAGTATTGCGACCGATTGAAGGAGAAGGCGATCATCACCAGAATCGGCGCGTAGAGCGCCAGGAAGACCGCGGCCGTAAAGAAGCCGAGCGCCTTTCTCACACCAGCCCCTCCGTCTTTCTCACGCGGTGGTACAACCACGTCAGGGCGACGGTCAGGAAAACGAGGAGCAGGGTCAAGGCCGACCCCGCCGCCGGGTTATTCGTCTGCACGAAGTAGAGCTCGATCTGACTTCCGACCATTCGCACCGCGGTGCCTCCCATGAACTCCGGCGTCGCGAACGCCCCGAGCACGGGAATGAAGACGAGGATGCATCCCGCGGCGATGCCCGGCATCGTGAGCGGGACCGCCACGCGCCAAAAGGTGGTCCAGCGACTCGCCCCCAAATCCTGCGAGGCCTCCATCAGGCGTTTCGGCAGCCTCTCGATCGAGGCGTAGAGCGGGAGGATCATGAACGGGATGTAGCCGTGGACGAGCCCCAGGACGACCGCTCCCTCCGTATAGAGGATCCCCATCGGCCTAGCCAAGAACATCAGGGCGTAGGTACGCACGAGGAGATTCGTCCAAAAGGGAAGCACGACGAGGAAGAGAAGGAAGTTTCTCCAGCGAGGGCCGCATCCGGCGATGAACCAGGCCACCGGGTATCCCACGACTAAGGAGATCCCGGTCGAGAGCAACGCAATCCAGACCGACCGGCCGACGAGCCGAAGCGTATCCGCGTCCAACAGGTACTTCAGCCCCTCTGCGGAAAAAGCGGAGGCCGCGACCACGCCGGTCGGAATGAGAAGAAACACGAAGAGCCAGGAGGTCGGCGGGAGCAGGAGGGCGAGGAATCGCGGCTTCATTGGGTAAGGACCAGGACGTCCTCCGGATCCCACGACAGCGTGACCGCCTCGCCTTCGCGCACGTCGGTCCGGCCGTCCTCCACGCGCAGGAGTCGCTTCCCGGAGCGCACGAGGAGCACCGTGGAGGAACCGTGGAAAAGAACCTCCTCTACGGTTCCGGCAAGGCCGGGACCGCCGTTGACGCGCATCCGCTCGGGGCGAATGACCAGGGTGACTTCCCCCTTCGCGGGGACCGCGATCGAAAGTCCGTCCGGCGTCCACACGATGCTTCCGTCCCCGGTCCCTTCGAAAAAGTTGGCCGTCCCGACGAACTCCGCCACGAAGCGCGTCGCGGGACGCTCGTAGATTTCCCGGGGCGCGCCCACCTGCTCGACCCGCCCGCGGTTCATCACCGCCACCCGGTCCGACATCGAGAGCGCCTCCTCCTGATCGTGCGTCACGTGGAGGAAGGTCATCCCCAGTTCCCGCTGGAGGCGCCGGAGTTCCTCCTGGAGCTGCTTGCGGAGCTTGAGATCGAGGGCGCCCAGGGGCTCGTCGAGAAGGAGGACGCGCGGTCGCGGCACGACCGCCCGAGCGAGCGCGACGCGTTGCTGCTCGCCGCCGGAGAGAGTGGTCGGCAGTCGCTTCTCGTAGCCTCCGAGTCCCACGCGCTCCAAGGCTTGACGGACGCGACTCTCGATCTCGGGAGCCTTCTGGACGCGAAGTCCGAAGGCGACGTTGCCGGCCACGTTGAGGTGGGGAAAAAGCGCGTAGTTCTGGAAGACGAGATTGACGTCGCGGCGGTGCGGGGGGACGCGCGACATGTCCTCCCCGCCCAGGAGGACGGTTCCGCTGTCGGGGGATTCGAATCCCGCGAGCACGCGGAGGATCGTCGTCTTGCCGCACCCCGAAGGTCCGAGGAGGGAGAAAAACTCCCCCCGCCGCACTTGGAGGGAGACGTCGTCCACGACGCGGCGCCCTCCCAGCACCTTCGCGACGCCGCGGAGCTCGATGTCGAACGCGTCCACTTCCCTGGAGATTAAGCGACACCCGAACCGCCATCTCAAGGGAATTCACGCGGCGTGAGCTATACTTCGATCGTGCTCGCGTTCACCCTCGCGATTTCCCTCTGGTCGGCCGAGCCTTCCGCCCTCCCCCAACGGACCGGCGGACGCGCCGGCGGGAGCAGTTCCTCCTCGGGAGGATCGGGATCGAGCGGCGGCGGAGGGGGCGGCGGAGGGGGCGGCGGAGACGGCGGTGAGGCCCTCGTCGAAATCGTCTTCTGCCTCGTACTGCTTGCGTTCTCCGACGATCCGACCGAGCGCACGATCGGCTGCAGCGGGCTCACCCTACTTTTCATCCTCTTCGCGGGGTACTGCGCCTGGTCCGCGATCAAGTCGGGACGCAAGGCCGCAGCGGCGAAGATGGAGGCACGCGGACCCCCGATGGACGTCTCCGTCGTCATGCTCGGCATCGACTGGCGCGCCCGGGAGAGAATCCAAAAAACCCTGAAGGATCTCGCCCAAGCCTCGGACTTGGCCACCGGTCCCGGTCTCCGGCGGTTCCTTTGCGAAGTCTCCGATCTTCTTCGACGCCACGAGGTGTCGTGGCTCTATAGCGGCGCGATCAACTACGAGAACGGTCTCTCGAAAACCCAAGCGGAGTCCGCGTTCCAGACTGCGACCACCGCGGCCGCTTCTCGGTACAAGGAAGAAGTAATCCGGAACATGCGCGGAGCTCTGACGGAGCAGACCGCCTCCGACGTGCGACCCCGCGTCGAAGAGGGACCGGGCGTGGTCGTCGTCACCCTGGCGGTCTGCGCCAGGCGGGAGCTCCCCGACATCCGAAACGTCCGGGACGCCCTGTGCCTTCGCGCGGCGCTCGACTCCTTCTCGAAGCTCCTGCCGGAACAGATCGCCGCCGTCGAAGTGATCTGGTCGCCCGCCGAGGAAAAGGACCGAATGAGCACGGCGGAACTGGAAATCCTCTATCCGGAACTCAAGAAGATCGACGAGGCATCGCTCGCGGGTCGAGCGTTCTGCAAGGCCTGCGGAGGGCCCTTCGCCGCCGAACTTCGGACGTGTCCTCACTGCGGAACCCCGATCTGATTCCTTCCCAATCCGAAGGCGCGGGATATACTGATGTCGTGATCGTCGCCGCCTTCGCGCTCGCCTTCTCGCTCGAGGACCTCCAGCGAAGCGGCGGCCGGTACGGCGGCGGAAGCTTCGGGGGGCGATCGAGCAGTTCCTCCAGCCGTTCCTCCTCCTCGAGCAGCCGCTCCAGCAGCAGTCGATCCTCCTCCTCTTCGTCCTCCCGCTCCTATTCGTATGGGGGATCGAGAAGCAGCTCCTCCTCTTCTTCGTCCTCCTCCTCGCGCGGGGGAGGATCGTATTCTTCCTCCTCGTCGTCCGGGGGTTCCTGGGTCGGTGGCTGCGTCTGCATCGTAGGCATCATCATCACGATCGTCGTCATCGGGGCCTTCGTGGCGATGCGTAAGAAAGGCGTGGTGGCCGTACGCGGCATCGACCCTCCGGTCGCCTCCGCAGGAATGGACGTCTCTGTCGTGATGCTCGGGATCGACTGGCGCGCGCGCAAACAGATCCAAAAGGAGCTCGATCGACTCGCCCAATCGGGACGCACCGACACCCCCGAGGGACTCGCCGAACTCCTTCGCGAGACGGTCATCTGCCTCAAGCGGGCGGAGATGTCCTGGCTCTACGCCGGGGCGCTCGATTTCCAGGGACGCCTCTCGCCCCAAGTCGCGGAACGCGTGTTCAATAACGCCACCTCCAAGGCGGCGGAAAAGTACAAGGAGGAGGTCGTCCGCAACCTTCGCGGCTCGAAGACGACCCAGGCCGCATCGGAAATGAAAGCTCGGGCGGAAGAGGGCGAGGGCGTCGTCGTCATCACGGTGGCCGTCGCGGCTCATCGCGTCCTCCCCGACGTCCAGAACATCCACGACGCCCGTCGGATCCGCGCGGTCCTCGAGTCCTACGCGGCCACGAGCTCGGACGAGCTTGCCGTGATGGAAGTGATTTGGTCACCGGCGGAGGAGAACGACCGGATGTCGAGCGCCGAGCTCGAGACGCTCTATCCCGAACTCAAGAAAATCGACCCCGCCTCCATCGCGGGGCGCATCTTCTGCAAGTTCTGCGGCGGTCCCTACGCCGCGGAGCTGATGAAGTGTCCGCATTGCGGCGGAATGATGCAGCAGGGTCAGGCCTGATCCACCTCCCCGTCCTTCTCGAGGAGACCCTCCGGATCCTCGATCCCCGTCCCGGCCGGACAATCGTCGACGCCACGGTGGGGCTGGGCGGACACGCCGCGGAAATCCTCCGCCGTGGCGCCCGACTCGTAGGGCTCGATCTGGATCCCGCGATTCTCGAGAGAGCGCGCGCGCGACTCGCGGGTAGATTCGACTTGCGCCACGCGAACTTCGCGGCCCTTCCTTCGGTCTTGGCCGAGCTTGGAATCCCGACCGTCCATGGAATCCTGGCCGATCTCGGCGTCGCCAGTCCCCAAATCGACGACGCCGGGCGCGGCTTCTCCTACCGGCGACCGGGACCGCTGGACATGAGGATGGATCCGACGCGCGGAAAACCCGCGTGCGAACTTCTGGAGCAGTGGAGCGAGAGCGAAATCGCCCAGGCCCTCCTCGAACTCGGGGACGAGGAGGATGCACCGAAGATTGCGCGGTTGATCGTAGCTCGGCGTCCCATTCGGACCACGGAGGACTTGGTTCGAATCGTCTGCGAGGCCCGCCGATTCACGCTCGCGCGGGCGGCCGGCGCCAAGCTTCATCCCGCGGCGCGGACGTTTCAGGCGCTCCGAATTCTCGTGAACCGCGAGTCCGCGAATCTCGATCGCCTTCTCGACGTGATTCCAAGTTGCCTCCGGACGCGTGGAGTCGCCGTGATCCTGAGCTATCACAGCGGAGAGGATCGACGGGTGAAGGGGGCCTTTCGAGCCGGAATCGATGCGGGAGTCTACTCCGCGATTTCCAAGGAGCCGATCCTCCCCGGCGGCGCGGAGATCGCGCGGAATCCGCGGGCTCGATCGGCGAAGCTTCGATGGGCGAGGCGGACTACACCTTGAGGTAGATCCGCCTCCGGTAGAGAATCCCCATGAGCGCCCACCAGACGAGGACGTACGCGACCGCGAACGCCAGCGACGCCCACAGAGGCGGACCGAGCGGTTCGAAGATTCGCTCCCAGATCCAGGTTTTCATCGAGATCTTCGCCGTGCCGGCCGGCTTCCACACCAGCGCACGAGCCGCGAGGCTGGAAAGGACGTACGCCGCGATCGGATTGACGCCGAACACCACCAAGGGCGCCGCCCACTTCCGCCGGCCTCGGAGATCGACCAGCCAGTAGCAAGAGGCCAGCACGACGAGGGCAAAACCCGCGGTGAAGACGACGTACGAACTCGTCCAGAGATTCTTGTTGAGGGGAAAGACCGTGTGCCAGAGCGAGCCGACGAGGAGTCCGGCGCATCCGAAAACAAACATTCCGGCCGCCTTCTCATGCCCTCCCCGCGGGGAGCGGAGCCAGTGGCCCGCGAGCGCGCCGAAGAGCGCGGTGGAGACGGCGGGAATCGTACCGAGAAGCCCCTCGGGATCCCACGTTCGGCTCTGCGACCAGAGATGCCCCCAGAAGAGTTTGCGATCCAGGTAGGCGCCCAAGTTCGCGTTCGGCGTCAGGTGCCCCGCACCTACTCCGGGGACGGGGACCCACGTCAGCAGTCCCCAGTAGAAAAGGAGAAAGAGCGCGCCCAGGATCGCTTGCGTCTTCACCCGGGTGTGAAGGACGATCGGGGCCGCCACGAGATACACCAGGGCGATCCGCTGGAGCACCCCCGGAATTCGGAGCGTGGAGAGATCGAACTTCGGAAAGGCGTTGATCAAGAGCCCGAGAAGAAAAAGTAGGACGGCGCGGCGTACGATGCGGGCGTAGGTCGGCACAAGGGCGCTCCGCTTCGAGAGCGAATACGGCAAGGCCACGCCTACGATGAAGAGGAAAAACGGGAAGACGAGATCCGTCGGCGTCCACCCGTGCCACTCGGCATGGCGGAGCGGAGGGAAGACGTGCGCCCAGCTTCCGGGGTTGTTGACGAGAATCATCCCCGCGATCGTCAGGCCGCGAAAAACGTCGAGCGAGACCAGCCGGTCGGGCGCGGGATCGTTCGTCTTCAGGCCGGCCACCCTCCTCGACCGGCCAGAAGCTCGAAGAATTCGCGGCGCGTGCGCGGACCGTAGACGGCGAAGCTCGGATCCCTGCGCGGCGCGTAGGAGTGCTTAAGCTTCTCCACCGCGTCCCGCTCGATCGCCGGACGGGCGACCTTCGGATCCACGCCATACACGGCCGCCGCGTTGAGACCGAGGACTTTCGCCTTCATTGCTTTCGTCAATTCGGGGTATCCGTGCTTCTCTCGATGATCGGTCGAAATCTGGAACGCACGAAAGGCCGCGATCTGCGGCTGCGGAGAACCATACCAGATCGAATCGGTTCCCCAAAGGACGTTGTTCTCCCCCACGCGCTTGAGGAGCTTCCCCAGGACATGCCCCGCCTGCTCCGGCTTCTTGATCAGGTTCCACCACGTGCTTCCGAGCTCCGCATAGACGTTCGAGTCGGGCGCGATTTCGTGGTCGTCGAGGGTCCTCAGCAGGGCATCGACCCCCTTCTTTTCCGGATCGTAGGCGTTCTCCTGAATCGCCGGATCGTACCCGGAGTGATACACCACGAATCGTACGTCCGGGAACCGCTTGGCGACCGCGCCGACGTCCCGGGGGAGATGAAAGCCCCCCTTCGTACCCCAAAGCGGAATCCCCTTGTGGGTGCAGACCGTCTTGATCCCGAGTTCGCGCGCTTTCTCGATCATCGGGATTCCCAGCTTCTCGTCGTCCAACCAGTAGCCCTCTCCCTTGGGTCCCCAGAGGGTGTATACCTTCCAGGCGGCGATCTTGAACTCCTTCGCGACCCGCTCCATTCCCTCCCGCCAGCCTTCGACGTTCGGAGCGACGAGCGCGTGGACCGAAAGACGCGGGGATTTTCCGAGGGAGTCTACGAGCTCGCGCGTGGCGGCGGCTTCCCGATCCGGCAAGGGCTGTCCTTCGGGGACGGCGGGGACGGCGCTCAGCACGGCGCACGTCGTGTCGCTGTCGAGGAAGATCTCTTTCACGTAGGCGTAGCGATCGTATCGCCCGCTTCCCGGCAGGAACCGGAGGAACGTGCTCATCCACGGGTTCTTCTTTTCCCAGCCTTTCCCGGGCATGACGTGGTGAGTCTGGATGTCGAAGATGAACTCGCCTCCCGCGAGGACGGCGTCCGCGGCCGCGGGATCGAAGAGAGATTCGGCCGTCAGCCCATAGGCGCTCGTCCCCGACACCGCATCGATGGCGGCCAAACAGGCCGCGGTTCCGCACGTGGTTCGGAGGAAGTCCCGACGGCTCACACCGGTCCGGCGAACCCCGCGTTCGACCCAACGATGAGCGAGTCGCTCGGCCTTGGCGTCGCGCGCCGACTTGGGGCGGGGCAGGTACTCCCCGTTCGAGACCGGATCGAACGTCAGCGGAAGTCTCATTCGTCCCACTCCTCTTCGTCCAAGGCGGTGTGCCCCTCGCGCGTGTACGAGAGAAAGACGATACACATCTCGTCCGTCGTTTGTTCGCCCCAGGTCATCGCCCGGGGCGGATGATTCGGATTCATCGGATTCTCGGCGGAATTGTCGTAGGCGACCGTCGCGGTCAGCTTCGTTCCCTTCGGAATCGTGATCGGCTTGAGGAAATGATAGACGTCCTGCCAGTTGAAGTCCCATTCCGGAATGTGGATCAGGGTCTTCTTCGACTTGTCGGGCAGTTCCGCCTCGACGAGAACCTCGCGCCCGATGAGGTGCAGGTGCGGAGCGATCGAGCGAAGCGTGATCTCGTTCCGGACGACATGGCTTGCCACGACTTTGTGCCGCTTTTCGCCGGCGGGGATCTTGAACCACCAGTTGACGAGATTCAGCCACTGAAGCCTCATCTTCACGGGTGTCCGCGCGAAATAGAGGCCGATGCTCGTGCGGTCCTTTTCGCGGCGCCCATTCTTGTGGTAGTGCATCTCCAGGACGATGTCGGCGCCCTTCGGGAGGAACCGTCCCACTCCTTCGGGGGACGCATAGGGCTGCGTCCCCGGCGCCCACCCGCTCATTTCCCCGACGGGCACGAATCTCGGGCCGGTTCCGCTCGCGCGGTAGCCCGGGGCCGGATCCTCGCGATCCAGCTTTCGCGCGCGGCCGGCCGTGTCGACGTATCCGAGCACGTGATGGACGACATTCGTGTTTCCCGGACGCACTTCGACTCCCGCGATCCACTTGTCCTCGGTGAGCTTCGTCGGCATCACGAAGCACCGGTACTCGTCGTCCCCATCGGCGGCCACTTCGTACTCGGGGGCGGTCAGGACGAGATCCGGCTCCCCCATCTTCCACCCTTCGGCGAACTTCGGGGGCGTTGGAACCCTCGCGGCGTCGCCGAGCGGGGCGCCGTCCTTGACCCAGCGCTCCAGGACGTCCACATCCCCGGTTGCGAGCACGCGTTCCCCTCGGAACATCCCGTGATTCGCCGGCTTCCAGGGAGGCATGCGGCGTGCCTTCGCCGCATCGAGAAGATCCGGCGCCCATCGCCGGGCGTCTTCATAGGTCAGAAGGGAAAACGGCGCGACCTGCCCCGGACGGTGACAGGAGACGCAGTTGTTGAAGAGGAGGGGCGCGACATGTTCCGCATAGGTCACCCCCGTTTCCTTCTTTTCGGGGAGCTTCCTCTGGACGCGGCAGCCGACCGGGTCGGTCGACGAGATCTTCACTTCCTTGCCTCCGAGGACGGATTCGAGCGCGTCGCGGAGCCACCGATGGCGGACGAGCTCTTCGCTCTTGTGATCGTCGATCCGCCCGCGGTACCGCAGGGTCCAAGACGAGTCGACGACGACGACGCACGGGATCGTGTGCACGCGAAGTCGGTCGGCGACGGCTTGATCCCGGTCGAGGAGAACGGGGAACGGAATCCCCGTCTCCCTCGCGTGTCGGGCGATCGCCTCGACGGACTCGAGGCCGTTGGAGTTGATGGCGAGGAAGTCGACGCCGCGCGGGCCGTAGATCCGGTGGAGCTCCGCCAGCCGCGCGGGGTAGCGATTGGACATCGGACATTCGGTCCCAAGGAAAACCACCACGACCGCCCGAGCGGACCGATGGTCGTACAGGGTGTGCGTGCGTCCCTGCGTGTCCACGAGGGTGAAGTTCTCGACGGTCTCGCCCCTGGCCCCGAGAACGACGAGGACGAGCGGAAGCCACTTTCGCACGAGCCCTCCCCGGAATTTCGTTTTCGACCGTAGTGCCGCCTACTTTGTTCGGTCGATCCGGCGTTCCTCCCGTATAATTCAGCGCGGATGAGCGCTCGCGCTTCGGATCCGACTCCGGTCGCGGTACGCTGCCGCTGCGGAAACCGGATCGTTCTCGAACCCCGATGGATCGGGAAACCCACGGGGTGCGCCCAGTGCGAAGCGCAGTTCATCGTCCTCATGGTCGCGGACCCGCGCACGAAGCGGCTCGTACCGTACGTGCAATTCACCACCACGCGAATCGCCCGAAAGAAGGAGGTCGAGAGGGCGGGTTGGGCCAACGTCACCTGCGAGTGCGGCTCGAAGATCGGCTTGCAACCCGAGTTCATCGGAAAGGAACTCGCCTGTTCCCGATGCGGCCGTTCGTTCGTGGTGACCATGAAACCGGGAACGGCGGCCGTGTACGAGTCCAAGACTCCCCCGACCAAGAAACCCGCGCCTCTCGTCCGAGGAACGGAAAAAAAGCCCGCGCCTCCTTCCGAGATGCATCTCCTGTGCGTGTGCGGGGAGGAGCTCGCGGTGGCGGCGGCGTTCTACAACAAGAACATGTACTGCGCGGGATGCGGAGCGCTCATGCACCTCAAGCTCGGGTTTTCTCCGGAGACGAGGCAGTACGAACTTCAGGGGACGATCTTGGCCGGGCCGAAGTGACGCCGGAGAGTACAAGCTTGAGGTCGCGCAGAACTTCCTTCGCGGTCCGATGGCGCTCGGCTCTCCGCTGCGCCATGAGCTTCATCACGATTCCGGCCAGGGGCTTCGACAACGCTGGGCGTTTGGCGAGAAGCGAGGGCCGGGGAGAAAAGGCGTGTTTCCGGACGACGGACGTTTCGCTCTTTCCGTCGAAGGGCCGCGCGCCGGTAATGAGGAAATAGAGCGTCACCCCAAGGGAATAGAGGTCGGTTCTGGCGTCGAGCTTCTCGCCTCGGGCCTGCTCCGGCGAGACGTAATACGGGGTACCGAGCACAAGACCGTCCACGAGGGTCTCATCGGGACGCCCCAGGTCCTTCGCCAGTCCGAAATCGGCGATCTTCACCCGTCCCGAATTCGAGAGCAGGATGTTCCCGGGCTTGACGTCTCGGTGGATGACTCCGACCGAGTGCGCGTGGTCGAGGGCGGAGGCCACCGCGGCCGCGATCCGTACCGCCGTTCGGGGCGGGAGCGGCCCGAGCCGGCGAACTCGCGACTCGAGGTTCTCTCCCTCCACGTATTCCATGACGATGAACGGCCGGCCGTCCTCCTCGTCCACGTCGTGGATTCGAACGATGTTCGGATGGTCGAGACGGGCGGCCGTGACCGCCTCGCGTTCGAATCGTTCGATGACTTCCGTATCGCCGCAGAATTCCGACGCGAGGATCTTGATCGCGACGGAACGGCGAAGGAACAGATGCTCGGCGAGATAGACGCTTCCCATGCCCCCGCGGCCCAGGAGCGCGTTCAAACGGCACTTCCCGAAGGTCCGACCCACCAACGTGGGCGAAACCGCCTCTTCCTGAACGATCGGCGCCTCCCCCCCGACCCGAGCCCGAGCTCGGAGAAACGGGGCGGGATTATAGCATCCTTCTTCGCGGGTCCAAGCGGAATCACTCGGAGGGAATCGGAGGCTCATGGAGTTGCACGGGTTTTTCGCCCTTCCGGAGCCTCATGTTCAGGAATTCGACGCCGAGCGAGAACGCCATCGCGAAATAGATGTAGCCCTTCGGGACGTGCTGCCCGAAGCCTTCGGCCACGAGCAGAAACCCGATCAAGAGCAGGAAGCTCAGCGCGAGCATTTTCATCGTCGGATGGCGCATCACGAAGTCTCCGATCGGCCGGGCGAAGAACAGCATCACGCCCACCGCGATCACCATCGCCGCCGACATGATCACCAAGTATTGAGCCATCCCCACCGCGGTGATCACCGAGTCCAAAGAAAACACCACGTCCAAGACGGCGATCTGAGCCAGGATCAGGGCGACAGAGCGGGTCGTTCCCCCGAGGGTCCGGTCGCCGGGTTTGGATTCCAGCTTCTCGTGGATTTCGAAGATGGACTTCCCCATCAGGAAGAGTCCCCCCGCGATCAGGATGATCTTTTGTCCCGTCACCGTGAACCCGAAGATGCCGAAGAGCGGTTGGGTCAGGCGCATGATCCAACTCAGCGTGAAGAGGAGCGCCAACCGAGATAGGAGCGCAAGGCCCAATCCCGTCCGGCGCGCGAACGGCTGCTTCTCCTTCGGCAGTTTTCCCACGAGGATCGCGAGGAAGACGACGTTGTCGATGCCGAGGACGATTTCGATCCCCGCGAGCGTCACCAAGCTGATGAGAACTTCGGCGCTCAGAGGCGGGAGTTGCCACATGTCCGGGGGAAGTATAGCCGACCGGACATTCGGCGCGCTATACTTAGGGCGATGCATTTGACCTTCCACGGAGCCGCGCGCGGCGTCACCGGAAGCCGACATCTCCTCGAGGTCAACGGAACCAGAATTCTTCTCGACTGCGGTTTCTTCCAGGGCCGCCGGGAGGAGTCGAATCGACGCAATCGGGAGTTCGGATTCGATCCCGCCACGATCGACGCGGTCGTCCTTTCTCACGCCCATATCGACCATTCGGGCGCGTTACCCTCCCTGGTGAAACATGGCTTCCGAGGACCCGTCTATGCGACGCCGGCGACGACGGATCTCGCGAAGATCATGCTCGCCGACAGCGCGCATATTCAGGAGAAGGACGCGGAGATGGTCCTCAAGTACGAGGGTCGCCGCATCGAGCCGATCTACACGAGCGAGGATGCCCGCGAGACGGAGCACCATTTCAAGCCCGTCGAGTATTGGCGAACGCTCGAGATCGCGCACGGCGTGAGGATCGCCTTCCACGAGGCCGGTCACATGCTGGGATCCTCGATGGTGCGGCTCGAATTGTCGGAGGAAGGGAAGAAACGCACTCTCCTTTTTTCCGGAGATTACGGCCGCGACTCCTCGCCCATTCTTCGGTCGCCGGAGCATCTCGAGGACGCGGACGCCGTCATCGTCGAAAGCACCTACGGCAATCGCCATCATCCCAGGGAACAGGATCTCACGAGAGATCTCGAGTCTCTCGTCCGTCGTACGTACGACCGGAAGGGCAAGATCATCGTCCCTGCCTTTGCCGTCGGTCGAACGCAGCATCTGACCTACGCGCTGAACGTCCTGGCCGAGGCTGGCCGACTTCCCGACCTGCCCATCTTCGTGGACAGCCCGCTGGCGAAGAACGCGACCGAGATCTTTCGTCGGCATCCGGAGTGCTACAACCCGGAGACGCGCCGTCAAATGGAGCGGGAGAAGGACCGCGACGTCCTGATGTTCCGGAGGCTCCACTTCACGAACTCCGCCGAGGAGTCGAAGAAAATCAACGAGATCGAGGGACCCGCCGTCATCATCTCGGCGAGCGGGATGTGCGAATCGGGACGAATCCTGCACCATCTCTTCCACCACGGCCAGAGCGAGCGCAACGTCGTCCTCTTCGTCGGCTACCAGGCGCAAGGCACGCTCGGTCGCCGCATCCTCGAGGGTCAGCGACGCATCAAGGTCCACGGGCGAGAGATGGACCTTCGGGCCGAGGTGCTCAAGATGGAGGGCTTCTCCGCGCACGCGGACCGAACGGGTCTGGAGTCCTTCATCACCGCGACGCGCCGCACCCTTCGCGACGTCTTCGTGGTCCACGGGGAACCCGAACAATCGGACGCGTTCGCGGAATGGGTGAAGAGCCAGACGGGAGCGAAGACGACGGCGCCGGGATTGGGGATGACGATCGGGCTTTGAATCACGTCGCGAGGCTGAACACCGCCTTCAGGTATCGCCCTTCCGGGTACAGACTCGACACGGGATGGTCCGGTCCCGCGCCCCCCATGCGGAAAAAGCCGACCTCGCGTCCCGCTTCCCGCGCGGCCGCCCGAACGATCGTGAGGAAGTCCTCGTTGGAGACCAAGCCGCTGCAGGAGCAGGAGACGAGGATCCCGCCCGGCGAAAGATGCTTGAGCGCGAGATAATTCATGTCGAAGTAGGCCTTCTTCGCCCGGCCGAGATCCTCGCGATCGTGCGCCATCTTGGGCGGATCGAGCACGATGACCTCGAACGTCTCCCGCACCTGACGAAGATAGTTGAAGAGATCCGCGTGGCGAAACTCGATCTTCACCCGATTCAGTCGGGCATTCTGCCGCGCGGTCTCGAGGGCCTCCTCGTCGAGGTCCACGCCCACGACGCGCGTGGCCTCGGCCCGAGCCGCCGCCAGCGCGAATCCGCCCGTGTAGGTGCAGAGATCGAGAACGCTCCGGCCCTTCGCCAACCCCGCCACGACTTGCCGATTGTCGCGTTGGTCGCAGAAGAACCCCGTCTTGTGGCCGCGCGCGAAATCGATCCGGAACTGAACGCCGTGCTCCCGAACGATGACCCCCTCCGGAGGCGCGCCGGGCGGAACCCGAAACCCCTCGAGTCGTTCCGCTTCCTCCGGAGCGCGTACGAAGATCCGGGGAAATACGCCGGCGACCTTTTCGAGCAACCGAAATGCGCCGAAGGTGTACACCTCGATGGAATGGACCGGCCCGAGTCGATCGATCACGAGTCCGGGGATTCCGTCGGCCTCGGCATGGAAGACGCGATAGGCGTCCGCGATCTCGGGAAGGCGCAGCGTCTTCTCGCGGAAGGCGACGGCTTGTCGCATCAACTCCGCGACGTCTTCCTTCCGAAGCAAACGGAGCGCAAGCTCGGAGCGCGGATTGTAGTATCCGACGCCGACCGCTTTTCCGGCCCGATCTCGGACATCGACGAGGGAGCCGGGTTCGACATCGGATCGGCGGACCATCTTCCGGTAATAGACGATGCGGCCCGGAACGGCATCGACGTTCAATTCTAGGGTCGGGCGCGACACCGCGGTACCATACGAAATCGACCGATGCATTGGCTACTGTGGGATGGCGACTGAGACTTCTGAAACCGTGCCGCCGCCTGGGTCGGGCGGAAGGACGCGCGCGGGAGCTTCCGCGTCGTGGCGTACCAAGAAGCTCCCTCGCCTCCCATGACGCCGCAGATCTACGCCGCCTGCGCGGAATCGGTTCATGTCATCACCCACGAGGGACGCGTCCTCCGAGGCGGCCGGGCGAGTCTCTTCGTCCTGGGGAAACTCGGGTGGGGATGGCTCACCTGGATCGGCTTTCTCCCGCCGTTCGTCTGGCTGGTCGAACTGGGATATCGGATCGTCGCGGGAAATCGCCACGCCATCGGCCGCTTTTTCGGATCGGGGGGGACCGCCGTCTGCGGAAGACGATGAACGAGCCCACCGTGATGCATCACCGCTGGAGTCATTTGCTCTTTCTCCACTGGGAGGTAGCCCCGGAGATCCTGGAACCCTTGGTGCCTAAAGGCCTCGAGATCGACACGGTCGAGGGGAGAGGCTACGTCGGAATCGTGGCCTTTACCATGTCCCGGCTCCGCCCGATCGGACTTCCGGCCGTCCCCATCCTTTCGGATTGCCACGAGACGAACGTGCGCACCTACGTCCGCTTCCGCGGAGGCGATCCCGGCGTGTGGTTCTTCAGCCTCGACGCTTCGAACGGCACCGCCGTCCGAATCGCCAGGACTTTTTGGCGGCTCAACTACATTCGAGCGCGTATCGATCTCGCCCGGAACAACGGACACATCGGATATCGTCTCGATCGGGCCGAGCGCACTTCGGCTCGGCTTCGAGTGTCCTACTCTCCCCTCGCCTCCCCCCGACCGTCGCCACCGGGAACGCTCCAGCACTGGCTCGTGGAGCGGTATCGGCTCTATGCGAGCGAGGGGGGGGCTCTCTATAGCGGGTGCGTCTCCCATCTGCCGTATCCGACTCAACCCGCGACCGTGCACGAGTTCGAGGAAACCATGCTTCGCTCGAACGGAATTCCCCGACCGGAAGCACCGCCCCTCGCCCACTACTCGCCGGGAGTCGATGTCCGCATTCATCCGCCCCGGCGATGCAGGATCCGCCGATGAAGCCGACACGGCTCCTTCTGGCGTCCCTCGCGATCTTCGACCTCGTGCTCGGGGGAGTCGCGATCTTCTTCCCGGAACTCTATTTGAAGCTTCTTCACCCCCGATTCGCGGGAGGGCCGACCTATTGGCTGACACGGACCGGCGCTTGTGGCTCTTCTTTTCGCTTGTCGAGGGGATATCGGCGTGGGCTCCCCATCGGCGCCCGCAGTTCGTCCTCGTCGTCGGGGCGCTTCGCATCATGGATGTGCCCGCCGACCTTGTCTATCTCGTATCGGCGCGGGATCTCGGATGGTTCGGCACTCTTTCCTTGGTCGGTTCCCCCCTCTTCAATTTCCTCGCAGGGACGTACCTCCTCCGCATCTCTTGGAAGTTTCTCCGTCGAGCGGATTCCGCGTAAGTCTCGATCGGCTGTCGCATACAGAGCCGGTGTTCGAGAGGCCAAGCGTGGGATATTCGGCGGCCGCGGTCGTTGTCCTCTGCTGTTGCAGCGGTTGTCTCATGCGCGGCAATGGGGACCGTCCGCTTCCAAAGGAAGTCATTCTGGTCTTCGATCCGGAGGTGGAGATGCAACCTCCGGAGCGCCAGGAGCGACTCGCGCGCGCTCTCGCATCGCGGGACTGGAAGGCCGCCGATCTCTTGATGTCTGCCATCCAACGGGACGCAGGCCTCCTTCGACTGGGTCCGTGTTTGGTCGACTCCAGGAGGTTCTTTCTCGAGCTCTTGGCACACGCTCCGGATGGCTGCATCGAGCTCGTTCGAAAACGGCTGGGAGACGTTTTTCCGACCACCGCACAAGGCCGGATGGAAGAAGGGCGATTCGAAGAAGCGGCGGAGATCTGGATGTCGCTGTGTCTCTTTCCCTCGACTCTCCGCGAGGTTTATTACGCACGGGGAGCGCTTGCGGCTTCTCTTGCGGGGCGTCTCGATCTCTTGGCGACGACACCCGTTCCCCCCGGTTGGATCTGGGCGGGGCGGGAGTGTGTTCCTCTCACCGAGTGGAAGAGGCGGATGCTCGCGCGCGCGAATCCCGACGTCGCCGTTGCGCCCGAGATACTTCGTCCGCGGTACCTGGAGAACGGCCGCTCTTCCATCGATCTTCCCACCGAACGCACGCCCATTCCCCTATTCGAGCTCTCGGACGCCGCGTGCGCCTTGATCGACGTGTACGCCGTCCGATGGGGAGACCGAGGCCTGTGGGGGGTCTCGGATGGCACGGTCGGTCTCGTCGAAATCGAAACTCAAAGGCAAGTCTGGATCGGCCCGCTCGATCTCGCCCCCATCCCGGAGCGGATTCGCCAAGCCATGCGTCGAGCCTTGAACGCACCTGTTCCCGATCGTCGACGCAACTGGGAGGCTCTTCTCAAGGAGGCGGATCTGACCAGGCTCCGACTGACGGATTCCAGCAGAGACCCGCGTCGTTTTTCCGAGCGACTGGTTTTAGCGCTTCTTCCGTACCATGCGGTGTGGCTCCACGAGAACGGACGCGCGGAATCCTGGGCGCTGCCGGCGCACGTCCTTCAGTCTCGTCTGGCACCCGAGGAGCTCCCCATCTCCGCCTGGACGTTGGATCGCCTCCGAAGGGCGCTGACCCGAAACCCTCGATGATCGATTCCTTGGAGGCAAGCCGACCCGGGGTGGGATCCGCCCTCACGCCGACGGGTAGCCTCCCAGCACCTTGAGCAACGTCGTCTCCCTTCGGAGCGCTACGAGCGCCTCGGCGACGTTCCGATCCTCGACGTTTCCCGAGAGATCCACATAGAAGAGATATTCCCAGGGGCGGCCCGCGATCGGGCGGGACTCGAGTTTCAGAAGATTGATGCCGCGGTCGGCGAAGATCTGGAGCGTCTTGAGAAGCGACCCCGGTTCGTTCTTCGTACCGTAGGCAAGGGAAACTTTGTTCGCGGCGGGATTCGGGCGCGCTTCCGCCGCCAGGACGAGAAAGCGCGTGTAGTTCTGCGCATCGTTCTCGATCGCCTCGCGGAGGATTTCCATCCCGTACCGCTGCGCGGCCTCGGTCGAGGCGATGGCGGCCCCGTCGCGCGCGCCTTCGTCGCGGATCATCTTGACGCTCCCGGCCGTGTCGTACACCTGGAGTACCGACCACTCCGGATGGACCCGCAGGAACCGCTCGCATTGGGCCGCCGCCTGCGGATGCGCGTACACCCTCTTCACCTGCTCCGGCGTCACCCCCGGGAGGGCGATCAAGTTGTGGACGATCCGAAGCTTCACCTCGCCGACGATCGTCACCTCGTGTTCGAGGAGCAGCTCGTAGTTCGGGTGAATCGATCCCGTAAGCGAGTTCTCGACGGGAACGATCCCGAAGCCGCACTCTCCTCGGGCCACTCTTTCAAACACGTCGCGGAACGACGGCGACGGAATCGTCCGCATTCCCTCGCCGAAGAACGATCGAGCCGCCCTTTCGCTGAACGCCCCCGGTTCGCCTTGGAAGGCCACCGCCTCGGAAGCCGTCCCCGATCGTACCGTCGCCGGCCGCTTCGTGGAAAGCGCTAAGCGGCGCCCGACGACGGGCGCGATCGCCTCGACGTCGCGGAGGAGCCGCGCGAGCATCTCGGGGGTGAGACTTTGCGGACCGTCCGAGAAGGCCTTTTCGGGCTCCGGATGGACCTCGATGATGAGCCCGTCCGCCCCCGCCGCGATCGCCGCGAGCGCCATCGGAGCGACGCAGGATCTCACGCCCGTGCCATGGCTCGGATCCACGAGGACGGGAAGATGCGTCCGCTCGTGGAGCACCGGAATCGCGTTCAAGTCGAGGGTATTCCGGGTCGAAGTCTCGAACGTTCGAATCCCACGCTCGCACAGGATTACGTCCCGGTTGCTCGCGAGCACGTATTCCGCCGCTTGAAGCCACTCGTCGATGGTCGAGGCGAAGCCTCGCTTGAGGAGCACGGGTTTCTTCACCTCCGCCACCTCCTTGAGGAGATCGAAGTTTTGCATGTTGCGCGCGCCGATCTGAAGAAGGTCGGCGTACCGAGCGACCAATTCCACCCGCTCCGGGCTCATGACCTCGGTGACGACCTTCATCCCCGTCATTTCCCGGGCCTCGGCCAAGATCTTGAGTCCCTCCTCCCCGAGTCCCTGGAAAGCGTACGGCGACGTGCGGGGTTTGAACGCCCCGCCGCGCAGGATGCTCACTCCCATCGCCGACAGCCGCCGCGCCGTCTCGAGGAGCATCGGCCGGTTCTCGACCGAACACGGTCCTGCCATCACCACGATCTGGTCGCCCCCGATCGAGAGATCGCCCACGCGGACGACGGTATCCTCGCGCTTCACCTCGCGCGAAGCGAGTTTGTAGGGCTTCCCGACAATCAAGACCTGGGACACGCCGGGGAGGAGCTCGAATTCCCGCGGATCGAGTTTGGCGGTGCCGATCACGGCGACGACGGACCGCTCGCGTCCTTCGATGAGGACCGGCCGTCCGCCGGCCTTCTCCACCGAGGCCTCGATGGCACGGATGGACTCTTCGGTGAGATCGGGTTTAAGGACGAGGATCATCTACTTGATCCCGGCGTATCGCTTGAATTCCCGGACTTCGCGATCGTGCTCCTCGAGGATCTTGCGGAATTGCTCCGGATCTTCCGTCCGAACCAGTTCGACGAATCGGGACATGATCTGATTCACGCGGTAGTATCCCTTCTTCCGGCGTTGAAACGCTCCCGCGATCTTGAGCAGAGCCTCGGAGGCGGCGCGGCGGATCGCGGCACGCGCCCCTCCTTTCCGGAGGGCCTCGACCTGCCGCAGGTACTCCTCCAGCCCCGAGGAAATCGTCGGCACGTCGAGAGGAATCTCGAGTCCCACCACCTCGATCGCTTCTTCGAAATAGTCGAGGAACATCTTCATCTTGAGCTGGGCGCGTTCGAGACTCTCCTTCTTTCCCTCGAGCACCTCACGGCAGTCCGACGCCAAGTCGGGAAGCCGCATGCAGAATCCCTCCATCCGGAGCCGCCCCTGCCGTTCGACCCAGATGGCCCACAGCATCCATCGCTCGTCGTTGCGGGCGCGAAGGGCTTGGACCTTGTCCATCCAGGGATCCAGCCATCGTTTCCATTTCTCGGAATCGTACTTTTCTTGATGCGCGGTGAACTCCCGTTTGAGTTCGCCGTAGAGATCCTTGACCGCCAGGAAGTCTTCGTTCAGCTCCTTCGCCGAAGCGCGCAACTCTTCGGCCAAGGTCTTCTCCTCCCCTTCGCGGAAGTCCGCCGCCTTGTCGAATTTCTTGTTCCCCACCGCTCGACGGACCGCGTCGGTCTGGAAGTCGGGATCGTAGAGAGCCCGAGTCCGGTAGCGGAGAGAAAAGGGCTTTCTTCGGAGGGCGTAGACGTCCATCGTGAACTTCCCGTCCTGGACCTCCGCGTCTTGGAACGCCTCGTCTCCGTAGAATAGAGCCTCCTCGTCCCACATCGTCCCGCCGTTGTCCGGGTCGACCACCTCCTCCAGCGCCCAGACCCGAGCGCGCAGGATCGTCCCGTTGGGGAGATTCGTCGTGCCTTCGACTCGAAAGGTCCAATCCTTTTCCCGGCGGACCACCGACGTCTTGGACTCCAACTTCCAGTCCTCTTGGACCCAGACGACGAGGAGTGCGACCCACATGTTAGTAGTACGCCGCCGAACCGGTAATGTGCTCTCCCACGATGAGGGTGTGGATGTCGTGGGTTCCCTCGTAGGTATACACCGTCTCGAGATTGCACAGGTGGCGCATCGCCGAGTATTCGTTGATGATGCCGTTGGCGCCGAGGATGTCCCGAGCCATCCGCGCGATCTCGAGTGCGTGGTACACGTTGTTGCGCTTCATCATCGAGACGTGAACGAACTCCGCCTTCCCCTCGTCCTTGAGCCGTCCGAGCTGGAGCGTCGGGAACTGCATCTTGGTGATTTCCGTCACCATCTCGACGAGCTTGCGTTGGACGAGCTGATAGCCGGCGATCGGTTTCGCGAACTGAACGCGGCTCTTCGCGTACTCGAGGGCTTCATGATAGCAGCCCATCGCCGCCCCGATCGCCCCCCAGGCGATCCCATACCGCGCCTGATTGAGGCAGCCGAGAGGTCCCTTGAGACCCGCCGCTTTGGGAAGACGATTCTCTTCCGGGACCTCGCAGTCCCGGAGAACGATTTCCCCGGTATCGCTGGCCCGGAGCGAGAGCTTTCCCCGGATTTCGTTCGTCTCGAACCCCGGAGTTCCGCGTTCGACCAGGAATCCGTTCACGACCCCGTCGACTTTGGCCCAGACGACGGCGAGGTGCGCCAGGTCGGCGTTCGTGATCCACATCTTGGACCCGTTCAGGACCCACTTCCCGCCCTTCCGGACGGCCGTCGTTTTCATTCCGCCGGGGTTCGAGCCGAAGTCGGGCTCGGTCAGTCCGAAGCAGCCGATCATCTCCGCGCTCTGAAGTCGCGGGAGGTACTTCTCTTTCTGGGCTTCGCTTCCATACGCCAGGATGGGATACATCACGAGCGAGCTCTGAACCGAAACGAAACTCCGCACGCCCGAATCCCCGCGTTCCAGCTCCTGCGTCGCCAAGCCGTAGGCGACGTTGTTCATCCCCGCGCAGTTGTAGCCCTGGATGTTCGCTCCGAGGAGGCCGAGATCCGCGATCTTCGGGATCAGCGCCCTCGGAAACTCCCCCTTTTCCCAGGACTCGCGAATCACGGGGAGGAGCTGCTCGTCGACGAACTCGCGGACGGTCTGGCGGACCAATTTCTCCTCGTCGCTGAGAAGCGTATCGACGGAGAGGAAGTCGACTCCCGCGAACCTCTTCATGGCGAAAGAGTACATGGATCGGAGAAGTTTTCCCACTATGATCAACGGCATGAACCGGGAGGAGTTCACACGGATCGTCGACGAGGCCGTTGCGAGTCTCCCCGCCCCGATTCGAGAGCGCCTCGAGAACGTCGAGTTCCTCGTCGCGGAATCGCCGAACCGCCGGCAAAGCGGGCTCGGGGAGCTGTACGGTCTGTACGAAGGCACGCCGTTTCCACAACGAGGGCCCGAGTACCAAATGGCCATGCCCGACCGGATCACTCTTTTCAAGCGTACGATCGAGCGCGACTGTCCCACGCGCGAAGAGATGATCCGCTGCATCCAGGACACCGTCGTCCACGAGATCGGCCATTTCCTCGGCCTCGACGACGACGAACTCGAAGCCCGCGGTCTGGGATGAAGATCAAACATCGCCCCGAGGATTTCCTCGTCCGCGAAATCGATCGCTACGACCTTCGCGGAGGGCCCTACTCTCTCTATCGTTTGGAGAAGTGGGACATCGGAACCATCGAGGCGGTCGGGAACGTGGCGCGGAAGTGGAAGATCCCCCGCGATCGAATTTCGTTCGGGGGACTCAAGGACCGCCACGCCCGCACGGAACAGGTGATCTCGATACGCAACGGACCCGACCGCGATTTCGAGGGCTCTTCGTTCCGCCTGAAGTGGTTGGGACGAGCCCGGGAGCCCATCGGTCGGGACAGCTTCGACGCGAACGCCTTCACGATCGTCGTCCGGGATCTGGAGCGCATCCCCGACCTGGAGGCGATCCGGCGATGGGGTTTCCCGAACTACTTCGACGATCAGCGATTCGGCTCGCTCCGCGGAGCCGGCGGAGAGTTCATCGGGCGCTGCCTGGTGCGCGGCGAATTCGAGAAGGCGCTTCGGATCGCGATCGCCTCCCCCGCCCCCGAAGACCGCCGGAGCCACCGCGAGGTCAAGACGAGGATCCGCGATCGATGGGGCGATTGGCCCGGGTTGAAGGAGACCCTCCCGCGCACGCCCGAGAGGAGCATCGTCGCCTTCCTCGCGGATCATCCGGGAGACTATGCGCGGGCTTTCGAGAGGCTCGAAACCAACCTTCGCATTCTCTATGTGTCGGCCTACCAGAGCTGGCTCTGGAACCGCGCGCTGGCGGAGCGCCTCCGATCGCTGCCCGAGACTTTCGAGGTCCCCTACACCGCGGGGCGGATGGTGTTCTATCGCTCGCTTCCGGACGACCGGCTCTTCGAGCTCTCGATTCCTCTTTTGAGTCCCAGCACCTCCCCCGACGAGGTGTACTCGAAACTCCTCACGGAGGAAGGAGTGGAATTGCGCCAATTCCGGATCAAGAGGCTGGAGAAAACGTTTTTCGGGAGAGGCGATCGGTCTGCGATCGCCCGTCCGGCTCGGCTCCGGGCCGAGGCGAGTCCGGACGAGCTCCATTCGAGACGCCAGAAGTGGACGCTCTCGTTCGAACTGCCGAAGGGAAGCTACGCAACGGTTCTCTTGAAGGGACTCTTCGGGCTCACTTCTTCAGCGCGGGCGGATGATAGACCTTGAGCCGTGCGAGTGCGCGTGTCGGGACTCCGTCCTTCAAGCGCAGATCCAATTGCGATACCCGCAGCGTCGGATAATGCCCCTCGAGCGCCTCGAACAGTCCCAAGAGGACGTCGAGGGAGACGTCGCGGGTGGGAAAGTCCGCGGTGAAGTCGTAGTGGACGAGGGTCCATTCATCGTACAGCCGGGTCGTCCAGAGCTCCCGCAATCGGGCCAGTCGAGACAGCCGACCTTCCTTGTCGTGCGCCTGCATCGAAACCAGGAGATCGGAAAGCGCGGGCGGAGGCACCCGGAGGAGTTCCTGTATCGTGGCGACCTTTCGGTGGGTGTGAAGCGGACTCTTGAGACCGAAGAGGTTGACTCCCGACTCCTCGAAGAGGCCCCAATCGCACTGGATGGCGGCGAGATGGGGATCCTTGGAGAGGGCGGTGAGGAAGGCCGCGAACTCGGGCGTAGAGGAGGTCCTTCCCTCGACGTAGACGCTTCCCTCGGTATCCCCGTCGATGCGGATACTCGTGAGGCGCACGGGGGCCGCTTTCGACTGAATGAAACGGGCGATGCGGACGCCGCTCTCCGCGGCGATCGGAGTCTCGCCGGGCTTTTCGGAAGGCGTGCCCCGGCGAGGGCCGCAGCCGATCGCGAGGAGCAGAATCGCGAATGGAGCGATGGTTCTCATCATCATAGTGTATATCGGCGACGCGCGCCGAAACATTGATTCCCTCGTCTTGAATTCGCGCCGACCCCTCCCTAGAATGCCCCGGCCATGATCGTGATGAAATTCGGCGGAAGCTCGGTGGCCAATGCCGACCGCATCCGCGGCGTGGTCGAAATCGTGAAGGCCCGGCTGGAACGCCGTCCGATCGTGGTCGCCAGCGCCTTCCGCGGAGTGACCGACGACCTCTTCAAGCTCGCGGAGGACGCGCTCAGAGGCAACGACGCGCTTCTCGAAAGGGTGAAAACACGCCACTACGAGTGCGCGCAGGAACTCGGAGTCGACGCCGCCATCCTCAAGGACAACCTGGCGGAGCTTACCGTACTCCTCAAGGGGATTTCGCTCGTCAAGGAGCTGACGCCCCGAACGCTCGACTACGTCGTCAGTTTCGGCGAACGACTTTCGACGCGCCTCATCGCGGCCTACTTCACCCGGTCCGGAATCCCGGCCGAACAGCACGACGCCTTCGACATCGGCCTTCTCACCACCGAGGAGTTCGGGGGGGCCCAGCCGCTTCCGGAAGCGGACGAGGAGATCCGCCGGAACGTTTCCCGGATGAAGCACCTGCCGGTGATTACGGGCTACATCGGCAAGACGAGAACCGGCGACATCACCACCCTCGGAAGGAATGGGTCGGACTTCAGCGCGACGATCCTCGGCGCCGCTCTGGACGCCGAGGAGATCCAAATCTGGAGCGACACGGACGGGGTGATGTCGGCGGATCCCCGGCTGTGCCCGGACGCCCGGCCCATCGAAACCCTCACCTTCGAGGAGGCGAGCGAGCTGGCGTTCTACGGCGGGAAGGTCCTCCACCCCGCCACGATCATCCCGGCCATCCGGAAGAAGATCCCCGTCCGCGTGCTCAACACTTTCAAACCGGCGCATCCCGGCACGATCATCGTTTCCTCTTCCACCGAGGTCCGACCCGGTCCCCGCTCGATCGCCCACAATCTCCACAACCTGATCGTCACCGTTTCGACGGCCCGGATGCTCCAAGGTCACGGCTTCCTTGCGCGCATTTTCGACATTTTCGCGAAATACAAGATCGTCGTCGACATGGTCTCGACCAGCGAGGTCTCCGTCTCGGTCACCCTCGACGATTCGAGAAACCTGGAGCCCGCGCTCGCGGAGTTGCGCTCCTTCGCCGACGTGACCGTGGAGCGGGAGAAGGCGATCGTGTGCGTCGTCGGCGAGGGCATTCGCCACACTCCCGGCGTCGCGGCCGACGTATTCTCCGCGGTGAGTGAGGCCGGCGTGAATGTATTGATGATCTCGCAGGGCGCTTCTAAGATCAACATCGCGTTCGTGGTGGACGACGCGGATTGCGCCCGTACGGTCCAGGCCCTTCACCAAGAAACCTTCAAGGATTGACGGCGTCCTCGACGTCCCGATGGAAGAGCCGATGCGGAATCTCCTCCTGCTCCCGGTCCTGATGTCCGCGTGTACTTCCTCCGTCGGCCGCTACGACGGCGATGCGGTCAGTCCCGATTCGGTTCCGCTCCCGCCCGAAAACCTGATGCGGCGCCATCCCGACTTTCGATTCACGGAGTACGCCACTGGAAGGGAGTACTTGCTGCGCCTCTATTCGGACGAGAACGTCCGGATGGAGATCGTGACCGTCCGCGAGCCGGGTCGAGTCGAGCGGTCGGCCACGCCCGCGGAGCGCGACTACGCCCTGGGCGTGTTCGCCGCCGACTGGAAGTCCAAGGGGATGGAGGATCGCCTTCGCTATCACTACGAGGCGTTCGAAAACGAGAAGAGGATGAACGCGACGCTTCTCGACCTCAAGATCGAGGACGAGACCGCGGCCCTGAAGCGGCTTCGCGAACAACGCGCCGAGATCGAGATCAATCTTCGCGCTCGTCGCGAGACCAAGGTCCACCCCAAAGAGGGGGACGTCCTCTCCACGAAGTTTCACGAGCCCTCGACCGAGTTTCTGGAGAAGGAACTCGCCGGAATCGAGGTGCGAATCCGTCTCGGCGAGGCGCGTCTCCGTGCGCTGGAGTACCGGCGCGATCTGCGGAATCTGACCTACGGACGATCTTCGGCGGCGCTCTTCTCGCGCGAGTCCCTTTCCGTGGACGACCTGCTCCGGCGAATGTCCGCGGACGCGCTGGTGAGCCGGATCCGCCGGGACGTGGAGCCGGAATACTGGAATCACCCCCAATCGCGGTTGGAGATCGAGGGCTCCCAGCTCGTCGTGGTCCATACCGAACCGATGATTCGGCGCGTGAAAGAATACCTCGGCCGGATGCGCTGACGGCGGCCCGGGGGTGACCCGGACCACCGTTTTTCGGATGCGACTACCGCGATATCCGGACGATCTTCCCCTCGCCGACGATGCCGCCGACGATGACGAAGAGGTAGTAGTAGCCTTCCGACAGATCGGTGCCCGCGGGCAGCCGTGTCGAGATGAATGAATCGCTCCACGCGAACGGCTCGAGATTCCACTGCTGTCCCGAACCTTCTCCCGAGGCGGAAGGGAACGAGACCAGCCGGACCACGGGAGCCGCCGTGGCGGAGGAGCGCGAGGTTCCGTCGCCGCCCTGCGTACCGCTGAGACGTGCGCCTTGGATAGAGAGGGATCCTCCTCCCTTCAGTTGCGCGGGGCAACCGGTGGACCCGTTGATGGATGCGATCAGGGGCTTGAATGCAGGAGAGAAGGGGCCGTCTTCGTAAGAGAAGGCTCGGTCATTGTTGACGAGAAAAACGCTCCCAGGACCCGTCAGGGGCGCGGCGAATCCGCGTTCCACGACAGTAGCTTCGTACCGAACCGGACTAGAGCCCCCTGCCGTTTCCGTCCACACTCCCGTCGCAGGATCGAACAGATAGGAGACGTCGGACAGGTATCCATGGGCCGCCAGCACCTTTCCATCCGGCAGCACCGTCATGATCTGTCGCTGGAGGGGCAACCGACCGGCGGAGGTCCACGACTCCGTAGAGGAGTCGAAGAGCTCGGAAGCAGCCCACTGACCCGAGGAGTCATACCCCCCGGAGACGAGAACTTTTCCGTTGGGAAGCAGCGCGGCGGCCGACTCCCCCCTCGTCTGCGAGCGCATCGCGGTAGAACGAACTCCATTGGTGGACGGTTCGAATAGGTAGCAGCTCCCGGTCTCCATTTCGGCCAGGAGTACGCTGCCGCTCGGGAGCAGAGTAGCCGTGTGTCTTCGGATGTACCAAGGATAGGCGTCGAAACTCGTCCATACCCCCGCCGCGGGATCATAGATCTCCGGATCCCCCACGTAGTAGGCTTCTCCACGAACGGTGGTTACCCCACCCGCGATCAGTACCCGGCCCTCCTTCATACGCGTAGCGGAATGCCACGACCTCTGGACCGCCAACCTTCCCGTAAGGGTCCACGATTCGGACCAGGGATTGTAAAGCTCGCACTCGCGGGGACCGCCTCCCGCGATCAGTACGAGCCCATTCGAAAGCAGCGTGGCGGTATGACCGGAGCGAGCGAGATTCATGCTCGCCGTCGAACTCCAGGAAATCGTCTTTGGATCGTATAGCTCGCAGGACGAACCGAAGACCACCAGGATTTTTCCTGTGGGCAGCGGTGTCACACTCTTCACCCAATCCGGGCTGGGACGTCCCGTAACCCAGCGACCATCGGCTGGACTGTAGACCTCTGAGCTCGTCGTGCCCCCCTTCGCAGCCTCTCCTCCTACCACGAGAATCGATCCGGTGGGTAGAAGCAGGGCCGAATGGTTGCTCCTCGGAACCGCCAACGAAGGCATCGAACTCCATCTTCCGGTTGCGGATTGAAAGGCCTCGCAGGCCGCCTGGGCCACCCCCGCGTTTTGCCCTCCCGCGACCAGAACATCGCCGTTCCGCAGGAGGATCGAGGTGTGACCCGACCGGGGCGACGTCATGGGAATCGGCGCGGACCATCGATCGATCATCGTGTCGTAGATCTCCGAATCGCCTCCGCCCCCAGCGATCAGGATCCGATTGTCCCTCAGCGTCGTGGCCGTGTGGAACGACCGCGCCCGGGCGAGCGGGCTCGCCGAGAGCGACTTGCGCAGGTAGGGATCCAGTCGCTCGGAACTCGCGATAGGAGCTTGGGAAGACCCCGCGAATCCACCAGTAACGAAGACTTCACCGGAGGAGAGGAGAGTGGCCGTGTGAGCCGCTCGGGCCTGGTTCAGGACGCCTCCCGATGACCATGCGCACAGGGTCCGATCGAAGACCTCGCACGTCGACACGACCCCGGAGCTCCCCGCGCCCCCCGTGACCACGATCTTGTCGCACCCCGGATGTTCGCGACAAGGAACTCGGGTGGCGGCATGGAAAGCCCTCGCCGTTGCCATGGACGGAATCGCCGCCCAGGCTCGAGCGCGTGGGTCGTACTTGCGGCAACTGCCGAGCGGGACTTCCATCGACCCCATCAGAGTGAACGAACTCGCCCTTCCTCCCGTTACGATCACCGTTCCGTCGGAAAGCAACGTCGACGTGTGATCGCTTCGGCTCTCGGGCAATTTCGTCCCAGGGCTCCACGTTCCTCGTGACGGATCGAAAAGCTCGCACGAGCTCAAGAAACCGGCCGAGTTCCTGCCGCCGGCGACCAGGACCGTTCCGTCGGCCAGCATCGTCGTCGTATGCCGGGATCGTGCATGGGCCATCGACTGCGCCGAGACCCACGCGGGATCGAGGAGGATCTCCTGGCCCGCATCTTCCGGGTTGAACCGAATCTCGACGACGGCCCGCGTCTCCTCGGGGGTTTCGATTCGGACCTCCGGCGACCGACCTTCGCCCGTTTCCCCGGCCCTCCAATACCGGATCTCCATCAGTCGGAGCACGACCGCCTCTTGGACATCCACGATGGCCAGAGGCTGCTCCAGGTGAAATCGGAAACCGGGGGATTCGATGGTGATTTCGTACCGGACGCTCTCCGCGCCTCCAAAATGCACATGGAGGAACTCCTCCATCCTCGTCGAATTCCCGGTTACGATGGCGTCGACGCCATCGAGGACTCCCTCATAGACGTGCCAGCCTCCCCTTTCTACCGGGACTCCCCCTCGTGCCCCGATCAAACGTTGCCGGAGGATACAGGCGCGGTACTCGAGCCTCACTCCGTCGACATAAGATTCGGGGAACCCCACGCGCATCCCTTCTCCCGTGGAGCTTTCCACCGCGCCGAGGGCCGGAAAAACCTTGCGAAGCGCGGCCACCCGAGCGGGACTGGTCTCGATCGAGGGAAAAACCGATTCCGAAGAATCTGAGACTCCTCGACCCTTCGCTCTTGGCTTGACGATGCCCGGATTCCCGTCGCCTCGAACCATGGCGGCGATGGCCACGAGTCCTACGACAACAACCAACCCTTTGACGATGGGGAAGTTACGGCGCATACCCAGCCTCCTCAAATCGGACTTCGGATCGCATCTTGAACCTCCGTGCGACTTCCGCAAGACTGGGGTAACGAAAATCCGTCGGGTTCTGGTACACTACCCCGTCGGATGAAATCAGTCGCGTTGGCCCTTGTCCTCACCCTCACAGCCTGTGCAGGAAAGAAAGGAGATCCGGCGCCCGTGACCTCCCAGCAAGAAAAGTCCGTCCGGAAGAATCGGTTGGCCAAGGCCCGAAGTCCTTATCTCCGCCAGCACGAGACGAATCCCGTGGACTGGTTCGAGTGGGGCGCTGAGGCGTTCGAGAAGGCCGAGCGGGAGGACAAGCCCGTCTTTCTTTCGATCGGCTACTCGACGTGCCATTGGTGTCACGTCATGGCCCACGAGAGCTTCGAGAACGAGGCGATCGCGAAGCTGATGAACGAGCAATTCGTTTCGATCAAGGTCGACCGCGAAGAGCGCCCCGACATCGATCAGGTGTACATGACCGCGGCCCAGATGCTGACGGGCTCGGGGGGGTGGCCGCTTTCCGTGTGGCTCACGCCCGAGAAAAAGCCATTCTACGCGGGGACGTACTTTCCGCCGGAAGATCGATGGGGACGTTCCGGATTTCCCACGCTTCTCAAGAAGATCGCCGCGCTCTGGAAAAGCAATCGCCAGGAACTCGTCCGGGACGCTGAGCGGCTCGCACAGCGCATCGGCCATTCGTCCGAGGGATCGTCGGGCGAGCTCGACCCCAAGCTCCTCGAGCGGGCCTTCGAGCAATTACGCGGCGAGTTCGATTCGCAGCATGCCGGATTCGGCGGCGCTCCGAAGTTTCCTCGAAGCATCGTCCTCGAGTTCCTGTTTCGCCATCACCGTCGCACCGGAAGCGTCGAGGCCCTCGAAATGGCGGAGAAGACGCTTCGGGCCATGCGCGCCGGCGGGATGTACGACCAGCTCGGCGGCGGATTCCACCGCTACTCGACCGACGAGCGATGGCTCGTTCCCCATTTCGAGAAGATGCTCTACGACAACGCGCTCCTGGCGAGAGCTTATGCGCAGGCGTGGCAGATCACAAAGAAGGAGGAGTACGCGAACACGGTTCGCGAGACCCTCGACTACGTCCTCCGCGACATGACGTCGAAGGAGGGGGCGTTTTTCTCGGCGGAGGATGCGGACAGTCTCGTCCCGGAGACGGCCCGTAAGGCCGAAGGGTACTTCTACGTCTGGAACCGCGAACAGGTGAACGGTCTCGTGCCGGGCCGGGATGGGGAGATCCTCTGCCGAGCGTTGGGAGTGACCCAATCAGGCAATTTCGAGTCGCCCCACCCGGGCGATCCCAAGGGGATGAGCGTCCTTCATCTTGGCGCGGACGAGGAGACGCTCTCGAAGGAGTTTTCTCTTCCCGTCACGGACGTTCGAAAGATCGTCCGGCAGGGAAAGGCAAAGTTAGAGGAAGCCCGGAGGCGCCGGCCTCGTCCTCACCTCGACGACAAGATTCTCGCCGACTGGAACGGACTCATGATCGGCGCGCTGGCGTACGGCGGGTCCATTCTCGGGGAACTCAAGTATGTGGAGGCGGCCGAGCGCGCCGCGCGGGTCCTTCTCGAAAAGATGCGCCGGAGCGATGGACGGTGGTGGCACGTATACAAGGACGGCTCCGCCGCGATCGACGCCTTCGTGGACGACTATGCCGCTCTCTCCGAGGGCTTTTTCCTTCTCCATCAAGCGACCTTTCGAACGGAATATGCCGAGGTCGCCCTTCGGACCGCGGAGCTCATGATCGCGGAGTTCGGCGATGCCGCGGGGGGATTCTTCCAGACGGGAACCTCGGGCGAGAAGCTCATCGCTCGCGTCAAGGAGTCGTACGACGGCGCGCTTCCCTCGGGAAACTCCGTCGCCGCGCTCGCGCTCTTCCGTCTCTCGGACTTAGCCACCCGCGCGGATTTCCGGAAGAAGGCGGAGGATACGCTCCGATTCTTTGCGGGCGGATTGGCGAAGTCCCCGACGGCCTATCCCTATCATCTCTGCGCCGTCGATGCTCTCGTCGGACCCTCGCAGGAGGTGG
>Ga0137796_10000297_pt1 | contig 32056 bp, 46 predicted proteins | sample OV2TP3_FD_97704 | JGI IMG/M metagenome (GOLD analysis project Ga0137796, IMG submission 97704) | reverse complement strand
GCGATCATAGTAATGCCCGCTGTCATAAAAAACAAGAACACAGATTATTAGTTTTGTAAGATGTACGCTTTTATACCAACCCTAGCCGATAGTTCTTTGTAATCGAATCACCTTTGATTCAGCGAGGCATTGTTTACACAACGATCAATTTCCAATCGGGAATTGGTAATCAGAAGTTGCGTACGCACTGCCTTGCTGAAACACCGCGCGTCTGGCATGAAGCCAGCTCCCAATTACGGGACGCGGTGAGCAGCTTTCCGATAGGAGAAAGCACATGACTGGAACAATTACGGTAGGTCGGGCGCAGTGGCCTTGGGGCGAGTACTATGGGCCAATCCGGATTCACCTCTGGAGGGACGACTTCGGGGTCATCTGGCTCATGGATGTCCCGCCCCTGAAAGAAAAAGTGCGCGCCGGTGTTGAAGAGACCCTGGCGTACGCACGGAAATGCGCGATTGAGGTGACGTCGATCGCGTGTTACAAACCAGAATTATTGGCAGAGGAGGTGATTCAGTAGACTTTAGACTTCTTGTATAACGTTGTATTTTCTTGCTCAAAGCGAGTGCCGCGTATCAACGATACAAAAACTCGCTCACAGGGTTTTCGGCGGGACTGCGCCGGGTTTACGCAATCCTGCGTGCCCCACATCCACACGTGCCCCACATCCACAGTGGTGTGGGGCCCTGATTCAAATCCGTGATGCGTCGCGGGTTTGATGCAGGGAAGTTCTTTACAAATGCAGCAGCTTGAGCGGCACGACTTTTTTGAAGTCTCGAACATTGCGGGTCACGAGCGTGGAGTTTGTCTCAAGCGCAGTCGCCGCAATAATACTGTCGCCGAGTTTGAGTTTGTACACTCTTCGCAATTCTGCTGCACCGAGCGACAACCGATAATCGAGTGACACCACGCGAAAATACGGGAAGAGCGATTCAAACGCTTCTCGCGCCGCTCCCGTCATGGATGGAAATGAAAAGAACTCAACAATCGCGACCGTTGAGAGAAAGCAGGGGATGCCGTTTTCGAACTGGCGTGAAAGGAAGCGCACTACCTCTTGATCGCCATTTGCGTGATAGATGAGGATGTTCGTGTCAATGGCGTACATGAAGCGTGGGGAGTTTTCGATCCCATTCCTTACGAATCGTGCGCTGCCACGTTACGGGGTTTCTGATTTTACCTTTCAGAATACCCGCCGTTGCCTTGAGAGCTTCGAGCGCATGCTGTCGTTTGTCCGGTGAGGTGCGCTCGAGCATTATCCGGTCAAGGCCGTACGGATGAATTTCTATTTTCGTATTGTGCCACCGCGCGCCGACAGACGCAGGCAAAATGATTTTTCTGTTTTTTATTTTGCTCGTTGTAGTCATGCTTGCATTGTATGTGAGAGAGAGGTTTTGTCAAACGATGTGGCCCGAGATTGGATCAGAATTACAAGAGTTCCGATTCCATCTCGGTTCAGCGGTGAATCGAAATAGTTCTTTACAACAGCCACAGCCCTTTGTGCCTACGGTACGAAAGAGCTGAGTAAAAATCACTTTTTAACGTGCTTTTTCAGCAAGGCATCATGTACACAACGACCAATTTCCAAACGGGAATTGATAATAAAAAGTTGCGTACGCAGTGCCTTGATGAGGGGGTGGCGGGCGAATTTTTCGGCGCATGAGCGACCGGAGCGGCAGAAACTCTTTTGCCCCAGCGCGAGGCGCATACGGGGCGAGGAGACGAACATGAAAAGAGTGACTCGCGAGATCCGGACGGAAACGGAAAAGGGCCTCAATGTTATCGTTCTGACCGAGGAGGTCGGCAGGACGGGGTCTGCGATTTGGTCTGACGGGATCTTTTTTGCCTCCAGTCCGTGACCGTCGTAGCGGCTTTCGTCTCTTCCTTCAGGCAGGCGATAATAATGTTTGTGTCAAGAATCATGCCTGCGCCGCGCGAGTGTCACTTGGCGAGAGAGCCGTTTTCCCCATGCGCCCCTGGTCTGCCGTTGATAGACGAGTGGATCTATGCGTCTGCCTTTGAGTATGCCGACTGCTTTCTTCCAACTTTCCGGAATGGGGCATCGCTTGTGTTCAAGATCCGTCTGAGTAAGGATAGTCGCACCTTCGCGCCTCGTTCTATTTTTAGTTGCGGTTGTCATGGGGTTGATTGTAACACAAAATTATTGGAACGGTAGGCCGCAATCTCGCGATTGATGGCACTGCGGCTCATGCGGGGAAGCGCGATGCGGGTCGCAATAGCTGCAAGCCGCAGGGTGGGCTTGCGGACACGCTTGAGAATCAGGGTGTCGGCCTCTGCGGCGACTACCGCAACCTCGACGTTGTTCCAGCGCTTGCCGAATTTTGTCGGCAATAGTACCGCATTGTTTTTGATGGTGAGTATAGAGCTACTCATGACGTATCAGCGTAGCATGATGCGGGAATAGATCAAGTTTAAACACTGCCCCACGGATGTGTGTCCGTGTTGATGAGTTCTCGCCTGTGCCGAGCTTCCACTGTCGCTACAAGCTTTAGTGGACAAGTCGGTGGCAGGCACAGGACGAAGAGCCAGAAGTTCTTTGTTAACGATAGTGATTGTTGACGTCGATGATTTCGATCGTCGCGTCACCACAGTAGATAAAAATCGCCCGATAACTTCGAGTGATACGGAAACTGTAGATGCGCAGATGCTTTGGCTCAAGCAGTTCAGTGTGCAGGCTGGGATGGAGTGGATTGGTCTCGAAGAAGTGTTTTTGTTTCTCGAATTGTCTCACCAAACCATGTCGTTTGAGGTAGTGTGCGAGCCGTTTACTGAGAGGAAGGATGCGCATGATCGTTCGGGGTTTCTAGCCGCTCTCATTAGACCTCTTCGGAAAATCCTTTCTACTGCAATTTTTGTTTTTCGGCTGCGACTTCGTCAGGCGTCGCAAAATGGTTCTCGCCGTACAGCCAGTACGCCGTCGAACCATTTTGCTCGCCTTCCTTGTCTCGCGCGAAAACCAAAAATTTCGTCACGAAATGACTTTCCGAAGAGGTCTATTTTTTGAGGAATGGGGATTCTTTAAGGCCGCGGGAGAGACTTTGCAGGAATGCTTTGCTATACCGTCCGGTTTTTTTGAACGCCGTAATAATCTCCCCGGCATCACGTACCGGCGGCTCCTCAAAGAAGTCTTCCCGGACAGCATTCTGCAGCAGTTCATAGCGCTCGGCTATCCTGTGGAGATGCTCGTATTCAGTTTTTGGGAGAGTAACGGTGTCGCGCATAGCAATAGTATATCGTGGCTGTATGGAGGCGTCAATTTTTGTGGGGAGATTTTTTGATGGAAGCAACATTGCTTGCGCCTTCAAAACGTCCTTGCGAGGCTTGGACAATTGTTTTTTGTAAGTAGACAATTCTCACTAAAATTTCCCTTTTTTACTCAGTGGGTAGCGCAGTAGATATCTCATGATGGAGGTGTCTAATGCGCTGCTCATTCTGAGTAGATCCTTTATCTTCAATAAACTATCCGGTTTTCTCGCACCCAGCTTCGTGGCGGTTTACTGGTTCAAGCGCATAAAATTTGAAAAGCGCTGCTCGCCACTTGCGGCGCTTTTTGCGTGTATGCGGCGACGTTTTTTTGTCAACACGCCTGCTTACTTTGTGATACAGTGAGAACGATGAGCGTATCTCAGCACGATAGGCAGGCGGCAATTACCGAGCTCCTCACGCGCGGCGTTGAGGCTCTGTATCCGAGCGCTGAGTACCTGCGTGAGCGACTCGAGAGCGACGTGCCGCTCTCTCTCTACCTTGGTATTGATCCGACCGGGCCGCTTCACCTGGGGCACGTCGTGGTGCTCGGGAAGCTCGCGGCCTTCCAAAAGCTCGGCCACCGCGTGATTCTACTCATTGGCGATTTCACCGCGATGATCGGCGACCCAACGGATAAGACCGCGACCCGACATTCTCTCTCGCGCGAGGAGGTGCGAGTGAACCAGGGGCGTTACTGTGCCGAGGCGGCGCGATTTTTGCGCTTTGACGGCGAGAATCCGGCCGAGGTGCGTTCTAATAGTGAGTGGCACGACACGCTTACTTTCGAGCGGGTGCTTGAGCTTGCCTCGCACCTCACCGTTGACCAGCTGCTCAAGCGCGACATGTTTGAGCGGCGTAGCAGAGAAAGGAAGCCGATCTATCTTCATGAATTTCTCTACCCACTGATGCAAGGGTACGATAGTGTTGCCCTTGAGGTTGATGGTGAGATAGGTGCCTCTGACCAGACGTTTAATATGCTCGTCGGCCGCACGCTTGAAAAACAACTCCTCGGCCGCGAGAAATTCGTCCTTACGACAAAACTCCTCACTGACCCCGCCGGCCGTAAGATGAGCAAGAGTGAGGGAAATGTGATCTGGCTCAGCGATACACCCGACGAGCAGTTTGGAAAAGTAATGAGGTGGCCAGATACGATGATTGTGCCCGGTTTCGAGCTCTGTACAGAGCTCGCGCTCGAGGAGATCGAGGCGATCCGGAACGAGCTTCTGGGCGGGGCGAATCCGCGGGACATCAAACTCCGCCTCGCACGAGCGATCACGGCGCGTCTTTCGGATGAGGAGGCGGCGAGAGAGGCAGAGACGCGCTTTCTCGCGACATTTACCGAAGGCGAGATGCCGGAAGATGCGCCGGAAATCGCGCCTGAAGACGGCGAGACGGCGCTCGACGTGCTCGCGCGAAGCGGCCTCGTCTCGTCAAAAAACGAAGCGCGGCGGCTCATTGAGAGCGGCGCGGTTGAGACCGACGCGGGGGAGCGACTCACCAACCCTCAAGCGAGCGCGCCGCGAAGCAGCGTGCTTCGCATTGGGAAGCGACGATTTCTCAAGATTCGTTAAGATGAACAAACACACCCCCGAGACAGTTGTCTGCGGGGGTGTGGCATTATTGCGGAAGATAGATTAGTCGCTTTCCTCCTCCTCCTCTTCGTCTTCAAGCGCAGCGTCGTCGTCTCCTTCTTCCTCGTCATCTTCGAGATCGTCGTCGTTTTTGCCTACGACACGGAGCTCTTCATCGTCGAGTCCGCGCGAGAAGCGCGTTTCGAAATCGTTACTCATAACGTATGGTATGTAGTACTGAGCTCGTTTGAGTTGATAACGGCGACCCCCAGTGGTAGAGCCCCGCGCGATTCTCTGCTGCGACGCTGCACCAGTTTTGGTAGCCACTATTTTCACAAATCAATCCTATTTTGCAAGGCTGCAAATATATTACGCGACATGATTACAAAACGTCAATAGTCACATATCTAAACCTAACCCCACTCCATACTCAATGTCCGGGGTGCGTTATGTGCTCGCGAAATACCGCAAAGTGCGTCAGCCCGACCGCGATCGCGTCAATCTCATCGTCCTCGCGGCGGCCCGGGCTTTGAGGGAGTTCGATGAGCCGCGCGACCATCGAGGCGACCTGCTGCTTTGTGCTGCGTCCGTAGCCGGTCACGGCGATTTTCACCTGGAGCGGCGTGTATTCAAACACCTCGAGTCCCGCTTCGCGCGCCGCAAAAATAATGACCCCGCGCGCTTCGGACACCGCGAGCGCGGTGCGTTGGTTGGTATTAAAAAAGAGCCGCTCAAGCGCAAGTGAATTGGCCTTGTAGCGTGCAATCAGCCGTCGCACCTCTTCTCCGATCTGTGAGAGCCGCCCTGCGTGTTGGAGCACTTTGTCTGTCGTTAGGCAGGAGGAGTAAAGTAGTACGTCTTTTCCGTCCTCCCGCGACAGTATCGCCATGCCCACACGAGCGTACCCAGGATCGATCGCGAGAATGATCATGTCGACATAGGCGCTCGAGTGGCAACAATGTTACGCAACAGAGCGACGTGGTTCCTGCTCCTCCCCGGGCGTTTCCTTCAGGATTTGAGCTTCCGTCCCTTGCGTAAATTTTTCCTCAAGCGCCTTGCCTTGCGCCTCGGTTTCCTGCTCGTGCTTTTTGAGCCGCGCCCAAAAACCTCCTGCCTTGCGGAGAATGGGATCTCCGGTCGCGAATTCTCCCGGCGCTGCCGCACCCGCCCCTTTTTTTGGCGTTTCTGGGGTAGGGAACGCTATGATCTTCTCACTCATATCCAATACTCTACCACTCGCCAAAAACACAAGCCACTGTACCAGGTGGATACGATTGGCACCGAGGCAGGGCAGAGCGGTTTTAGGGCGCCATGCGCGTGTTCGTGTACACTGACTGTACTTCGTCTCTCTCCTTGAGCGCTTCGATGAGCTCGGCAAGGGCGGTGTGCGCTTCTTTTTCAAGCGAGAGGGGTGTTATCGGCTCCCAGCCGTCGTCAGTTTTTTTGAATGCCCAGAGGGCGGAGCCGGGGGCGGTGAGCGAGCCGCCGTGCTCGGCGAGGATGTGTTTAATCTCGCCCGTTGCGCGGTTTTTGTTGTCGGTGAGCGCCTCAACAATGAGCGCCGCGCCGCCCGGGCCGTACGCTTCGTAGGTGATATGTTCGAGTGCGGCCGCCTCGCCCCCCGCGCCGCGCTTGACCGCGCGCTCGATGTTGTCGGAGGGCATGTTCGCGGCGCGCGCTTTCGCGATAATAGCCGCAAGAGACGGGGCGCTTGTCTCGCCCCTTACGAGGCGTGATTCGACGGCAATGAGCTGCGCCAGCTTCCCGAACACCTTGCTCTTCGCGGCGTCCGTCGCCTCTTTGCGGTGTTTCACTTTTGACCATTTATTGTGGCCGGACATACGAAGCTTGTAGCTTTTAGCTGTTAGGAGGGGAATAGGGCGAGAAAATCGTGCGGTGTAACGATACGTGTGCCGTTGAGTTGTTTGAGCGGTAGCAAATGCTTCTTGTCGCCGGTGATCAAGAAATCCGCACATGCTTCCATAGCGCATGCAAGTACCTGGTTGTCTGCGGGATGATTTTCTACAAGAGTGACCGTTTTCTTCGGGCGCGTCAGTACGCAGATTTCGCGTAATCCAGCGATTACCTCACTGATGTGTTGCAGTTCCCAGCTGAGCTTGTTGCGGAGCACGCCACTGGTTTCATCGAGAATGAACAGCGAGAGATGGAGGATTACCATTCTGGCATTTGCGAGAAGTATAACCTCTTCCGGTTTCCCGCCGAAGTGCAGCGCGGAGACGAGTCGTTTGTATCAGCGACGACGCGCAGTTTTTTGGGCTCCCCGTCTATATGCATGCACCATGGAATCGACGCGGTCTGGCGAGAGACGCTTCAGAGCGGCGCGCGCGACGCCGTACGCGCGCATATTCTCCCACCGCGCCTGCCAGATATACTGGCGCAACGATTCACGTATGAGCTCGCTTTTCGTGCGGCCCTCCCGCTCTGCAAGGCGCCCTGCTTCATGTGAGAGTGTCGACGGGAGCCAGATTGAGGTTACGCTGCGTTGTTTGGTCACTGTACCCATATGTAGTATTTGATACTACATTACGCCCGTAGCGCTTATCTTGTCAATAGCCGTATACAAGAGCCGTATACAAGCTTTTGAGAGGCACAACAAAGCGTATGTACGCTCAATCGGTGCCACATCACCGACCGACCGTATCGAGTACCTGTGTCAGTATTTTGTTTTCGCGCGATAGGCGACCGAGCACGGCGCTTCTCTGTTTTGCTCCATCGAACACAACGGCGTATTCGTCAAAAAACCCGGCGCGTCCGAGCACGCGCGGCGCGTGATCGAGTTCTAGAAAAACAAATGGGATATTGATGGGCGCATCGCGACCAACACAAATTGGGAGCGTGTGTACCCGTCAGTTGATTGTTTGCTTGCTGATGCCGGATACGCTCATTGGACTGTCCCTCGTGTAGTCGACCCCAATTCCTCTGCGTCGGTCCACGGGAGGGCCGAGATACTCGCGCCGGAGTCGATGAGGAGCATGAGCGGCACCGTGCCACCCCATGCCAGCGCAATAAAAATTTCTACAACTGGTTCGGTGACAATGTGGCCGTCGCGGCGCAGGGAGATGCCGAAGGGAAAAACGTACGTCCGTCTAGGCACGGTAGATCACATGGAGCGTTTTTGGGACGGAAAAAATTTTCACCTCATGGAGCGGTCGTCGCGGGGACTTCCGTTGAGCGCGGTCGAGCACCTCAGAGAGCGTGTGGCCGGACGCGATGATTTTTCCGCCCACGATGACCACCTGACGGCCACCGTATTTTTTAATATCGATAACCGGCGCTTTTGCTGTGCGTTTTTTTATTGCAGTCATTGCTTACATTATAGCCGTTTTTCTCACCGCGGCAATTACAACTACAAAAGCTTTTGTTGCTCCGCTCCCGGCGCCGGGCGACCGAGGTTGCTCGTAGCTGCACGCGTCATACACGCGCGCATTCTGCCATTCCGCCACCGTACTTGTAGATAGACATTGCCACTGGACATCACAATCGCCCGAATCCGTTTCAGGCCGTATGTTTCCATATAAATTCCATACATTGTCTCTGCGCCTTCGCAATACTCATGTTTTCGATAACCACGGCGATGAGTGTCCTGTATGAGATCAGCGCGACTTTGTTTCCATAAACAAGTAGATCTACTTCAGAATGAAAATTTTCCGGATAAAACTTTGATTCACCGAGCTCAAGCCGCTCCTTTTCTTTCAGGTATTCGCGCGTCTCGTCAGAGTCATCTAATAAATCGCGTATATGTACGCTTGAGTTCGATCCCAAAATACGGAGAAACTGGCTGCCGAATTTCCCTGGATACCGAGCGTGGACCGAGGAAGCGACCAGACGTGACATCGGGCTTGTTGGGCTTTATGCGCTTGATGAACGGTGCCCAGACAACCCGAAGTGCTTCAGTATGGTCTTCATTGTGTGGAAAACGCTTGACGGTAGGTTGCACCATCGGGAACTCATGAATACTCGCTCGTCACGCGCTTCCATCACGATTGATTGGCCTACGATCAAGATCGATGAGGACAGGTGTCTTGTTGTTGAGGTCGTAGAGAGTAGTTTCTATGATGTGGTGCATGGGATGATTCGGCACACCTTTCGTGTGCCTATCGACAAACTTGGTCTGCATGAGTGCATGTGCTCATGTGTTGAAAGTGATACGGTACGGTAGACGACGCACATACGTGCGTCGTCTCTCTGTTGAAACCTTATCCCCGCACTACAAAAACTTTTGCTGTGCTGTCTGCGGCGCTGGCCTGCCAAGGTGCTCGTAGGCACGGGGAGTGACTATGCGGCCGCGTGGGGTGCGCTCAATGAGGCCTGCGCGCATGAGGTAGGGCTCCTGTACTTCCTCGATCGTTTCGGTCTCCTCGGCGAGCGAGGCCGCGATCGTGCCGAGGCCGACCGGGCCGCCGCCGAATTTAGTGATTAGAGTCTCGAGGAGGTGGCGGTCCGCGGGTGTGAGGCCGAGCTCGTCGATCTCGAGGAGCGCGAGCGCCTCTGAGACGGCATCGCGCGAGAGGTTGCATTTGCGTATCTGGGTGAAGTCGCGGCAGCGCTTCAGAATATAGTTTGCGGTTCGCGGGGTGAAGCGGCTGCGCCGCGCGATCTCCTGAGATGCCTCAGGCGCGACCGCAACGCCGAGAATCGTCGCCGATCGGGCGACAATGTGCGCGAGCTCGTCTTCGCTATAGAACTCGAGCCGGAACACGCCGCCGGAGAAGCGCGAGCGCAGCGGCGAGGAGAGGAGCGCGACACGAGTCGTCGCTGCAAGCAGAGTAAAGGGCGGCAGGTCGAGCTGGATCGTGCGCGCTGACGGACCCTTGCCGATAATAATATCAAGAACCCCGGACTCCATGGCAGGGTAGAGCACCTCCTCGACCGCTTTATTCAGCCGGTGGATTTCGTCTATGAATAGCATGTCGCTGGCCGCGAGGTTGGTGAGGAGCGAGGCAAGGTCGCCCACTTTCTCGATCGCCGGCCCTGAGGTGATCTTGATCTGTGAGCCCATCTCTCGGGCGACAAGGTGCGCGAGCGTCGTCTTGCCGAGGCCTGGCGGGCCGTAGAAGAGGAGGTGCTCTGGCGGTTCGGAGCGCTCGCGAGCCGCAGCAAGGAGTATCGAGAGGTTGCGCTTAATGTGCTCCTGGCCTATATAGTCGTCCCATGCGGCGGGCCGGAGAGCGCGGTCGAGGTGGTCAAAATCACTTGACATAGAAATCTTTTTATGCTAACCTTCCCCCATGTTCTTTTTTTACCTACACACCTCTAAGCAATACCGCCCACAGCACAGGCAGAGGACGTTTTGTCCTAGTTTGGAGGTTGGAGGTTTGAAGTTAGAAGCTGGATTGCTGTCGCGGCGCCTCGTTCGCGTATCCAACTTCCCACTTCCCACTTCCAACTTCTAGCTTTGATGTGACTATCCTTATATCTGTGCTACCTAATCTAAGAATTTTTTAGATCAGGTGTTGCTTAGAGATGTGTGAGCGAAAATTTTTTTACTGTCGTGCAGACAGTAAAGCACAAACACACTCGCCGCGGAAGCCAGGGTAGAGTGTGTTTGTGTTCCGACCTTTAACTGGGGCAGCGTTCAATTTTTGAAGATTGGTTTTTGTAGTGCACCCGAACGCGCGTATATAAAAAAACACCATCGCCCCGATATGAGTCGGGGCGATGGTTATTTGGTCCTCCGGTGGAGGACTGCGCATTCCTTGTGTCTATACACCGGGTTTTGTTCCACACGGGAGCAACGCGCGCATCCCGTCTGGCGGCAGTCATTTATCTGGGCCGTGCATTACTGCACGGCTCAAGCGGCACTCCGCTTACGCAACGACCAATTACTAATTTCTAATTTCCAATTAAATTGGAAATTAGCTGTTGTAAGTTGGCTGTTGCCAACGGCTCGGCCTTGCACTCGGGTAGGGATTTAGCCGTTTCACCTCCGGCGTTACCGCCGGAACTCATCCAGCACCTTGTGAGCAAGGTACTGGATGCTTCTTGGCTCTCGCCTCGAAGCGTCTCTGCTCGCACCCCTGCTGACGCGACGGTCAACTCCTAACTTCTAATTTCCAAACAATTGGAAATTGCGCCAGCGACGGGCGTTACCCGCTACCCTGCTGCTGACGCGACTACCAACGACTAACTTCTAATTTCCAATAATTGGAAATCGGTTGTTGCAGATTGGAAATTGCGCCAGCGAGAGCCCGGACTTTCCTCCCGCGGGCCGCTGTATTTGCGGCTGGGCGACTGTCCAACACAAGGACTAATAATATTAAAACACAGGGAGCGTCTTATTGCAATCGCGCTCGTATCTCGGCGGCCACTCCTTCGATCTCGCCTTGTTTGTACGGCGCCCCTTTCCAGTGATGGAAGCCGTCGGTGAGGAAGCGTGGGACGATATGGAGATGTATATGGGGGACGAGTTGGCCCGCAGCGCGGTCATTATTTACGATGAGGTTGATGCCGTCGGCGTCGACCGCAGCGCGGATCGCCAGGGCGATCCGCTTCGTTGCCGCTGCGACGTCGCAAAATGTTTCCTCAGTAACATCGAAGATGTTCGCGAAGTGCGCCTTCGGCACACAGAGCGTGTGGCCGGGGTTTACTGGCTTGATATCAAGAAACGCGGCGACTTTCTCGTCTTCGTAAACGAAGACGGCCGGAAACTTTTTGGCGATGATGTTACAGAATAAGCAATCCATTAGCCTGGAAGGTAGAGAGTGGAAAGTAGAGGGTAGAGCGCCGTCGCGTCCAACTTTCTACTCTCCACTTTCCACTCTCCCAATATACTGCATTCTCCCCATGGTTTCCAACTTCGCGTATACTGGTGGCTATGGCGCGCTATCGTGTTCGCGACCCCATACCGGACTCCGCGGATGCGGCACTTGCCGAATACCCGCCGCTTGTGCGTTCGCTCCTCTTTTATCGCGGCGTGACAGCGGCCGAAGACGCGCGGAAGTTTCTCGCGCCGGATTATACACGCGACACGCACGATCCGTTTTTAATGAAAGACATGGACCACGCGGTCGAACGCATACTGCGGGCACTCGAGCGCGGCGAGCGCATTGTGATTTACAACGACTACGATTGCGACGGCATCCCGGGCGGCGTGATTCTCCACGATTTTTTCAAAAAGATCGGCTACAACAATTTTACGAACTATGTGCCGCACCGCTACACTGAGGGCTACGGGCTCAACAACGAGGCGATCGAGCAGTTCCACACTGAGGGCGTTTCCCTTGTGATTACCGTTGATTGCGGCATCACGGACTCTGTGGAGGTGGCGCTCGCCGAGGAAAGCGGGATCGACGTCATCATTACGGATCACCATCTGCCGCCTGTCGATCAATCAAATGACGAGCAAGTGATCCCCGCGGCCTATGCGGTGATCAACAACAAGCAGCGCGATGATACGTATCCATTTAAGGAACTCTGCGGCGCGGGGACGGCATTCAAGCTCGTACAGGGGCTGTTGCAGCGCATGCGCGCTGACCAGCCCGAGGGAGCCGTCATTTTTGGATGCGATGCGAGGCGCGGGGAAGCGAGCGATGGAAACGTACTAAAAGCTACGTTGGAGTCGCGAGCGGGGTCCCCGCAACGAAGCAGCGCGCCAAAAATGACGGCCCCCCCCGAAGGATGGGAGAAGTGGTTGCTTGACATGGCGGGCCTCGCGACGATTGCCGACATGGTGCCGCTCCATGGCGAGAACCGGACGCTTGCGCATTTTGGACTCATTGTTCTTCGCAAGAGCCCGCGCCCGGGACTCCAGCAACTTTTGCGCCACGCACGCGTCTCGCAGCGCTCGCTCACCGAGGACGACGTCGGCTTCATGGTAGCGCCGCGGATCAACGCCGCAAGCAGGATGGGAGAGCCCTTGGAGGCCCTGCGGCTCCTTGCGACACGAGACGTGCTCGAGGGCGGCGTGCTCGCCGAGGAGTTGCATGCGCTCAATGAGCGGCGCAAGGGGCTTGTGGCGGTGATGGTGCGCGAGGCGAGAGCGCGGCTTGACTGTCGCTTGCGAGAGCGCGAGGCGCTCTCGCTCATCGTACTCGGAAGTCCCTCGTGGATGCCGGGACTTCTCGGCCTCGCGGCAAACTCGCTCGTCGAGGAGTACCAGCGCCCCGTTTTCCTCTGGGGGAGGGCGGGAAGCGAGACCATCAAGGGTTCGTGCCGCTCTGACGGAAGTATTAACGTGGTCGAGCTCATGAGCGCGGTGCGCTCGGAGGTGTTTCTTGACTTCGGCGGCCACGAGCGCTCTGGTGGCTTTTCAATTTCGCACGAATACATCCACACACTCGAGGTTGCGCTTGAAGAGGCGCACGGAAGAATCGTCGGTGGGGAAGGCGCTGAACCGGCCGGCGTGCCCCCAGCACCTTCTAAGGAAGGCGCTGGGGGCACCGTACGTGAGGCGGACGCTGAGCTCTCGCTTGCCGACCTCAGCTGGGAGACCTACCGCGAGATCGCCGCGCTCGCGCCGTTCGGCATCGGAAACCCGAAGCCGCTCTTTCTCCTGCGCGACCTCACCATCGCACATGTCCGCACCTTCGGCCGCGACGGGGGTCATCTCGAGCTCCGCTTCGTCGCCCCTGTTTCTAACGAAATTGTTCAACACTCGGTGTTGAACACGTTGATTTTTCCAGTGCCGGCGGTCGGTTTTTTTATGAAGCCAGATGGGTTTTCGGTGGCGCTCGAACCTGGCGCACACATAAACCTCCTCGCGCACCTTGAGGTTTCTTATTTTCGCGTCACCCCCGAACTTCGGCTGCGGATAGTTGACATTTTTTAGTGTTTATGCTTTATTCTTATAAGAGGTATGGGCCACACGGGGCCTTAACATTAGGCGAGGTGCGGCATGGCGGAACTCACACTTGTCGCGCGTTTCAATTTTTTCGTACCGTGCCCGCGTTGCGGGCACAACAACAGGGTCGCCAGAAACCAAAAGGAAACTCTTCGTGCGATACTCTTGAACCGCTTGCCGGAGTGCAAGCGCTGCCACAAACAGCTAGAGGGCGCTGACTATGACATTACCGGCTTGCCGTATAGCCGGATGGTTAAGCGCGAACTTGGGTTGGAGTAGGCAGAAATCCCCCACCGCAGCTCTCGCGAGCTGCGGTGGGGGGAAATGTTTGGTAGAGTACGAGTAAGAAGGTCGAAACAATTTTTTGAGCAGCATTTTTAGGGAGTTTTTATATGGAACAAGCACCAACGTTAGGTCCGGAGGCCACAAACGAGGACGTCGCACGGGCACGGTTTGAGGAGGAAGAGCGCATGCGCGAAGAGGCGATTGCACTCGCGGAGAAAACGTTTGCCGACTTCTACCGAGAGAATCCGGAGGCAGCTGAGGAAGCGTGGGAGCGCGTGAAGCGCAACACGGAGCTGCAGTAGCAGATGCTACTCCGGTATGTAACAAGAAGTGCGAGCAGTATGCTTGACGGCCCATAAACGACGATTATAATTTGATTATAATCGTCGTTTATCTTTTTATTTATGACTCAGAAGATCATCAAAGTCGGCAGCTCGGCAGCGGTAACGCTCTCGCGGGAAACCCTTGGCGCTCTCGGGCTCGATATTGGTGACAAGGTAGAGGTCGCCACAGACGCCGCAAGACGCAAAATCGTTGTTGTGCCAGCGGTGCAGTTCAATCCAGAGCTGGTGATCTGGACACGAAATTTTATCCGCCGATATCGAAAAGCGCTTGATGCTCTCGCGCGGCAATAATGTGCGCTACCTTTCGCAAAACGACATCCTTGCGATTCACGCGCTTCTTGTCGAAAGCACAGGAGGGAGTGACGGCGTCCGCGACATCAGCCTGTTTGCATCCATTGTTGCGCGGCCGCGCCAAAAGGTGTTTGGGCAAGAAACCCACAGGGGTGTTTTTAATAAAGCAGCCGTATACCTTGAGTCAATTGCGCTGTATCACGTGTTTGTCGACGGCAACAAGCGTACAGCTATTACCGTTGCCGTGCGATTTTTGAGTTTGAACGGGTACGCATTTTCTGTTACGAACGCAGAAATGGAGCGTTTCGTTTTGCGGGTGGTGGCGGAAAAGCTCCCAATTGACGACATTGCGCTTTGGCTAAAATCACATGTCAGAAAAATTTCTAAACGAAAAAATGACTAAGATTACCGTCTTCACCGACGGCGGGGCGCGGGGAAATCCGGGGCCTGCGGGAGCAGGTGTGTTTATTGTGGGCGCGGACGGGAGGCCACTGCGGAGCGTCTCGCAGTTCCTGGGCCGTCAGACTAATAACTGGGCGGAGTATCAGGCCGTGATCCTTGCGCTCGAGGCGCTGAAAAAGCTTTTTAGCAAGGCGCGCCTCGGCGAGCTTGACATCGAGCTCAAGCTCGATAGCGAGCTCGTGGCGCGACAGCTCCGGGGGGAGTACCAAATCAAAGAGCCGACGCTCTTTCCTCAGTTCATCAGGGTGCACAATCTTCGCGTGAGCGACGTGCCGCATCTCACGATTACTCATATCCCGCGGGCGCAGAACAAAGACGCGGATCGGCTTGCGAATGAGGCCATGGATCGAGGTGCTTGACTTTTTTGAGCGTTTGTGCTTCACTAGGTGTGAATACTGGTTCGACGTTCAAATTTTTTTTGCAGCGGGAGGGAAAGCAGATGAGCGCAGGGATTGTCAATGACGAGATTACAAGAATTACGACGAATTTTTGGGACCTCTTAGAAGTGTCCACTGAAATGGCCCAGGAAATTGCTGGGTCACCGGTGGTGGAAATCAGCCTCGTTGTCGTATGCCTCGCATCCCTACTGAAGCGTGGGAATGCGACGATCGAGGCAGAACGGGGTGGCACATTTGCACTCGAGGTGTCCGTCCCTTTCCAGTACTTTAAAGCATAAGAGGAGGGATAGTGGAGTCCTTTAGTATGACCCTGTCGCATGAAGCACGCGACAGGGTCATCACTTTTCAACAGGTTCCACATGTCGTCGCGGCGGCGTGTCGGGGTACACTGATGAGAGCGCCGCGCGCGCCTCTCTTATGCCGCCCCGCGATGGTTTTGACATCGTTGGTTTTCGTTTTGCGCTCTCGGTTGCAACCGGGATTGCCGTACTTGTGCTCATCGCTTCGTTTGGCTCACGCGCAGCACTTTCGTTGCCGCCGTTTGACTCTCGAGAAAGCGAGACTCGCGAGGCAGCGCAGTTCGACGCGGCCATCGCGGAAATCCGCTCTCGACGCGGAGCGAGAGAAGCTGCGGCACTTGCCGCGGAGCAGGAGCGTAATCGCGTGCTCGATCCAAGCGTCATCAGAGCCCCGTCCATTGCCGAGCATATCCCGAAACAAGGGAAGTTTATCGGCATTGACCTTGCGGCGATGGAGCTCTCGCTCTACGAGGATGGGAAGCGCACGAGGAGCTTTCCCGTGCTCTCGAAGGGTCGTCCGGGCTCGCACTGGGAGACGCCCACCGGAAGCTACAGAGTGCTCATGAAGGCGCCGAACCACTTCTCCTCGATTGGCGGCGTTTTCATGCCGCAGAGTATGCAATTCTTCGGCAACTTCTTTATCCACGGCTGGCCGTACTATCCGGACGGGACGCCAGTCAGCACTGGCTACTCTGGCGGTTGCATTCGGCTCTCGACCGACAACGCGAAGCAGGTCTTTGCCTTTGCGGAGCGCGGCACGCCGCTCTTCGTCGCGGCAGCCAGAGACGAAGCGGCATCGCGCGCTTATGAAGTACGCGTGCGCAATCGGCCGGCGCCGGCAGTCAGCGCCCGTAGTTATATCGTCGCCGATGTCGTGAGCGGTGCGGTGTTTGCTGAGCACGAGGCAGAGCGCGAGCGCCCGATCGCCTCGATCACGAAACTGATGAGCGCGATCGTTGCGAACGAGACGATCAGCTTCGACAGGCCGATCAGCATCGTTGATCCGCATGCGGCGGGGGTGGGTGATTACGGCACGCTGCGGCAGGGCGACGAGTTTTTCGTTGGCGACGCACTCTACCCGCTTCTCCTTGAGTCGAACAACGCCGTCGCGCATGCGCTCGCGCGAGAGCTCGGGGAGGAGCAGTTTCTCGCCGCGATGAACACCAAAGCAACGGCGCTCGGCATGCGCTCGACGCGCTTTGCCGATGCGTCGGGCATCTCCTCCGGCAGCGTCTCGACCACGCGTGATCTCGTCTCGCTCGCGCGTCATCTCGCAACGACGAAGTCCTTCATCCTTGGTATTACCCGCACGAAAACAAAAGACGTGATCGCGCTTGATGGAACGATGTATGCGTTCGCAAATCGTAATCATTTGGTCACGCACGAGCTTTTTCTCGGCGGCAAGACCGGATTTACTGAGGATGCGGGAGAGACAATGCTCACTCTCTTTGACGTGCCGGTCGGTGGCGGTCGCGCCGCGAGCACACTTGCGATTATCGTCCTCGGCTCCGGCGAGCGGGAGGATGACACGAGGGCACTTTTGGGCTGGTTTCGCAGCGCCGCGGTTGCGGTGGCGAAGCGCGGCAGCGATTGACGTGTCTGCGTGGGGTGTACTGATATAAAGCCGCGCGTTTGACACAAATCGTCGCAATAAGCAGCAGGCGATAAGCGACAAGCACAGCGTTTGACGTGCTTGTTGCTTACTGCATGCTGCTTGCCGCTGTTGGGTTTGTTTTTTCCCGCGCAAACCACACGAGTGCGCCGCCTATGCAGGCATAGGAGAGTATAACTCCCCACAAAGGTAGCGGCGGAAGCGAGACCGAAGCGAACGGCAACGACGAGAAGATGCTGACAACGGCGAGCATGTAGCCGAGGAGCGCGGTTGCGATCCAGGCGAGCGGCGCGGCAAGGACCGTGCTCACCAAGCCGACTGCGCCGGCGAGAAATCCAGCGAGCATCGTTGTTGGGATTGCGAGCAACACGAGGAGGTTCGCTGGCAGCGAGACCACCGAAAGCTGTCCTGACTCGAAGAGGAGGAGCGGCAGCACGAAGAGTTGTGTTGCGATGGTCGCGGTTGCGATCTCGCGAAGTTTCCATCGCTCGGGAATCAGTCTGAGGTGTGGCGCGACACGCGGCGCAAGGAGGATCAAGGAGAGCGTTGCGAGAAAGGAGAGTTGGAATGAAGGATCAAAAACGACGATCATCGGGTTGTGGAGTGCCATCGCGGCGCCGGCGAAGATAAGCGCGCGCGCCATATCGTAGACGCGGTCGGTTGCGCGGGCGAGGATTGCGATCAAGGCCATCACACTCGCGCGGACGACCGTAGCGGATCCACCGGTCATTAGCGCGAAGAGTACGATACAGAGCGTCGCGACGAGCCAGGTGAGGCGGCGCGGGAGGACCAGCGCGGAGAAGCGTCGGAGAGCGTCTGCCACGATTGAGATATTGTAGCCGGAGAGGACGACGACGTGAATCAGTCCCACGGCGCGAAAACGATCGAGCAGATTTTCGCCGAGCGAGCGGCGGGCGCCGAGAAGCAGGCCGCCGAGGAGTGAGGCATGCGGCTCCGGAATGAGACGGCTCACTCGCTCAAGGAAGGCGCTCTTCAGCGCGAGGAGCGCGCCGATGAGTGGGCTCCCGCCGCCGGAGGAGACGCGCTCGATTTTTACCCGCCTGATTTCAAGTCGAATGCCGTCTTTGGCGAGGTAGCGAGCGTAATCAAAGACGCGGCCAGTTTCGTTTTCAAAATTGCGCGGCTCTTGAAGTTCGCCTTCAATCTCGAGCCGATCGCCGTAGGCGAGCTTCGGGTACGTCGGCGCGACCACGAGGGCTTTCCCGTGGACTGAGAGCAGTGCGCCGCTCTCATGCTCGAGTTTTTCGAGCCGTATAGTAAGTCGCGTGGAGCTCTCACGTTCGTCCGGCTCGGCGACGATGAGGCTGGAGACGCGCACGTGTTCGCCGACACGCTGAGCGAGCAGAGGGTCAAGGGGACGGGCGATGGCCGTGTGCGTGCGGAGCACGCCGAGGGAGAGCGCGACGAAAAAGAGCGCGGCAATGAGCGCGGGAGCATAGACGCGTGTCGCGCTCACGCGCGAGAAGCGTGAGCGCGACACGCCACGGTACCCCCACGCGCCGAGCGCTCCACCGAGGAGGAGTGTAAACCAGACAAAAGCAAGCCCAAAGTCAGCGACCGAGCGCAGGAGAATCCCGAGAAAGAAGCCACTGAGCACCACGGCGAAGAGCGTGCGTCTCATCGGCGGTATCATAGCACGGGCGAGCAACACGCAGCATGCAGCAAGCAATAAGCAGGGCGCATGAATGCGATCGTGCGTTCGACATCCGATGTCACACACCGCAGTGTGGGCCATCGGATGTCGAACGGAGCCGGATGTCATTCCAACCTCAAAGCAATCCGGCGAGCACCTTGTAGTGCTCGCCGGTGATTGCGGTGCGCCCGGCATGGGCAACAACTTGGTGGTGAGGCTATAAAGCCAAGTCCACTGCGGAGGGTGATAGCCCCAACCGCTAGCGGCTAGCCGAAGGCAAGGGTGTCCATCACAGAGCCGCAGAAAACGGGTCCGGTACTCGGCTGCCGCACGGGCGAGTAGGAGCTGGAAGCTCCGAAGTCTCATGCGGAGCGCGGAAGGGGGCGTGGCAGACACGAGGAGCGGGACAACCACACGGTTCGATATGTATTCTACCGAGCACTCTCATCGAGAGCATCGTCGAGCGCGAGAACATGCTCCGCGCATACAGAGGAGACGATGCGACGACGCATGCGTCTGTGCCTGTGGACGCAGTGGAAGCGGGTACGGACGCGCTGTGCCAATCTCCGTACGCTCGGTATGAACCACACGGACGCACTGAAATACGCCAACACCCGTAAAGGATATTGGCGTATTGCCGGAAGCATGATTCTTACGACATTTTTTACTCCTGCGGCGTGTGTTGCGTACCGTCTTCGGAGGTTACCGGCACATCGGCGGTTCCGCTCGAAGGGTTTTCGGTAGCGGCTCTATCTGCGGCTTTCTCGAACGCCGCTCCAACGCTTGTTTCGCGCGAAGTTAGGGCGCCGTATCCACCGCGCGATCCATCGTTGTGTGGCCTGGGCGCCAACTCTTCCCCGCCCCCGGCTCCCATTCCTTCTGCGCGCCGTGCCTGCTCCTGCCGCTCTCGCTCACGCCTGTTGTCGCGCTGGTGAGGATGTCGTCGCTGCTCACCGCGCACCGGTTCTGTTTGCGACGGTTCGTCCGCGAGGTGCTCGAAAAACCCTATGAGCGCTTCCTTGAGCGGCCTGGTTTTGAGACCAATGCTTCGCGCGACCTCAGCACACGGCTCGCAAATGTGCACCGGATTACCCCGGTAGTCTACCTTGCCGATCAAGACGTTCATTCTTTCGACATGTGCAAATCTGCGACATGTCGGCGTGGCGCATCGGTAGTTGTTCCCTTCCATTACTGCCTCCTTTGGTGTGGTGGCGTGGGCGCGACTTGTGTCGGCCGGGCTTTTTTAACCATTTTTAGCATACCACAGTACGTTTACTTTGCCAAGGCACGCAATGAAAAACAGAAAAGTCCCAACACAAGTGCGCTGTGGCAATGGAGCTTTCCTGAAGAGACATGTCCGGGCGTTTATTCGCCGAACGTTGTGAATGAAAGTTCACTTGAGGTAGCGGTGTTGCCGGCGGCGTCCCAAGAGATCGCAAGGGAGTAGTAGGTCGTGCTCGCAGACAGGCCCGAGAGCGCGAGCGAGTGCGCGGTTACGAGGGTGTTGTTTATAACCATCGAGCTGTTTGCGTTCGTGATCGGCGTTGATGTGCCGTAGAGCACCTTACTTGTCGCGGGCTCGTTTGTGTTCCAAACGATTGTGGCGGTTGTTGTTGCCGTGCTCGTCGCGGCGAGGCCGGTTATCACCGGTGCTGTTCTGTCTGGCGTTGTGGTCGCGTCATCGTCGTCCTCGTCGTCGTGGTTGCCGTCCACGCAGGCACCGAGCGTATCGCTGTGCGCCTGGTGTGCCGGCCACGCCGAGGAGGAGATGGTGATAGTATGTTTCTCTTTGTGGCAGACGATGATTTTGTGCGCTCGGTCCGGCGTACTGGTGGCGCCGTGCGGTGTGGTCGTGGCAGCTTCGCGAGCGTCACGGTCCCTTCCTTTGCCTTTGTTTTTGTGATCGTCAGCGTCTTCGTGATCGTCGTCATCATTCGCCTGTCTGATGAGCTTTTTCGCAAGCCCGGGCGGTAGGAGAAGCGTCGTTGTTGCGCCGTTATGCTCTACAAAGAGCGCGATGAGACGGCCGCGGGTTTTCGGCCCCACAATACCCGCCTGCTCGATGCCGTGCTTCTTTTGGAAGCGTTTTACTGCTTTTTCCGTGAGTTCGCCGAAAAAGCCGGTGATGAGCGCTTCGGGAAAGATGTCCGGAAATTGCGCAAGAAATCGTTGGAGCTCGGCGACGTCATTACCTCTCTCGCCGCGCGCAAGCGTGCGGGCGAGCTTGAGTTCGCTGCGTACCTCACGCACTTCCTCGCGCGTCGCAGAGAGCTTGCCTTGGAGCTCGGCGATCTGCGCTTTGAGCGCGTCAACTTGCCGCTGTAGTTCGGCGAGCAGGATCCCTTGGTCCGTGCTCTGCGCCATCGCGAGCGGCGAGACGATGAACGAGAGCAGAGTGAGTCCTACGAGTATCATTTTAAGATGCTGCATAATGTTTTGACTCTAAAAATTAACAGGCTGCTAATAACGTGGCGTCTGAACGCACTTTGGTATGATACCGCCGTCTTTTGCATGTCCGCAAGTGCAGTTTTGCACCACAACAGGCGGGCGCGGTTTGTGCAAGCGCCAGTTCGAGCAACAAGCAGCATAGACCTTAAATTCGAATATCGGAGTACGAAATTAAATACGGGATGACCAAAATTCAAATGTTTGAAACACGACGGCCGTGTTTTGAACATTGGAGCATTTAGATTTTTGAGCCTTGTTTCGGATTTCGATATTCGTGCTTCGGATTTTGGAACGTGTGCATGCTGCTTATTGCTCGTTTCAATAGTCCTCAATAAATTTGCTGCCGAGCCAGGCGAGCGGCCAGAAAATGAAGAGCGGCGCGGTGATGCCGAGGAGCACGGCGTTCAGCACACGGCGTTTCTTTTTTTTGAGGATTTTTTTGAGGATGCCTTCCCACCATTCGCCAAAGCACCACATGCCGAGCACGAACGGCGCGAGGATGACAGCAAGGAGAAATTTTCCGATCTCTTTGAGGGCGTCGAGAAACGACATGGCTGTAGTGTACCACAGCGACTTAAAAAATAACGCCCTACACCTCCAGCTGAAGGTGTAGGGCGCCCACAGGGCTCCTATCAATCAGTAGCCGAGCGCGTCGGTACTGAGGGGAAGCATACCAGAGTGGCGGCTCTCGACCTCGTAAGGAAGTTCTGCGACGGACGGGATCACATTGGCAAGATCAAGGCCGATGCCGACAACGGCATTTTTGAGATTCGGAAGGTGCATAAACTGGCCAGTCATGACCGCAAGTGTTGCGATACCGGCGCTACATCCTGCCACGATGTCGGCGATAGTATCACCAACGTAGAAGCACTGATTGGGCGAGATGCCTCTCTCTTCTTGAAGCTTGCCGAGAATGTACTCGAACGTCCTCGGGTCGGGTTTGTGGTGCTCGGTGTCGTCAATAGTTGAGACAAAGGCGAACTCCGGGAGGAGGTCGTGGCGGTCGAGGACGGTGAGCGCATTATCGCGATGGCGTGACGTGAGGAGGCAATTGATTATGCCATTTCGTCGCAGCCACGAGAGAGCGCGATGGGCGTTTGGTATGACAGACGGCAGTATATGCTCGTCATAGCGCTGCCAAGCCTGATGGATCACGTCGGCCGTTTTTTCTGATACGCCGAGCCCCTGCGTGAGCAACGTCATTGCCGGCGCGCCCCAGAGGTTGAGTAGTTGGGTACGGCTTACGTTGGTGAAAGGGATATCGTGCATTGCGCAGAGTGTGCGTATGCGACGCAGGCCCTCCGCGAGCGATTCGATGAGCGTCTGGTCAAGGTCGAAAATAACTGCGCGGATATCCATGCGCGAGTTCTCCTCGAAGTTTCGTGTGTATAATTTCCGGATATTCCGGATATGGTACGGCTAGTAGGTATCGTAGCAGGGTAGGTGGCATAGCGCAATGCGAAGTGCGCCGCATGAGTACGCCGCAGACGGCCATAGGAGAAACGGTGTACCGCGCCTCGCTCCACGGGAGTGTGCTTGCGAGTACAAGCATGCCGGCGCTCTGCTCGGCGACGCGTTTGACGACATACGGTATGCGCGATTCGCCTATTGCCGCGCCCGAAACGACAACAAAATTACCCTCACGCGCTCGTCGGAGCGAGGTGGCCCAGTATGTTTTGCCGGGGACGAGGTGCGGCCAGCAGGAGAGGCCGGAGATGCGGACGCGGAAAAAAGGTTTGCGCAGTACGCACCAAGCAGTACGCAGCACACACGACAGGCGGAAACATGCGTATTGCGTATTGCGGGTTGCGTGCTGCCCGTCAATAAAGAGTACCAGTGATCGCGCGGTACGCATCAAATTTCTCCGGCGCGCCTTTGACTTCGTAGAATATGCGCGCGATTTCGTCGACGCCAGCGAGGAGCGCGGCGGCGTCTTCCTGGTGCGGATCTTGTTTGAGTTTTGAGGCGAGTTTAATGGTCTTCCAAAAAAGCTCGTGGAGGTTTTGATATTTCTCGAGATGCTCGGGCTTAAAAAAGTCCGACCAAAGTATTTCAAGCTCGCGTTTCACAGTCTCGGCGTGCTGCTCTTTGACAAGAACACGACGCACGAGGGCGTTTTGATAGACCCGTACGGCCTGAGCGTCCTTTTGGTCGCTCGGCAGCGGCAGTGTGTTCATTTGCTCGACCATGCGCGCGACGGTTTTTGCGGCGATTTTCGCCGGCGTCGGATCGTAAATCCCGCAGGGGATGTCACAGTGCGCCTCGGCGCGGATCGTGGGGACGAGCTTTGTGGATGTTTTGAAAACCTGCATGCCTGTCAACTGCCTATGGACAGTGATGCGTGCAGTATAGCAAGGTCGTGCACGGCAAGGAAGGGGAATGTCAAAAATGTGTCGAATGAAGTATGTTATAATGCGTCTTGGTTGTAAAGATCGTACCGATGTTTTTCACCATATAGTCTACGTTCTTTAATAGAGGAGAATCATGTGAGGCACGAGGCAATCGTTTTCGTGTCGTTGTTTCTCGCAGCAACAACGGCAGTACCTCTTGCAGCGCGCTCAGAAAATATCACTGCCGACATAGAACTTCGTCTTGGGATTGGGGTGATACCCACAACGCCAAGCATGTTCTTTTTGGGCACCGAGGAGAGCCGCCCTCTTTCGCTCGGGAGCATACAAGTTGACCTGCTTGAGCACTTCACCATCGGCAGAGCGACGTTCTTTGCTGGCCCGTACGGCAGGTTCTCCCTTATCGAGAAAACCACCCAGTATGCAGGCGGTGTCACGGTCGGATACCGGGCTACGAGAAAAATAGATATCCTGATGCAAATCGGCGTTGCGTGGAGTGCGCGTAGGATTGGTGAAGGTACGCTTACTATAGATCGCCGAGGGCAGAGCCAGTGGACATACGACCTGGGTCTTGGGCTTCGTTATGCGCTTGGAGACACAACCTACCTTGCGGTAGGGGTCGGACATTTATCAAACGGCGAACAGGTTGGGATGAAAATGCTCCCCAGTAACGGAGGTAACGTTGGAGTCGATTACGCCTTCGTCGGTGTTGGGAAACGGTTCAATCTTTTTGGAAAGTAGAGGCGATACATGATCACGGCAAAAGGTGGCGCTACGGAAGATGCAGATGAATTCGAGCCGGTAGTACTATGGTACGGCGCGTGGGATGAGCCCAACGCGAAAGACCCGCTCGGAGAAACGGTGTACTCTCCTCCGTCTGTCGTCAGGAAGATTGCGCAAGATAACTTGGATCGTATAAGAAAATTCCACCCGGAATTTCAGGATTTTAGGATGGAATACGTAGTAATTGAGACACGAGAACGCTCTCTTCGTTGTCAAGACGCGCCGAAAGATACCGTACTCGAAAATCTGCTGGGGTACGAGACTGGCACGCTTAAGTTCCGAACAATGTAAAGACGAGCGCTCTCCAGTTGGCACGCCACACATAGCGCCGCTTCGGTTGAACTGAAGCGGCGCGAGAATTTTAAAACTAACGACTTTCCGCCTATCATCTGCATCTATTCAAACTTACGCTATACTTTAGACGATGACCCCTGACTATTTCGCTTACCACCAGTACCGTGATTACGTGATTTACACGGCGCTCGCGCAGCACGAGCGCAATCCGGAGTTTCGACGCATCCTCGAGCTTCTGATCGGTCAGGAGTATAGCGACTACGAGTTCTGGAAGCAGTTTGCGTCGCGGAAAACGTTCCGCGTGCGGCGGCTCGATGTTGTGTTGTACATGCTGCTGCGGCGGCTCTTCGGCCTCACGTTCACCGCGAAGTTTCTTGAGGGGCGCGAGCGGGTCATGATCGAGCATTATGAGCGCTACGTCGCGGGGGTCAAAGACGTCGCACTTCGAGTACGGACGGAGGAGGTGCTCGCGCATGAGCGCGAGCGTGAGCGGTATTTCATCAGCCAGGTGAGGGAAGGGAAAGTCGAGTTCATGTCGAGCATCGTACTCGGGCTCAATGACGGCCTCATTGAGCTCACGGGCGCGCTTACCGGCTTCTCGTTTGTGCTTGGCACGACGCACCTTGTTGCCGCAGCCGGGCTCATCACCGGCGTCGCGGCATCGCTCTCGATGGCTGCGAGCGCGTTCCTACAGGCCGAGTTTGAGGAAGGGAAGCAGCCGAGGACGGCCGCGCTCTACACCGGCGTTTCGTATCTCGCGGTCGTCGGGATCCTTGTCTCACCGTTTTTCTTTTTCGGGAGCGTCTTTTCGGCCCTTGCTCTCATGCTCGCGAGCGCCGTTGCGATCATCGCCGCTGTCTCGTTTTACACCGCCGTCATCTTCGGGCGCTCATTCGTGCGGCAGTTCCGAACGATGCTTCTCTTCAGTCTCGGCGTCGCGGCCGTGGCATTCGCGATCGGGCTTATCTTTCGCTCTCTCACGGGCGTGGCGGTGTGAGAGCGGCCAAACGTTCATTAGACTTCTTCGGAAACTCCCTTCTGCTGCAATTTTTGATTTTTGGCTGCGACTTCGTCACGTATCGCAAAATGATTCTCGTCGTACAACAAGTACGCCGTCGAATCATTTTGCTCACGTTCCTCGTCTCGCTCAAAAATCAAAAATTTCGCCACGAAAGGAATTTCCGAAGAAGTCTATTATTTTGAGAGTAAAAGGAGAGCAGAAATAGCGTGGTCCCCGTTGCTGTGTCTGTTTCGCTTCAGCACCAATTTAGAACGATCGCATAAAATTGGTGCTGAAGCGAAAAAGTGTTGAAGCCTCGACAGGAGTTTGCGGCGTTGAGAATAACGCGAACATAATCGGTGAATGCGGCAGTTTGCGGGCGTGGCCCATTGCTGCTATAGTTTCGTCGGAAGAGTACCTCGCGTCGTTGAATCGTCATTTCTCTAAAAACAGGAGACGTTCGCCCATGCGCGATCAAATGAAGTCAATCCGAGAGACTCAAGAAAAATTCGTTGAGGAATACATGTTGACCAGTCCTTGGGATGAGTATGTCCAATCGGTCGGAATCCCTATCAACGCCGCGGAACGCGGGATGCATTGGCCATGTTTATTGGTGGGCCTCAAGAAGTCACTGCCTCACGATTTGAGAATCCAACTCCCTCTTGTTTACCAGGGCCTTTGGATTTACACGGAACCAGTTGAGGAAGTGGTGCCACTGGCAAACTAACTCTAACGACTCTAACGGGCGCACCATGAGAGCCTCCGTACCGACTCTGGTACGGAGGCTCTGAATTATATGGCTGGCCATGCGCCGTCTGTGCTGTTTTTTTGTCCGAACTGTTAAACATCCGATGTCTAACATTTTTATTCGCGCCGGTCGCGGAGCGGGGAGGGGTTTTCTTGGCGCTCTTGCACTGGCACCGCTTTCTTTTCTCGGAGCGCGCTTGACTCAAGGGCGGTCGTGGCGAGGCGCTGGCTGTGTTCGTGCGCTTGCGCGATGGTGCGCTCGAGTGTGGCGATTTGCGCTTGGTGACGCTTGAGTACATCTTCCAGCGTCTGAATTTTGAGCGCTCCGAGCGCCTGCTCACGCTCGGCATCGCGCTTCGCGAGTTCGGCCTTGATGGCCGCTTCACGCTCGGTTTCCGTGCGAGCCCGCGCCGCTGCCTCGGATGCTGCCTTTTCGATCTCCTTCGGTAGCCGCTACACTCGCGCACGCAGGTCTTCGAGCTCCTCCTCGGCCGTCGCAAGGACCGCCTCTCGGTCTTTGAGGTCGCGCTCTTTCACCGCCGTCTTTTCGCTTTGCGTGCGTTCGCGCTCAGCCACCTTCAGCGCGTATTCATCCTCTTCGCGGCGGCGCTTCATTTTCGTCTCGTACTCGTACTCGTACTCTTCCTGCTCGCGTTTCGAGAGTTCGCGCTTACGCGCGGTCTCTGCCGCGAGCCGCTCTTCTTCCTCTGCGGCGCGTTTTTTGAATGCCTCGGCGTGTGTGCCGAACGACTCGAGCGTTTCGGCAACTGAGGCGCGTAGGCGATCGAGCGTCTGGATCACCGGCGAGGCGGAAATGGTGGCTGCGGCTGACTGTGGCGGAGTCGATGCCTCCTTTGGCGGCAGCGTTTTGGCACCGTTTGTGCGTGCGCCCGCATCCGCGGCGGCGGCCTGCCTATTCTCAAACGTGCGTGCATCGTCCGCGCGTACTGCGCCATTCTGCGACGCCGCAGCCAGAAGAAGCTCCTGATACGCTTCCCAGAGTTCTTTTTTTGTGCTTTTGTCACTGACGTCTTTCATGATTAGAGGTTAGAGGTTGGAAGTTGGATTTTGAATTAGAGGGCAGAAAGTAGGGAGCAGAAAGTTGAGCATATTTTTGTGTGCAGAGTAGCGTGCTCGTGGCCACCTTGTCAAAATTGACAGAGGCCTCCGTACCTGTTGGTACGGAGGCAGCCGGTTGCTATGAGGCCGTGCCTTTCCGAACGTCGTCTGGCATTGCGGCGATTATTTTTTCTGTTGCTGCTGCTGTGGCAGCGGCCCGTTCGTGAGCGCATCGAGCACGGGGAGGATGCGGTCAATGGCGTTGACGTAGCCGAATGGCTCGTGCGGCCAGCGCGTGGCGGAGACGACACCGATCACTACAGGCTTCATGCCCTGGCGCAGGAGAAGTACGGGCGCGCCTGAATCGCCGTGGAGGACGTGGAGCGTCGTGGTGAATGTGTTTACCTGGAGCGCCGCGACGGTACCGATGTCGCTTGAATACATGTGCTCGAAGGCAACATGTCCGACAGTGATTTCAAGTTGCCGTACTTCGTCACGTACGCGGGTGGTGAGCATGGTGAGGCAGTCGCCGACTCTCGGTGCGGTACCGCCGCGCGCGAATTTGAGTACGGCGGGTAGAGTACGGACGCGCTCGGCGCCTCGCCCGGAGCGCGGAGGGTCGTCAGTGCGTAGAATGGCAAGATCGAGCGTGGGGTTGTCGTAGGCAACACGCGCCGCAGCGCCCTCGCCGTCAGCCGTTATTCGTATCGTTGCGGTGTTGATTCTGGCAAGCGGGCCGAGCGAAGCGCCGCCCACGGAGCCGCTCGCCTCGACGAGGAGCGGATGCAGCGCGTGTGAGGCGGTGACAATGAATTCGCCGACACGAACTCCGTGCGCTTGGAGGTGGTAGGAACCCGGGGAGAGCCACCAGCGCCCCTGCACGAGGACGGCCGCAAACGCTGCGCCGAAGGTTTCAACGAGCGCCACACTCCTCTCAAAGTGCCGCGGCTCGATGGCGGCGAGGTTACAGGGCGCGTCCACTCGAGGAGGCTCTCCGATCGCGGCGCGCTCCGATAGAGTAAGACAGAGAACGATGCATACAAGCGACGTACCTGTTCGCACGGCGCGCTCCTTTTTTTAAAATTTTGTTCGTAGGGGCGAAGAGCACAGCGCTCCAAAACCCTCTAGCGGCAAGTATAGCATGGCGGCGGCTTTGTGCCGCCGTGTCAGCGTTTCTCTCGACCCCGAAACCAGCGAACTGTTTTTGCGAGGCCCTTTTTGAGGGGCGTTCGCGCCCTGAAGCCAAGGAGGCGGCGTGCTTTACGCGTATCTGCTCGAGTTGCTCGGACGTCGCCGATGCGCGGCGGCCGGTGTTCGAGCTCGAGGCGCTTGCCGGTCGAGCGCTCGATCTCTGATTTGAGTGCGAGGAGCGAGACACTGGTGCCGCCCGCGATATTGATTGTCATGCCAGAAAAGGGTTTTGCGGCGCGCATGGCGAGCATGTTTGCCTCGGCTACGTCGTCAACGAAGCAGAAGTCGCGCGACTGCCCTCCGTCGCCCTCAAGGTAGGGTGTTTTCGCGTCGTTTGTGAAGAGTGTTTCGAGCCACGCGGCAATGACGGTCGAGTACGGCGAGTCACCTCGTTGTCCCGGGCCGTAGACGTTGAAATATCGGAGGCAGACGGTGTCGAGCCCATAGAGCTCGCTCCACTGGCGGCAGAGGAGCTCGCCCATGTACTTTTGGAGCGCGTACGGGGAGCGTGGGTCAGGCGGCGCGCTCTCTCGCGTCGGGAGCGTCGTGCTGTTGCCGTAGGCGGAGGAGGACGATGAGAAGATGAGGCGCTGCACACCGCTCTTTGCCGCCGCTTCAAGGAGCGTGAGCGTTCCCATGACATTCGCCTCGGCGCTCTCGCGGGGGTGTTCGACCGAATAGGCGACGCGCGGCAGCGCCGCAAAGTGGAAGACGTAGGATGGAGCGTGGTTTTTAAAAACGCGCGCGAGAAGCTCACGGTCGCAGATTGAGCCGCGGTAGAGCGTTGCGCCATGCGGCACCGCCTCGGCACGGCCGTTCGAGAGATCATCAATGCCGATAATAGGCACGCGCGGCCGCGCGTGCATGAAGCGCTTTGCAAAATTGCTGCCGATAAAGCCGGCAATGCCGGTGACGAGGATGGACATAAGTACGAAATTTCCAATTTCCAAGTAACCAATTTCCAAACAAATCTCAATTTCCAATCCGCCAGCCGGCGGATCAAATCTCAAACACGACGGGCACCGTGTTTCGTGTTTGGAAATTAGGGCTTAGAAATTTGGAAATTATTTGGAAATTGTGGATTTGGAGCTTGGAAATTCAAAACGATCGACCTTTTTGTTTAGGCATTGACGCTATCATTGTGCCCAGAGAAAAGTGAGGTACGCACATTCGAAACTGTCCGGAGCTGCTCCAGTGTGTTGACACCGAGGACTTCCTCGGGGAGCGCAGCAGGCAGGGCGACGACAGAGCGGCCGTGCTCGGCGAGCACGCGCACGGCGTCGGTGAGATAATACTCGCCGTTTGCGCTGTTCGGCCGGAGATTTTTGAGCGCTCTGAAGAGTGGTCGTGCACGGTAGCAGTAAGCTCCTGCATTAATCTCGCGGATGCGCCGCTCCGTCTCAGTCGCACTTTTCTCCTCTTCAATCCGCACGACGCGACCGTGCGGGTCTCGGATGATGCGGCCGTAGCCGGTCGGATTTTCGAGGAGCGCAGTGAGGAGCGCACCGCTCGCACGAGAGCTTCGGTAAGTGGCATAAAGACGCGCGAGGGTTTCGGTGCGAATGAGCGGCGTATCACCGTAGCGAATGAGAACGTCGCCGTCAAAGTCCCTGAGGAGCTCCTCAGCCATAGCGACCGCGTGTCCGGTGCCGCGCTGCTCCTCCTGCCTTACATACTCGACGGGAAGCGTCGAGAACGCACGTACTGCGCCAGCAACAGCTTCGGCGCGGTAGCCGACGACGAGAATGACGCGCTGGGGGGAGAGCGGCGCGATGGCCTCGAGCACGTGTGCAATTAATGGTCTGCCGTCGAGTTCATGGCAAACTTTCGGAATATCCCCACCCATGCGGGTACCTTTGCCCGCCGCAAGGACTACTGCTGCAAGAGAGCGCATAGAGAGTGTCGCCATGTGTAACTCCGCACGAGTGCGCGACGCTACATGCGCGGAGTTCCTCGTACGAGCTGTCGTAGTGTACAATGCCCACTGATGCTTGGCGTTAAGAAGAACACTCGCTCCTACGCTCTCGTGGCGCTTCTCGCCGCGACCGTCTTTGTCTGGTACGCCGCGCTCCGCGAGGAGCGCGGCGGGCTGCTGACGATTTCGTTTCTTGACGTGGGGCAGGGCGATGCGGCCTTGATTGAGAGTCCGACCGGCGTGCAGGTGCTCATTGACGGCGGGCCGGACCGGAGCGTACTCCGCGCCCTGGGACGTGTCATGCCATTTTTTGATCGTTCGATTGACGTCGTGATTGCGACACACCCGGATCAGGATCATATCGGTGGACTCCCGGAGGTGCTCGCGCGCTACCGCGCCTCGCACATCATCGAGCCAGGTGTTGTTGCGGACACGGCAGTGTACGATACTTTTGTAGAGAGTGTGCGAGCCGAGGGCGCGGAGCACGCGCTCGCGCGGCGCGGCATGCAGATTGACCTTGGCGGCGGAGCATACCTCGACATTCTGTTTCCGGACCGCGAGGCAAGCGGCCTTGAGACGAATACTGCCTCTGTCGTTCTAAAACTCACCTACGGCGCGACGTCGTTCCTCCTCACCGGCGACTCGCCCAAGCAAGTCGAGGAATACCTCGCGACGCTCGACGGCGAAACGCTCGACGTCGATGTCTTGAAAGCAGGCCACCACGGTTCAAGGACTTCGACGTCCGACCATCTTCTCGGCCTTGCCTCGCCCGCCTACGCCGTGATCTCGGCCGGCAAGGATAACCGCTACGGCCATCCACATCAGGAGGTGCTCGATGCCCTCGCGCGTTTCGGCGTCAAGTCCCTCGGCACGTACGAGCGCGGCACCATCATTTTCGAGAGCGATGGCAACGAGGTGCGATTAAAAAAGTAGGTGTACTGAAAACGAATTCGTTGCACGGCACTGTTTATGGCCATCAGTAACAATCCTCACCAATTTTGTGCGATCGCATAAAATTGGTGAGGATTGTGTGGGCCTGCGAGGCGGCTTACCACGCTGTATCGGCATTGCCAACTGGTGAGAATTTTGGTTTGATAAAGCGCATCATAGACGTGACGCGGTTATACCGCGGCTGTAGTTCAGTGGTAGAACATTCGCCTGATAAGCGAAAGGTCGTAGGTTCGATTCCTACCAGCCGCATCAGACAGGGAAAGTCAGGACAGAGTGGCCCGGGACGCGGCTGAGCCGCACCGCTCAAAACCGCAAAAGAACCCGGAGAAAAACATCGGCTCGA
>Ga0137796_10000296_pt1 | contig 32069 bp, 25 predicted proteins | sample OV2TP3_FD_97704 | JGI IMG/M metagenome (GOLD analysis project Ga0137796, IMG submission 97704) | reverse complement strand
TGAAAACCGCCGACCTGCATGACCCCCTCCTGGGGTCCGATCGTGATTACATTAATGGGCGGGTCATCCTGGGAAGTCAAGCCAAAGTGTCGCCGTGGGGCCTCAAAAAACCCGCCTCAGGCATCGGGAACCCTGCCTCAGGCCTCGGATCGGCGGCGCTATCCGACCGTGCCGGCCTCCCCCGGCCCCGGCCCCGCAATCCCTGGCGCCGGAGCGAGCGCTGCATATCTGGAGTGCGCAGGCCATGCCTGCGCCGTTCCCCCGCGAAGCCGTGCTTCGCGGCAATCAGCGCCGGGGGCGGCGATCGACGCCACGGGACGAAAGACACATGCCGCCACTACGGGTCGCAAGGAGCCCTCTGCCGTCGCGCGTCGCCCCGATTGCTCAAGGTAAGGAAGGCCGGAATGGCCCTTGCGTCCCCGGGAGGCGTGTGACATGATCGACGCCGCCGGCGGGTCCATGGGGACGCCGAGCGAAAGGATGCGGCGGAGCCGGGGGGGCGCGGATCGTTCCGTTTCCTGGAGTTCGGCTCGCGTGGTCGGCAGGAGGCGCCCCCGATGATCAAGGTCGGGCTGCATCTGGTCTGTTATCCGGAGATTGAGCCGCTCTGGAGTTATCTGCCGCCCCTTGGGTTGGGGTATCTGGCGGCGTGCGTAAAGCAGCGGCTCCGCGGGGTGGAAGTTTTCATCAGCCGGCGGCTGGAGGATTTGCTGGCCCAGAAGCCGGACCTGGTGGGGCTCACGTTCGCGTCGGCCAATTCGACTTACGCGGCGCGGACGGCGCGGCGGATCAAGGAAGAATCAGGCTGCCCGATCGTCGTCGGCGGGCCGCACGTTTCGACGCTCAAGACGGTGCTCGACCCGGCTTTCGACGCGGCGGTCCTCCACGAAGGGGAGGAGACGTTCGTCGAGCTGGTCGATCTGTTGGCTCGGGCGGGGCGGCTAGAGCCCGGCTCCATGCGGAAGATCAAGGGGCTGATGTTTCATGAGAACGGGGGGCTCGTCCACACGGAGCCGCGGCCGACGATCGGGGACCTGGACGCGATCCCTTATCCCGACCGGGATTTGATGTTCGATCAATATCGGCGGGATCGCGTGGAACTGCAGATCATGACGAGCCGCGGCTGTCCTTATAGCTGTCACTTTTGCTCGACGGTGCTGCACTGGGGCCACGGGTTCCGCTATCCGTCGAACGAGTACGTCCTGCGGGAAATAGAACTCATTCGTAACAGATACAATCCCGTCATTCTCCACGTCTATGACGATCTGTTTGTCGTCAGCAAGGCGCGGGTCATGGGGCTCATGAAGGCGATGCGCGAGCGGGGGTTGCACGAGGGGTTGGAGCTGCGATGCTTCGTTCACGCGAGGCTGATCGACGACGAGCTGATGGAGAGCTTCGCGCGGACGAATTTTAAGGTTCTGAACATCGGGTTTGAATCCGGGTCCGACGAGGTGCTCAACGTGCTGAACAAGCGCCCGTCGAACATGAGTTACAATCACCGGGCGATCGAGTTGGCGCGCAAGCACGGCGTCCGCATGGCGTCCTGTTTCATCATCGGCGTGCCGGGGGAGCAACGCAAGGACGTGGTGGAGACGTTCGAGTTCATCGGCGGCAGCATGGACGCGCTGCAATCGTGTCAGTTTTCGCCGCTTTCGCCGCTGCCGGGCACGCAGGTTTTCGAATGGGCGAGAAAGTATGGGATGTCGGAGACGAATCTGGCGGGGGTGGCGCTCGAACCCGAGGACATCAACAACGAAGATCACTTTTACATGAACCGCTACATCTACATGAACGAGGAAAACATACCGCGCGAGGAGTTTCTGACCTACGTTAAGATCGGGCATCGGTATGAACAGATGGTATGGGAGCATTACAAGCTGACGCAGCGCTACGCGCGCCTGGAAGGCCAGAACGAGGAATTGCGCACGGCCGGCTACGCGGCGCGATACGTCCCGATCGCCGAAATTGTCCGCGAGAAGGCCAAGCGGCGGCTGCGGCGGCTGATGCCGAGCAATGCGGAGGTTCGCTTCGGCTCGGCCTGAGGTCTCGCGTTCAGGAATCTCGCGGGAGGCTCAGGGGACGGGGACGATCGCGGTCGGGAAATCCGGCCGGCGGACGGCCTCGGCGCTCCGGGCTCGACCCGAGGTGGCGTCCAGCTCGATCGACAGGGCGCAGAGGCGGGCGTCGCCCTTGGCGACCTCGTGGCGGACGGGTAAGCCCGTGATCAGTTGATCGAGCACGATCGGGGTTTCGACGCCGATGATGGAGTCGTAGGGGCCGGTCATGCCGACGTCGGTGATGGCGGCCGTGCCGCGGCGCGTTACGCGGGCGTCGGCCGTGGGGACATGCGTGTGCGTGCCGACGACGGCCGTCGCCATCCCGTCCAGCCAGGCCGCCATGGCCATCTTCTCCGAGGTGGCTTCGGCGTGGAAATCGACGATGAGGATGGGCGTGTCGCGGAGGGCCTCCTCGGCCAGCGCCTTGCCGATGCGGAAGGGGCAATCGATCGGCCGCATGAAGGCCCGGCCCATCAGGTTCAGAACGGCGACGACGGGCCCGGCGGCGGTGGGGAAAAGGCCGAGGCCGCGGCCCGGAGCGCCCGCGGGGAGATTGGCCGGCCGCAGGAGGCGGTCGTCGCGGGCGAACAGCCCGAGGGCCTCGCGTTGAGCGAAGGAATGATTGCCGCCGGTGAGAACATCGACGCCGGCCGCGCGCATCTCCTCGATCGTGGCGGCCGTTACGCCCTTGCCCCCCGCCAGATTCTCGGCGTTGGCGACGACGAAGTCGATCGGCCCCTCGGCGCGAAACTTCGGCAGCCAATCCTTCAACAGTTGGCGGCCTGGCCGGCCGACGACGTCGCCGATGAACAGGATTTTCATGAGCCGGCGTCGGCCTCCTCAGCGCGGCCCTCTCGACCTCGCGCCAGCGAAAGGAGCAGCGGCCAGCCGCCGTCGGGGCTGAGCAGCTTAACCGTCAGCGCCGCCGCCAGGCGAGCCAGATTGAAGGCCGTCGCCGCGAGAAGCCCCTGACGGCGCCACTGGCGGGCCGAGGTCTCAATCGTCGCCGGGAGGAGCTCGACCCGCGCCCGTGGCCGAGCCCGCAGGACGAAGTCCAGGTCCTCGGCGAGGGCTTCCGGGCGGAATCCCCCCAGCGTCTCCCAAAGCGACCGGTGCACGCAGAGCCCTTGATCGCCGTAGGTCAAGCCCAGGCGTCGGGAGCGCCAGGCGACGGCTCGCTCCAGCCGGCGAAAGATGGGCCGCGGCTCTCGAATCCGCAGCGTGAAGGCATAAAGCGTCCGGCCGCCCGGGCTCAAACGTTGAGTCAGGACGCGAAAGGCCTCGCGGGCCGGCCGGCTGTCGGCGTGGAGGAAGAGGAGCCATTCGGCACGGGCCCGGCGGGCGCCGAGATTCATCTGGAGCGCCCGGCCTTGAGGCCCGGAGAGAAGGATCAAGTCGGTCCGCCCGGCCAGCCGGGCCAGCGTGCCGTCGCGGCTGCCTCCGTCGACGATGATGAGCTCGGTCGGGCGGCCGGCGGCGTTGCGCGCGGCGGTGATTGCCTGGAGTGTGGGGCCGATTTCAGCTTCTTCATTCAGCGTGGGCAGGATGAGGCTCAACAGGGGGGCCGCCCGAGCGGGGGATTCCGAGGGAGAGTCAAGCATCGGCGCGCGCCGGCCCTTCAGGATTCGCCCCGAGCCAAACGGCAGAGCTCATCCAGGATCTGCAGCGCCTGCAGGGGGGTCAGCCGCCGCGGGTCCAATCGGGAGAGCGTCTCCAGGATGGGCTGTTCAGCGCCGCCAAAGAGATCGGGCTGGGCGATGGCGGCGGGAGGGGCGGCGATCGTCGGGGTCCCAGCGGGGCCCTCGGACGCCGGAGGGGCCGTTTGTTGGACTTCACCGACCCGACGCGAGCATTCCAACTCGAACAGGATTTCACGTGCGCGATGGACCGTCTCGGGCGGAATGCCGGCCAGGCGGGCGGCGTGAATGCCGTAGGAGTGATCGGAAGCGCCCGGCCGGACCTGGTAGAGGAACGTGATGGCCTCGCCTTCCTCGCGAACGGCGACGTTATAGTTGCGCACCCGGGCGAGCCGGCCCTCCAGGTCGGCCAGTTCGTGGTAGTGGGTGGCAAAGAGCGTCCGGGCCCGACGGGCCTTTTTCTCGTGAAGATGTTCAACGACGGCCCAGGCGATGGAAAGACCATCGTAGGTTGAGGTTCCGCGACCGATCTCATCCAGGATGACCAGACTGCGGGGGGTGGCGTTGTTGAGGATATTGGCGGTTTCGGTCATCTCGACGAGGAAGGTGCTCTGGCCACGGGTCAGGTAGTCCGTCGCTCCGACGCGCGTGAAGATGCGATCGACGAGGCCGATCCGGGCCGCGCGCGCCGGGACGAACGAACCCATGTGCGCCATCAGGGTGATCAGCGCCACCTGGCGGATAAACGTTGATTTGCCGGCCATGTTCGGGCCCGTGACGATCCAGATCTGACGCTCGCGCGCGTCGAGGCTCACGTCGTTGGGGACAAAGGGCCGGTCCGTCATCAGGGTTTCGATGACCGGGTGCCGGCCGCCCCGGATTTCGATCAGGTCTGAGCCGTCCACCTCGGGCCGGACGTAGCCGCCGCGGAGGGCCGCCTCGGCCAGGCCGGCGAGCGCGTCCACCTCGGCCAATTGAGCCGCCAGGCGCTGGACGGCCGGCGTCTCGGCCTGAACGTCGGCGCGGAGGCGTTCGAAGAGTTCGTACTCAAGGGCCTTGATGCGCTCCTCGGCTCCCAGGATTTCGGCCTCCTTCTCCTTGAGGCCCGGCGTGACGAAGCGTTCGGCGTGGGCGAGCGTCTGGCGGCGTTCGTAGTCCGGCGGGACGCGGTCGAGGTTCGGCTTGCTGACCTCGATATAGTAGCCGAAGACCTTGTTGAATCCGATTTTGAGGCTGCCGATCCCCGTTCGCTCGGCCTCGCTTTGGCGCAGTTGGCTGATCCAGGACTTGCCGCCTCGAGCGACGCCGCGCAGGCGGTCCAGTTCGGCGTCGACGCCCTCGCGGAACAGCCCCCCCTCGCGCAGCGTCACCGGCGGATCGGGCACGAGCGTGGCCTCAATCCGGTCGGCGAGCGCGGCCAGCGTCAGCATTTCCTGGCCGAGCCGCCCGATCACCCCGCGGCCGATGCGCTCCAAGGCTTTTTTAATCGTCGGCGCCTCGCGGAGCGATCGAGCGAGCGTAACCAGGTCGCGGGCCTGGGCCGCGCCGCAGTGGAGCCGACCCACGAGCCGCTCCAGGTCGCGCACGCCCCTGAGGCCCGTCCGGAGCTGGTCCCGCGCTGCGGCCGAAGCCATGAAGTCGGCGATCGCCTCCTGGCGCTCAAGAATGCGCTCAAGGTCACGCAACGGCTTAAGGATCCATTGACGCAGGAGGCGGCCCCCCATCGGCGTGGCCGTGTGATCCAGCACGTCGAGCAAGGTGGCGCGTCGGCCCCCGTCGACCAGATTGCGCGTCAGCTCCAGCGAACGCTGGGTCGCGGCGTCGAGGACAAGGTGATCCTCGGGGCGGCAAAGTTCGAGCCCGCGGATGTGGCCGGGAACCCGCCGCTGGGTTTCGCGCAGGTAGCCGACGAGAGCGCCGGCGGCGCGGATGGCCGCCGGGAACTCTTCAGCGCCGAAGCCTTCCAGGTTCTGGACGCGCAGTTGCTCGAGGAGGGCGGCGCGGGCGCGGTCCAGGCGAGCCAGGCCCGGGTCCAGGCGCGTCAGCGTGGCCGATTCGTCGCGTCCCAGATCGCCGAGGAGGGTCAACTCTTCCGCCGTGGCCAGGATTTCCGCCGGAGCCAGGCGCCGGAGCTCGTCCCGCAAGGCCCGCCGCGGATCGTCGCCGCCGAAGGCCGAAGCGCTGAGCCCGCCCGTCGAGAGATCGCACCAGGCCAAGGCCCATGAACCTTCGTGGAGGGCGACGGCGGCCAGGAAGTTGGGGGCCGCCGGCTCCAGAAGGGTATCTTCCAGGAGCGTCCCCGGCGTGACGACGCGCACGACTTCTCGGCGCACGGTCGGCCCTTTGGCGTCTCGCGCCTCCTCGATCTGGTCGCAGATGGCCACGCGCCGGCCGGCCCGGACGAGCCGGCCGAGGTAACTCTCCAGGGCATGATGCGGGATGCCGGCCAGCGGAAGCGTCCGGCCGTTGCCGACGTGTTTCCGGGTGAGCGCGATGCCGAGGATTCGGGAGGCTTCGCGCGCGTCGTCGTCAAAGGTTTCATAGAAGTCGCCGATGCGGAACAGCAGGATCGCCTCGGGATATTCGGCCTTGATCCGCAGGTACTGGCGGACCATCGGCGTGGCCTCATCGGCCGGGAAGGGTTTGGACGTCGGAGGGTTCACCGCGCCGCCGAGGACCGCCGCGAAGCTCGTCATCCCCCTCGACTCCACGGCCTCGGGCTCATCTCTCAGAAGACCACGAGGGGCGGCCGATCTCAAGATCGACCGGAAATCCGGCGCGAGGCGGGAGCCGCCTAGGGCGCCGGTTCCAGCTCCGAGGGATTGAAGAAGAGCTGAACTTCGCGCTCGGCCGAGGCCGGCGAATCGGAGCCGTGGACGAGATTTTCCGTCGTGGAGGAGGCCCAATCCCCCCGGATCGTCCCGGCCAGCGCCTCGGCGAAACGCGTGGCCCCCATCAGTTGGCGGACGACTTCGACGGCCGACTCTCCCTCGGCCACGATGGCCACGACGGGCCCCGACGTGATGAAGCGTTTGAGTTCGGGGAAAAACGGCTTGGCCACGTGCTCGGCGTAATGACGATCAGCCAGCTCCGGGCTCACGCGCATCAGCTTAAGCCCGGTCAGCCGGAGCCCCTTGCGCTCCAGCCGGCCGACGATTTCGCCGATGAGCCCGCGACGCACCCCGTCGGGCTTGACCAAGACGAGCGTCCGTTCCCAAGCCATAGGCGGCCCTTCCTCAAGTCATCGGGCGGGGCGTTGATCCGGCGAGGCCCGCCGGCCCGCCGGCGAGCGGTCCGGATTCAGAGGGCGTCAGCCCCCTGCAGGGCCGGTTCCGGTCGGGCTTCCCCGCCGACGTCGGCCAGGCGGCCGGCCTCGGCCACAATTTTTTCGTTGACCCGCCGCCGGGCGACCGTCGCCGCCATCAGAATGGCGTTTTCGACGGCCCGCGGCCCCGAAGAGCCGTGGCCGATGATGCAGACCCCCCCCACGCCCAGGAGCGGCGCGCCCCCGTATTCGTCGGGAGTAACCTGGCGTTTGAAGTTGCGGAAGTGAGGCCGGATGGCGAGCCCGGCCAGCGCCGACAAGAGGCTTTTGCTGATCTCGCCTTTGATGTGGTCGAAGACCGTCTGGACGAGCGCCTCGCCGAATTTGAGGACGACGTTGCCGACGAATCCGTCGCAGACGATCACGTCGAATCGGCCCGAGAAGACGTCGCGTCCTTCGGCGTTGCCGAGGACGTGAAGCGGCGTTCTCTTGAGCTCCTGGAGAGCCGCGCGCGTCAGCTCGTTCCCTTTGCCCTCCTCTTCGCCGATGCTGAGGACGCCGACGCGAGGCTGGGGCCGTCCGAAGACCTCCCGGGCATAGATTGACCCCATGAGGGCGAAATCAACCAGGTGGCGCGGCTTGCAATCGACGTTGGCCCCCACGTCCAGGAGGAGGACGGGATGGCCGGGGACGGGCATGATCTGAGCGATCGCCGGGCGTGAAATCCCCGGCAGCGTTCGCCATTTGAGGACCGTCGTGGCCAGGCAGGCCCCCGTATTGCCCATCGAGACGAGCGCGTCGGCCTCGCCGGCCCGGACGAGGTCGGCGGCCAGGGCAAGGGAGGATTTCTTCTTCTTGAGGGAACTCTTGGGCGCCTCGTCCATCCGGACGCTTTGCTCGGCATGGACGACGCGCGGACGGCGCTGTGGCATGCCGAGCCGCCGCATGATCGTCCGAATCTTGGCCGCCTTGCCGACGAGGACCAGCTCCACGTCGGAGGCGCGCCGGGCCGCCGCGAGCGCCCCTTCGACCACGACCTCGGGGCCGTGATCCCCCCCCATGGCGTCGACGGCGATGGCGATCGGACGATCCATCGGGGCCGAGCCGTCAGGAAGTCACGACCGTGCGATAGGCGCGGCCCCGGTAGGTGCCGCATTCGGGACAGAGGCGATGAGGGGGTTTAAGCTCGCCGCAATGGTCGCACTTGACCAGCGCCGCCGGCTTCAACTTCTTGTGCGCGCGCATGCGGTCGCGCTTGGCTTTGGACCGTCGGCGACGTGGGTTGGGCATGAGCGATCATCCTCCAATTACGGCCGCCGAGAGGCGGGGGAATCCATCCACTCGCGTCGGCCTCAGCCTTCCTGCCGCCGACCCCCGAGGCGAAGGCAACCGGCGATCCTAGCCGACGCCTCTGGCGGGGGTCAACGGCAAAGCGGCTTCGCGCCGAAGGGGGGGTCAGGCGTCGCCGTCGTCGCCGATGGCCTCGACGGGGCATCCCTCCATGGCGTCGACGCAGAGTTGCCGTTCCTCGTCGCTTTCGGGTTGCTTGGAGACGTAGGAGTACCCGGCGTCGTCGTTGCGGGCGAAGTTATCGGGGGCCGTGGCTCGGCAGGCGTCGCAGTCGATGCAGGTGTCGTCGACGTAGAATTTGCCCGCCACGTTGTCGGGCAGGGAGGCGGCTTTATTGGCCATGGCTGACTCGCGCGCCGCGATGGGGCCTGGCCCCGCGGTCGCGCCTCCGGTCACCTGAGGGCGTCAGAAGGCGGTCCCACGCCTTGCTCGTTCAGCTTATCAGCCCGCCGCGGAACTTCCAATCAGATTTGGGGCCGCGCTCGGCCCCGGCCGGCTCACCCGAAACCCCTTCGCCTCAACCCCACTGATAGAGCATCCAGTAAACGACCACGCCCGTGACGGAGACGTAGAACCAGATCGGAAGGGTCCAGCGGGCCAGGCGCTTATGGGGGCCGAACCAGCCCTTCAGCGCCCGGCGGAGCGTGAGGATCGCCAGCGGAACCACGGCGACGGCCAGAAGGACATGCGAGATCAGGATCGTGAAATAGACGCCTCGGACGAAGCCGTGGCCCTCGAAGCGGGTCGAGCCGTGAAGGGCGTGGTAGAGGACATAGGAGGCCAGAAAGAGGGTGGAAACGCCGAAGGCCGTGAGCATGACCCATTGGTGCGCCCTTCGGCGACCGGTCCGGATCAACGCGTAACCGGTGGCCAGAAGGATCGTGCAGAGGGCGTTGAGGCCGGCGTTGACGGCGGGAAGGTCGGCGGTGCTCATCGGGGCGGCCTCAGCCCTTACGCTGGAGCAGGGCCAGATCGGCCAAGAGACGGTAGATCGCCTGGGGGTCGGTCCCGTCGTAGTAGCCGCGGATGCGGCCCTGAGCGTCCACGAGCACGAAACTCTGGCTGTGGATGATGGGTTCCACCTCCGATTCCATACCTTCCTGAACGCCCAGACGGAATCCGTCGCGGGCCAGGCGCTGGATGGCCTCCTTCCGGCCGGTGAGCAGCATCCAGCGGCCCGGTCGCGCGCCGTAGGCCTCGCCGTAACGCTTGAGGACGTCGGGGGTGTCCCACTCCGGATCGACCGAGATGGAGACGGCGATGGGGGGCGGCGCAAGCTGGGTGAACCCGGCCAGGGCCGTCGAGAGGCCGCTCATCCGTGATGACATCTGGGGACATGTCCCCCCGCATCGGGTGAAGATGAAATCGACGACCCAGAGGCGTCCGCGGAAGTCCTCCCGCGTGATGGAGCGACCCTCGGTATCCACCAGAGAGAACTCAGGGACCGTGCCGATAATGGGAAGCCGGGCCGGCCCGCGCCGCAGCCCCAGGTCGAGCCGTTGGCCGGTCATCCCGGCCCAAGCCATCAGGCCCAGAAGAATCAGGAGGAGGATGCCCAGCATCGCCAGGGGGATCCAGAAGCCCGAGCCGCCGCCGGCGGCGTTCCGCGCTTGAGCGTTCGGTTGAGGGGTCATCGAGACGGGCCGTCGGGAGGTCGGCGGTCGGATCGGCCTCAGGTTTTATCCAACATGAGGACGGTCAGTAAAACGGGCAGATAGATCACCGAAGCCAGGAGCAGCCGCCGAGCCGAAGCCTCCGTGCGTCGCCGGGCCAGGCTGATGCCGCACGCCAGGAAGCCGATCCCCAGGATAAGAGCCGCGGCTCCGTAGAGGGGGCCCGTCAGGGCGAGCCGGACGGGGAGGAGGCTGACGGCGAGGAGGGCGAGGGTCTGGCCGATGATCTGGCGGGCGAGGCGTTCCCCCCCCGGGCTCACGACGGAGAGCATTTTCATTCCGCCACGGGCGTAATCGGCTCGATAAAGCCAGGCGATGGCCCAGAAATGGGGCAACTGCCAGAGGAAGAGGATCAGGAACAGGGACCAGGCCGGTGTCGATAGCGCGCCGGCGGCGGCCGACCAGCCGATCAGGGGCGGGAGCGCCCCGGGGACGGCCCCGACGAAGGTGTTGAGCGGCGTGCGGCGCTTGAGGGGCGTGTAGAGCCCGAGGTAAGTCCCGATCGTCACGGCGGCCAGAGACGCGGTCAGGGGAGGTGTCGTGATCCCCAGCCAGACGAGACCCCCCAGGGCCAACCCACCGCTGAAAACGAGCGCCTCGCCGGGGCGGAGCCGTCCGGCCGGCAGGGGACGATGGCGGGTGCGCAGCATGAGGCGATCGGCGTCGCGTTCGAGAAGCTGATTCAATCCGCCGGCGCCGGCGGCCACCAGCGCCGCTCCGATCAGCACCGGCACGGCGTTCCAAAGCGAGACTCCGGCGGGCCGAGCCAGATAATAGCCGGCGAAAGTGGCCAGCAGCGCCAGGGCGGCGATCCGAGGTTTGGTCAGCGCGAGGAAGTCCGTCGCTCGGGCCGCGACGGCCGGCTCGGCGGCGATGACCTCGGGCTGAGCTTCGGCTTTCAAGAAGGCGACTCCCGCGAGAGGATCCGAGAGCCGGCGACCGCCGTCGGGACCGCGCCGGTCGCCGACCTCAGCCGGAAGGCTTCGAGGGTGAGGACGCAGGCCGCGGCCAGAATGATGGCGCCGACGGCGACATGAAGCGTCGCCAGATGCGGTTGCTTCCGGCTCCAGATCACAAGCGCCCCGAGAACCAATTGGAAGGCCACAAGGCCGAGAATCAGGAGCGTCGGAAAGAGAATTTCCCCCCGGTCGCGATGATCCCGGAGGACGCGCAGACCCAGCCCCGTCGCCGCCAGCGCGACGAGAAGGGCCCCGAGCCGGTGCGTGTAGTGAAGGCGAATCTGAGCCGCCGTGGCTTGAGGCAGGCCGCGCCGGCGGCGCTCGGCATCGATCCGGGCCATCCCCTCGGCGTCGAGGGCGGGGGCCAGCCGTCCATAGGCAAGGGGAAAATCGGGGATCGCCAGGCCCGCTTCGGCGTGACGCATGGCGGCTCCGACCGCCAATTGGGCAATGACGATCAGGGTGAAGCTCAAGCCCAGGGCCGAGGTAGGAAGCTTCCAGCTCGCCCGTGAGGACGTGGCCGGGGGACGGCCCGCAGGGGAACGCGCTTCGCGCGGCCGCCATCGCGGCGAAAGCATCACGGCCAGCACGACCGTCAGACAGAAGAACCCCTGACCGACCAGGGCATGGACGACCGTGATGAAGGGGCGGAGTTCCAGGCCGAGGACCGTCAGGCCGCCGATAAGGGCCTGAAGGAGGACCGTGCCGAGGGCGGCCGCGGCGACCCAGCGGGCTCTGCCATCCGGCCGCGCCCGCCAGACAGCCACCGTGAGCGCGAGCGTCAAGAGCCCAACGCCGCCGGCGATAAGCCGGTGACCATGCTCAGCCCGGATGTTCTCGATTTCCCACCATCGCTCCGGGTTGAGGCTGCCGAAGGAGAGCGGCCAGTCCGGGACGGCGAGGCCGGCCTCCTTGCTCGTCACGAGCCCGCCGGCGAAGACCAAGCCGAGGGTGCAACCGGCGACCAACCAGGCGAACCGCCGCAAGGCCGGCGGCGACGGCGAACCCGCCGCTTTCGGGACCACGGGGGCTCACTCCGGCGGGGGGGGATGGACAAGCCCCAAGCTTAGGCCCGCGGGGGCCCGGATGGGCTTTCCCGACGCATGCGCGATCTTCGGGCTTCGAGCCGGTTGACGTGGCCGACGGGACCGGCTCATTCCTTGAACGTAAAATCCTGAGTTACGTCGGCGCCGCTGACGGTGATCTCGACGGTCTGTTCGCCGTATTTCTCGTGCCAGGCGGCCAGCGTGTATTTGCCGTCGGGCAGGTCCTTGATCGTGAAGGAGCCGTCCTTTTCCGAGACGGCGAAGAAGGGATGCTCCAGCACGAAGATAAAGGCGCCCATCCAGGGATGGATGTCGCATTTGAACTTGACGGCCTCCTCGCTGCGCCGGAAGACCTTGATTTGGGTTCCCGGGACGGTCTGGCCGAAGTTGAATTCGGGATTGGTCTTGGCCAGGCAGTGAATGTTGTGCGCCGTCGGGTCGCTGTTGACGATCTCCAGGTTCTGATTGACCATCATTCCCTGAACGTGCGGGACGTAGATGCAGCCGACCTGATCGATCTTGGCCGGGGTCGAGGGGGGATCGAACTTTTTGTCCCCCAGGCCGCTCTTAATATAGACGAAGACGTTCTGCAGGTTGCCTTCACGGTCGACGATGGCGTCTTCGGTGGGGACGCGCGTTTCCCCATGGATGGCGGCGCACTTGGGGTCGGCGTCCATCTTGATGACGAAACGGCGAGGGCGCTCCCCCTCGAACTTGGCCTTGCCGGTGACGTTGGCGGCGAAGGTCGCGCCCGGCAGGGCCGCCAACGCGACGAGCGACAGGGCCGCCGTCAATTGAAGGCGGCATGAGATCGAGTTCATCAGGAAGTCCTCCTTGCGCATTTTTTCACAAGCTCCGCGCCTTTCGAAAGAGCGGCCTTGAGGGCCGGTCCCTCCCGTCCCACCGGCGCCGGACGTATTCGAATCGGCAGTATAGCGGCCCGCCGGAGGCCCGGCAATCGAATTCGGATCGCCCCGCGGCGACCACACCGGCCGTTCTCGTTACGGGGGACACGCCTCAGGCCCGGATGTTCCCCCGGGCCCCCTCTTGGCCTCGGCGATCGGATTTATTGTGGTCAGCTTCGGAGCCGATCCGGGATAATGGCCGGCCATGTTTCTGCTGCCGTTTCTCAAGTACCTGAAGCCGTTCCGGTGGCGGCTGGCGTTCGCGCTGGGGGGGATGGTCATCGTCAGCGTCTTCGGAACGGTCAACATCCTGATGCTCAAGCCTTTTCTGGAGATCCTTCTCGGCCAGGTGAAGGCCGCCGCCGAGACGTTCGAGCCGGCGGAGGTCGGGGCCGTGGGGCCGGAAGACGCCGGCCCCGCCGCGGGCCCTCGGGCTGCCGCCGAGGAGGGGTTTTCCTTCAGCCGCCTGTTCCCCGAAAGCGCGCGCCGTTGGGGCCGGGGGGTGATCGCGGGGCCGACGGCGGCGATGGGCCGGGGCCGCGAGGCGGTGATGGGGTGGTATCGGCGTCAGGCGGCGGCCCATCCGCATCGGATGCTGATCTATCTGAGCGGCGTCCTCTTGACGATGACGCTCCTCAAGTGCTGCGGAGAGTATCTGAGCAGTTATCAGTTGGCCCACGTTTTTTATTTTATGAACCTCCGGATGAAGGCCGACATCTTTCGAAACGTTCTGGCTCAGGACTATCTCTTTTTCGCCAAGCACTCGCCCGGGTACCTGATTTCCCGGATCAGCTCCGATGTCCAGGCGATTCGCCAGATCATCGACAAACTTCTGAGCGACGGGATCCAGCAGCCGCTGATGCTGGCGGGGTACTCGATCGCGCTCGTCTATATTTCCCCCAAACTTACTTTGATTACGGTGGCGATTCTGCCGCCGATCGCCGGGCTTTTGTATCATTTCAACAGCGTCTTGCGGAAGAACACCAAAAAACAGAAGAAAAAGGCCGATGAGCTGACGAGTTCGATCGCCGAATCGCTCTATAACATCCGCCTGGTCAAGGCGATGGGGACCGAAGAGCGCGAGATCGAGAAGTATCTCCACCGCAGCAACGCGCTCTTCCGCTACATCATGAACCGGCGGATCGTCAAATTCGCCAGCGGGCCGATCATGGAGGTGATCGGGACGCTGGCCGCCTGCGGCGTCATCCTTCTCGGCGGCTACATGATTCTGGGGACGACTCGGGCGGCCGGCAGCCTGGAGCCGACCTCCTTCTTCATCTACCTCTTCCTGCTGACGCGGTTTTATCGGCCGCTCAAGGCCCTTTCGGCCACGACGATGCGTTATCAGGTCGCGCGCGTTTCAGCCGAGCGCATTCAGGAGATGATGGCGTTTACCCCGAGCGTGCGTGAGGCTCCGGACGCTCGCCCGTTCACGGAGCTCCGGGAGGGAGTCGAGGTGCGCGATGTTACCTTGCGCTATAAAGATAGACCGATCCTGCGCCGCGTGTGCTTGAACATCCCGCGCGGGAGGGTCGTCGCCCTCGTGGGACCATCCGGAGCGGGCAAAACGACGATCGCCAACCTGATTCCCCGGCTCATCGACCCCGAGGCCGGCCAGGTGTTGCTCGATGGCGTGGACCTGCGCCAGTTCCGGCTGGATGACCTGCGCCGGCGGATCGGCATTGTGACGCAACAGACCATTCTGTTCGATGACACCGTGGCCAACAACATTATGTATGGCTCGACGGACGGCGCCGAGGAGCCCGGGGCGATGCAGCGCGCCGTGGCGGCGGCGCGGCTGGCCGACGCCGAGGATTTCATCGGCCGGCTGGACGGCGGCCGCGGTTACGCCACGCGGATCGGGCCCGGCGGGGCGCGGCTTTCCGGCGGTCAGGCCCAACGCATCGCCATCGCGCGCGCCCTTTTCCGCAATCCTCAAATCCTGATTTTTGACGAAGCGACCTCAGCTCTGGACACGCAGTCGCAGGCCCTCGTGCAGGAAGCCATCAACCGGGCGCTTGTGAATCGCACGGCGCTCATCATCTCGCACCGGCTTTCGACGGTCCGCAACGCCGATTGGATCTACGTGATTGATGACGGCCGCATCGTCGAGGAAGGGACCCACGCCACGCTCATGGCCGGGCGGGGGACGTACTATCGGCTCTACCATGCCGAAGGGGCCGATGAACTTCCCGCCGCCGCGGCGGCCTCCCGCTGAGGCCCTCCGTGGATCAGCCGGAGCATTTTTCGTCCGGATCGGCCGCGCTTCACTTTCCGTCGTCATGACCCTACCTTCTCCAGGAGCCGTCCCGTCGGCCGTCAGGCGCCCGTGGTCTCAACGGACAAACTCCCGGACCTGAAGCTCATCCATCGCGAGTTGGAGCGATGCGGCTGGCAACCCTCGCGGCCCGGCCCGTTCGAGGGGGAGTTCGTCTTCGAGACCCCGCGCGGCGACGTGCGATCCCCGCTGCGGGCGCTGCGATCGCCGCGAGGCGCTCTCTTGCTGGCGATCGATCTGGGAGCGGTGACCCTCGGCGGCCGCGAGGAGCTGTATCCTCGCTTTCTGGACTTCTCGATGGAGACGCGTCTAGCCCTTGAGCTTGCCCGTCGCATCGACCCCGGCGGCGACCTCCTGATGCTGAGCGCCGGACGGATCGACCTCTACGGCTTGCCCGAGGAAAACCTCCAGCATCGCGCCCTCACGATGAGCGAATTCGAAGATGACATTCTGCCGACGCTGGCGGCCAAGCTCCACGGGCGCGGCGACCGGTGGCAGGCCCTCCCCAACCCGATCGAGGTCGCTCAAGCCCTGCGCGGTTGGTTGGCTCATTGGGAGCGGCGGTTGGCTTCCGAATTGGAGGTTGCGCCTGAGGCGGCGCGCCAGTTCCTCTGGAAACTGATCTTGATGCTTCAGGTGGCGCGCAAGACCGGCAAACCGACGGCGATGGAGGCTTGGGGCCTCGCCTGCGAGAAGGCCGGCGACGGTTGGCGGCTCCGTTACGATGCACTGCGGACGCTGTCCGATCTGGAAAGGCTCCTCGAGGAATTTGATCAGACGTTCTCGACGGCGCTCTTTCCTCGGCGGGCCGCCGCTGACCAGCCCTGGCTGGCGGCCCTGGAGACGGCGACGACGCTCGAACAACTCCGGGCCGAGCTGCTCATGCAGGCGCAGCTTCGGTTCGAGGCCGAATGCGTCGCCTGGCTCTTCACGCACGTCGATCGCGAGCAGCAGGGCTGGCGGCGTGAAATCGGCGGACTCGAACCGGTGGGCAAGCGCCTGGTCGCGCAGAATTGGTGGGTCGTTGAGCCGTTGCAGGTTGACGTGGGGCGCTTCGGTTTGCTCGCCGCTCTGCGGGACCTGGAACGCCTGGCCGAGCACTGGAGTCAACGCGACGCCTATCGCCGCGGCTCCGAAGGCCCGGCCGGTCGATTCCTCCAGCCCGATCTTTTCTTCGGCCATCCGCGCGGCGTCAATCCGCGTCAGGAGCTTGACGATGGGGTGAATTTCCTTTTCTCGCAGTCCTTCCGCGTCGCGGGCGCGCCGCCGGCCGAGCGCTACGGCCTCGGCGTCACGCTGCTCCTTAAGGCTCTCGGCGTCGTGCAGCGCCTCGATTGGCCATTCTTTGGCGTCGACACGCTCGATCACGTCTGGCTCGAAGGGGAGAGCTGAGGCCCCGGCCGCGCGCGGAGGCTCCGCTGGCGCGGATTTCCCATGCCGCCCCCCCCGGAACCGCTTCCCTTTCGGCTCGGCCAAGGCTGCGACGTTCATCGGCTCGTGCCGGGGCGCCGGCTCATCTTGGGCGGCGTGGAGATTCCTCATCCGATGGGTCTGGAGGGCCACAGTGACGCCGACGCGCTGGCGCACGCGATCGGCGACGCGCTGCTGGGGGCGGCGGGCCTCGGCGATCTCGGAACACACTTTCCGGATACGGACCCGCGCTTCAAGGACGCCAACAGTCTCAACTTGCTGGCTGCCATAGGAGCGATGCTCGCCGAGCGCGGCTGGGGGGTGGGTCAGGTGGATGCTACCGTTCTGGCCGAAGCGCCGCGGCTGGCCCCGTATGTGACGCGCATGCGCGAACGGTTGGCCGAGGCGCTCGGTTGCCCGCCGGAGAGCGTCAACGTCAAAGCCGCCACCGGCGAGGGGCTGGGCTTCGTCGGCCGCGCCGAGGGGATCGCCGCCCTGGCCGTCGCCGTGATTATCCCTCGAACCCGCGGCCGGGCGGGCTGAGGTTCGATTCTTCCGTTGACCGCGCTTGAGACAGGGGGTTGATCTCCCGTCTGGCGAGATGCGCGCGACCAATGGCGGCGAGCACGCATGCGGCCCACCACCATGAGGTGACCTAGGTTCAGTTGACCTTGGACCTTTATAGGGTTGAGGCCAAGCAGGAAAAGCTGATCGGCGACAAGGCGTAGGACAGCGACGCGCTGGATGCGCAGATGAGCGAGCAGGGGGTGGAGATGATCGCCCCGCGCCGGCGCCACCGCCGGCAGATGAAGACCCAGGACGGGCGTCCGTTGCGGCGCGCGCGGCGCCGGTGGTTGATCGAACGGTTTTTCGCATGGATCGGCTGGAATCGCCGTGTCCTGATCCGTTGGGAAGATTACACCGAGAACTTCCTCGGGTGGATTCAACTGGCCTGCATGCGTCTGCTGCTTCGGGCTAGACCAATTGTGAGATAGGTTGCAGGAACGATATGGGCAACGTGATTCTCTCCCTAGGGGCTCGGATCGCCCACGCCTTCGACATGGAGGGCGACGGGGACGGTGATATATTGATCCCCGGCGATTTCGTCGCGTCCGATATGTTAGGATTAGAACAGATAGGAACGGCCCCGTTTATCATGATTGAGAACCGGGAGGCCGGCGTTTTTGAGGAACGCGCGCTGGGGAGCGTCGATTTCATCCTGGTGGAAGTCAAAGGTAGCGACATCGATCGGGATGGAACTCCGGACCTTCTTTTGCATGGGTCTTGGCCGGGCGATCAGCCATTTACCTCTCTGGAGTGGTCTCGAGGCATAAAGGGGAGCCCGCCTTCTTTTGAGTCGCCCGCCGTCATCGCTGCCTCCAACGGCTCCCGGTATTTGCCTCTTCTGGCGGATCTGGACGGAGACCGTGATGACGACGCCATTTATGAGGCCGACGTGCAGCTCCCATGGTTCGAGAATCGTACTCCTGCATCCGGCGGCTCTCTGGAGCACTATGCGGAATTAATATTGCTCATTTGGTGGGTCTATCCGATCGATTTCGGTGGCAGTGGAGATCTGGATCTGATCGCGAGCGGTAGGGAGTGGGCCAATGGGGCCCCGTGGGGCATTTGGCTGTTGGAGAACAACGGCGGGCGTCCGCCGGGCTTCCAGCCGGAGCTTCTCCTTGAGGTGGAGCCCGGCTTGGTGCCCCAGCGCGTGCGCGCGGCGGACCTGGCGGCTTTATGAATGACCCGGCCGCTGTGCTCGCGGGGTGGGCTTGGAAGTTACTTGATCGGCGTGGGCGGCGGGGGCCGGTCGTGCAGTGAAGCTCAGGCCAGGATCGGATCGAGCACCCGGCCGGCGACGTCGGTCAGGCGGAAGCGGCGGCCGTTGTGCTCGTAAGTGAGGCGGGTGTGGTCGAGCCCGAGCAGGTGGAGAATCGTCGCGTGGAGATCATTGACTTCGACGATATCCTCGGCGGCCTGGTGGCCGATCGGGTCGGTGGCGCCGAAAGAGAGGCCGGGGCGGACGCCGCCGCCGGCCATCCACATGACGAAGCCATGGGGATTGTGATCGCGGCCGACGCCGCGCTCGGAGACGGGCATCCGGCCGAACTCACCTCCCCAGATGAGGAGCGTCTGATCGAGCAGCCCGCGGCGTTTTAAGTCCGTGATCAGACCGCGCATCGGGACGTCGGTCTCGGCGCAGTGGAGGTCGTGGTTCTCCTTGAGGCCGAAGTGAGCGTCCCAGCTTTGTTGCTGGTGGCCGCCCCCGCTGTAAACCTGGATGAAACGGACGCCTCGCTCGACCAGCCGTCGGGCCATCAGGAGCTGAGCCCCGAAATAGCGGGTCGTCTCGTGATCCAACCCGTAGAGGCGACGCGTCTCCTCGGATTCGTGGGCGAGGTCCACGGCCTCGGGGGCTTCCATCTGCATGCGGAAAGCGAGCTCATAGCTTTCAATGCGGGCAAGCAGGTCGGCCTCGGCGGGATGTCGCGCTCGGTGCGCCGCGTTCATTTCGGCCAGGAAATCGAGCTGGCTGCGCTGGGTCGCGGCGTCCAACCCGGCCCGCCGAGCGAGGTTCAAGATCGGCGTTCCGGCCGGCCGGACGGGCGTCCCCTGATAGGCGCTGGGGAGGAAGCCCGAACTCCAGTTCTGCGGGCCGCCGATCGGACCGCCGCGGGGGTCGTACATCACAAGATAGCCCGGGAGGTTGCGATTTTCCGTGCCGAGGCCGTAGGTCACCCAGGCGCCCACGCTGGGGAAGCCGACGCGGGTCATCCCGGAGTTGAGCTCAAAGAGGGCGGGGGCATGATTGTTACTTTTGCAGCGGACGGCCTTGAGGAAGGTGAGATCATCGACGACCTCGGCCAGGGCCGGAAATTTTTCCGACACCCAGGCGCCCGACCGGCCGTGGCGCCGAAAGCGATACGGGGATTTCATCAGCGGCCCGGGGTTGCCATTGAAGGTTTCGATCTTCCCGTCGAAGGGTTTGCCGTCGAAGCGCTCCAGCTCCGGCTTGTAATCGAAGAGATCGATCCCGCTCGGGCCGCCGTACATGAAGAGCCAGATCACGGCCCTGGCCTTGGGCGAGAAATGCGGCGCCCGCGGGGCCAGCGGCGAGGAGGCGTCCGGCGCGGCGAGCAATCCCTCCTGAGCCAGCAGCCCGACGAGACCCGTCAGGCCGAAGCCGGCGCCGGCGCGTTCGAGGAACTCCCGACGGCTGGCGAGATGACGTTGGACGTGAGGTTGACGGCAAGCGCAACCTGCCGGGTGGCCGCCGCTCATGGCGTGAGCATCCATGACGCGTGCCTCGTCCATTTTGCGGGGGTTAGTCGACATAGATGAACTCATTCAGGCTGAGCATCGCCTGGCAGAAATCGACCCAGGCCAGCCGGCGCGGGTCCTCGTCCGTGGTGCCCCCGGCGGTTGCCGAGCGGCGAGCCTGCAGTTCTTGCTGTCGGTCGAGGAAGGCGAGCGAGGCCGTGCGTTCCCACGGTTCGGGCGGGCGCCCGAGCGCGAGGGCGAAAGCTCGCTCGATCCGTTGGGGGGCCGACTCGCCGCAGTCGGCCTCCAGTCGGCGGGCGAAGGCGCGGGCCTGATCATTAATGAACTCGCTGTTCATGAGGGTCAGGGCTTGGGCCGGGACGGTGGTCGCGGTTCGACGCGCGCAAGGGGCGGCCGGGTCGGCCGCGTCGAAGGACTCCATGAGCGGCAGGCGGACGGAGCGCTTGACGTAGACGTAAACGCTGCGGCGATAAGTCGCCGGGCCGTCGAGGACGTCGGTCGGCCATTTATAGGTCGAGCCAGTGGCGAGGGCGTCGGGATGAATTCGGGGGCGGACGCCGGGGCCGTACATCTGCGGATTCAAGAGCCCGCTGACGACGAGGATGGCGTCGCGCAGGACCTCCGCCTCGATCCGCCGCGGCGCTCGCCGCCAGAGCAAACGATCGTCCGGATCGATCCGGGCCTTGGCTTCGTCATAGGTCGAATCCTGCTGATAGGCCTGACTCAGAACCATCAGGCGATGGATCGGCTTGAGCCTCCAACCTCCGGCGATCAGCTCGGCGGCGAGCCAATCCAGAAGCTGCGGGTGCGAGGGCCGATCGCCTTGAAGGCCAAAGTCGCTGGGCGTGCGGACGAGCCCGTCGCCGAAGTGATGCTGCCAGAGCCGATTGACGATGACGCGGGCCACGAGATGACCCGCCCCGCGATCGGGATCGGTCATCCATTCGGCGAGCGCGGCGCGCTGGAAAGTCGAGGGGGCCTCCGGGAGGTCCGCGGGTCGCCACGCCTGACGCGGTTCGGCGTCGAGAAGCGCCGGCGGCGTAAGGACCGTGAGGAAGCCGAGCCTTACGGGTTCGAGCTTGTTGGCGGGGTCGCCGCGGCCGAGGCGGAAGGTCTCGGCGGGCTCGGCCTTGGCGTCCCGAACGGTGAGGGCTTGCGGCGGGGCCGGCGGGGCCGCGGCTTCCGCCCGGCGGACTTCCGCCTCCAGGAACGCCCACGCCAGCCGGTCCTCGACGTCGACATTCGCCCGGAGGGTATCGTCCGGCAGCTCCAGTTGGACCTTGAAGCGTTCGAGCAGCTCGCCCTGCCGTTTGTTGCCGACGAGGAGCGGCCCGAGCAATAAGTCCTTGGACTCCGGATCCAGTTCAAAAGCTTCGATCCTGGGGGCGAGGAAGGGCCGCTTGAGCTCCCAGAGGAATCGGTTGAGTCGATTTCGCGCTCGGCCCGATTCCCTGTCATGTTCGCCCTTGGCTCTGAGGTACGTCTCCACCTCGGCGGGATCGGCGAGGTAAGCCTCGTGCCGCTCGGTCGTCGTGAAGGCCGCCAGCAATCGGTAGTAATCGCGTTGGGGGATGGGATCGTACTTGTGATCGTGGCAACGGGCGCAGCCGACCGTCAGGCCCAGGAAGGCTGAGGCGGTCGTCGAGAGCATGTCATCCAGTTCATCGTAGCGGTTGAGTTCGGTCTCCTGATTGCCGACGGTAGGCCCGGCGGCCAGAAAGCCCGTGGCGGCCAGGGCGAGCGAGTCCTGGCGAGCGAATTCGTCGCCGGCGAGCTGCCAGCGCAGGAACTGATCGAACGGCATGTCCTCGTTGAGGGCGCGGATGACAAAATCGCGGTAGGGATAGGCCGCGGGACGGTCGAAATCGAATTCGTAACCGCCGCTATCGGCGTAACGCGCCAGATCGAGCCAATGCCGAGCCCAGCGCTCGCCGAAATGGGGGCTGGCCAGAAGGTCATCGATGAGGCGTTCGTACGCCCGCGGGGACGGGTCTTCGACAAAGGCCTGGATTTGTTCGGGCGTCGGCGGCAGGCCGAGGAGATCGAACGAGAGCCGACGGATCAATCGCCGCCGATCGATCGGAGGCGTGGGCTCCAGGCCGGCCTCTATCTGGCGCGCGCGGAGAAAGCGATCGATCGGATGAGTCGCCCACGGGCCTTCTGGAACCACCGGCGGCTCGACCCGATCCAGCGGTCGAAAAGCCCAGAAATTCCGGTCCGCCTGCGTGACCTGGAATTGGTCTGACCTCTGTCGCGGGGCTTGAGAGGTCGGCCCGACGGGCTCGTCATATGGGGCCCCCTCGTTGATCCACTCGGCGATGGCTCGGACGGCCTCGGCGCTCAGGGGCGGCTCTTCGTACGGCATGAACGGTTCGCGTGTCCGGGCGACGGCTTGATACAACCGGCTCTCCTCCGCCTTGCCGGGGATGACGACCGGCCCCCCCTCGCTCCCTTGAAGCATCGCCTCGCGCGTGGTGAGGTCCAGCCCGCCGCGTTTGCGGTTCGGATTGTGGCAGGTGGAGCAGGAGTCCTCGAAAATGATGGCGATTTGCTTTTTGAAAAGTTCGAGCCCTCGCGGGCTGACGCGGGCCGGCGGCTTCGTCCCCGAGGGCGTTGATCCGTCGCCGGCGGGCGCCGCGACGGGGGCCGAGGCCGCCGCGGCAGGGGCCGCGGGGGGGGCCTGCTCCGCCGGCGGGGTCGGGAGGCCGCCCGGGGGCGGCTCGCCGAGCGCCAGGCCGAGCAGCTCCGAGCCGCTCCGCAGGAGCCGAAGGCGCTCCCCCAGCTCGTTCTGGCGGCGCTGGGCCTCGGTCAGCCGGCTCTCAAATTCGCGGATCTGGTCGGCGAGGGCCTTGAGATCGGCTTGAGCCTTTTGGGATTCGGCTTTGAACCAGGCGGCCGCGGCGCGAGCAGCCTCGGGGTCTGAGCGCAGGGCCTCCAGCGTTCTGAGCAGCGTGTGGAGGGCCTGGAGCTGGGCCTCGGAAAGGACCGGGGCGGCCGGGGCCGGCTCGGGGTCCTGAGCTGGCGTTGCCGAGGGGGCGAGGCCGACCAGGCCAGCGAGAAGGAAGGTCCATCGCCGCCTGAGACGGACATTGAGGCCGCGCGGGACGTGTCTCATCGACGGAGGTCGCCTCTCGAGGGCGCGCCTTTCCGGGACCGGAATCCCGGAGCGCCCCGATTGTAGAAGGCATCGCCAGAGGCTTCAAGCGCGGCGCCCGCGGCGACCTGCCTGCGTCCATCGGTCGGCTTGAAGTCCTTCGGGCCGTGCTTTAGGCTGAAAGTGACCGAGGTTGGCGGCGGAGGGCGAGCATGGCGGGGGGAGAGGGCGGCAAGGCGAGCCAGGCGGGAGTTCAACCGATGCAAGGCCAGGCGCGGCTGGTGGTCGAGGGGCGGGGCAACTGGGTGTACACGCACTATTTCGGGGAGGCCGAGCGCGTCACGATCGGGCGTGGGGCCGACAACGACGTCGATCTGGCCGATCCCCATTCCTCGGCCCGGCATGCCGAAATCATTCGCGACGCCGAGGGCTACCGGTTGCGGGACCTCGGCAGCCGCAATGGGACGTTCCTGAACGGCAAGGCGGTGACAGAGGCTCGGCTGCGCGACGGGGCGGAGATCATGGTGGGCCGGACGGCGATGTCCTTCCTGTGCGAGGCCGACGACCCGCTCAGCTCGAGCGCGGCGCGGCCGGCCTCCGAACGTCCTCTCACGCGGGCCGACGACCTCTCGGAGGCCGCCCTGCGGCCGATGATGGATCGCCTGGCGGGGTTTCAGGCCGACGTCCGGCGCGGTCGATTTGGGGCCTTGGAGAGCGATTCGCGCGCGCTGCTGGAACAGACGATCGAGGACCTTCAGGCCGAACTCCGATCGGCGAGGGAGACGATCGCCCGGCTGACCGTCGTTAACGAGTTCGTGCGCCTGATCGCGCCGGAGCTGGGCGCCCCCCAGATGCTGGGGACGGCGCTGGCGTTTATCGCCGCGCGCGTTCATGCCGAGAATGGCTTCATCATGCTCGTCAACCCGCAGACGAAGAAGTGGTCCGTCCGCGCCCGGTTCGGCGAAATCCGGGATTGGGTGGCCGGGGAAGGGGAGACCGGTCGAGCGCTCCCGCTCAGTTTGACGCTGGTGGAACAGGTGGTCCGCACCCGGGAGCCGCTGGTCTCGGCCTCGGCGGTGGAGGACCCCCGGTTCGACGAAGCCAAGAGCGTCGTCACGCTGGGCATTCAGTCGTGCCTGTGTTTTCCGCTGATCAACGGCGGAGGCGTCGCCGGGGTCGTCTATGTGGATCGGCGCGCCGACGCCCGGCCGATGTCCAAGGCGGACGAGTTGCTGCTCGCGGCGCTGACGGCCCAACTGAGTCAGGCCTTGTTTCCCGAGCCCGCGGGGACGTCCTAGTCCCGCGGAACGCCCATGTCTCACCCACGGCGGAGGTTCAGACGATGATCCGACGATGCGTCATTCTGATGGGCGGGATGGTGGCGATGGGGCTGACGGGAGAGCCCCGGGTTGAAGCCGAGGACGGCGCCTCCCCGGCGGCGACGCCCTCTGCGGCGCTACTGACCAAAGAGACTTACATGGAAATGGAGACCGTCGGCGGGCCCGCCATCTCCCCCGACGGCAAACAGATCATCTTCAGTCGCGGGTGGATCGATAAGAAGGCCGATCGAAACCGGGCCAATCTCTGGATCGTGGATATCGAAGGGCGGCGGGTCCGCGAGCTGACTCACGGCAATTGGGACGACAGCTCGCCGGAATGGTCCCCCGACGGGGAGAAGGTGGCCTTCATTTCCGACCGCGACGGCACGAGCCAGATCCACGTCATGTGGCTGGACACCCGGGAAGTTGCCCAATTGACCCATCTGGACCGCGCCCCCGGCGAATTGACGTGGTCGCCCGACGGCAAACGCTTGGCCTTTACCGTCTTCGTTCCGGATAAGCAACCGATCCTGTCCGTTAAGATGCCCGACAAGCCGGAAGGCGCTCAATGGGCCAAGCCGGCGGTGATCATCGACCGACTGAACTGGCGGCGCGACGGGAGCGGCTACCAACAGCCCGGTTATACGCACGCCTTTGTGATCGATGCCACGCTCGGCGGGACGCCGCTCCAGGCGACGACGGGGGATTATAACCATCGCTCGCCGGCCTTCTCGCCCGACGGCAACCGCCTGTATGTGTCGGCCATCCGGAAGCCGGACGCCGAGTATCTCCGCGGCGATACGGAGATTTACTCGATCGACCTCGCCACGCGGGAGGTGACCGTCCTCACCGACCGCAAGGGCCCGGATAATGAACCGCGAGTCTCCCCCGACGGCAAGTGGATCGCTTACGTCGGGTATGATGACCAGATGTTTACAAGCCACATTTCCGACGTCTATCTGATGGACGCGACGGGGGGCAACAAACGGAAGCTGGCGGGAGGCCTTCCCGATTCGCCGCAGGGGCTCCAATGGGCCGCGGATGGGTCCGGCGTGTACTTCTCGATGAACGCGAACGGAAGCCGGCAGGCGTACTTTGTGTCGACCAGGGGGAAGCTCGATCCCTTGACGCACGGAACACACATCCTGAGCGGCCTTTCGGTCTCGAAGACCGGTCAGGCCGCCGCGGTCCGGAGCGGGTTCCATGATCCGGGGACGCTGGTGACGTTCAACCTCCGGCGGCCGGATAAAGTAACGCCCCTCGTCGATCCCAACGAGGACGTGCTCGCCGGCCTCTGTCTGGGGGAGGTCGAGGAGCTTTGGTTCAAGGCCCCCGACGGCTGGGACGTGCAGGGTTGGTTGATCAAGCCGGCTCAGTTTGACCCCGAACGCAAATATCCGCTCGTGCTCTGGATTCATGGGGGGCCCTGGGCGATGTATTCGGTTGCCTTCGATTGGGCGTTTCAGAATTTTTCCGCCGTGGGGTACGGCGTGTTGTATGTGAACCCCCGCGGCTCGACCGGTTATGGCCAGGAGTTTGTGAACGGGATTCAGTATGCTTACCCCGGACGGGATTATGATGATCTGATGGCGGGGGTGGACGCGGCCATCGCGAGAGGGTGGGTGGACGAAACCCACCTCTTTGTGTGCGGCGCGAGCGGGGGCGGCGTGCTGACGGCCTGGATCGTCGGGCACACGGAACGGTTCCGCGCCGCCGTCTCGATGCGCCCCGTGATCAATTGGCACTCGTTCGTGGGAACGACCGACGGGGCCATGTGGTACGATCAGTTCCGCAAGTTCCCTTGGGAAGACCCGCTTGAGTACAGTGTTCGCTCGCCGCTTGCCTACGTCGCCAACGTGAAAACGCCGACGATGATCATGACCGGGGAGGAGGACCTGCGGACGCCGATCGGGCAGAGCGAGGAGTTTTACCGCGGACTCAAGCGACTCAAGAAACCGACCCTGCTCGTGCGCATGCCGGAGGAATATCACGGCTGGCGTCGCCCGAGCCACCGGCTGTTGCAGCAGCTTTACCTCCTGGCCTGGTTCGAGAAGCACCGGACGGATCAGCCCGAGACAAGGGAATCGTCCGAATCCGAGGAGGGGGAGGAAGCCGAAGGTTGACCCCTATTTCAGGAAAATCCAGGTTCGGAACCGTGTAACACCCACGTGACGACCGATCAGCCAAGGCAGGAACAGGCGGAGGGGGGGAGTCAGAAAGCGAGCGGCGTCGCCTTCGGGGGGCTGAGAATAAGAGGATTCCGTGGCGGGGGGCGGGCTCACTCGAGATCATTCTCCCAGTGGGGGGAGACTTCCGGGTGGCGGGCGAGTTTCTCGCGGAAGAGGCGGCCGATGGCGCGCATGCGGTCCGGGGTCCGGGCCTCGAAAATGAGCACGAGCTCGGGCAAATTGGAGCTCGCCCGGACAAGGCCCCAGCCGTCGTCGAAGCTGACGCGGGCCCCGTTGATGGTGTTCACGCGATCACCGTATTCGGCCTTGAACTCCTCGACCAACCGGTTCACCACCTGATACTTCACGTCGTCGGCGCAGGGGGCCTTGATTTCGGGGCTGGTCACGAACTGAGGCAGCGTAGCCAGGATCGTCGAGAAGGACCCGCCTTGATAGGACATATATTCCAGCAGCTTGGCGCCTGCGAAAAGGGCATCGTCGAAGCCGTAATAATCTTCAGCGATAAAGATGTGTCCGCTGCGTTCGCCGGCGAGCTCGGCTTTGACCTCGTGCATCTTGGCCTTGACGTAACTGTGGCCGGTTTTCCACATGATCGGCTCGCCGCCGAGACGGCTGATTTCGTCCGGCAGGGCCTGGGAGCACTTGACGTCGAAAACCACCTTCGCACTCTTTCTCCTCGCGAGCACCGCGCGCGCCAGCAGGAGCAACACTTTATCGCTCCAAACGTTCTCCCCCCGTTCGTCGAGGACGCCAATCCGGTCCCCGTCGCCGTCGAAAGCAAGGCCGATCTCGGCCGCGATGAAGGGGTGAGTCACAATTTCGGCCAGGCGTTTCCGCGCCCTGACATCGGAGGGATTGGGAAAGTAGTGCGGATAAGTATCATCGGGGTCACAGTAAAGTTGAAAGGTGAGGCACCCGAGGCGTTGGAAGAGTTCATAAGCGAAGACTCCCGCTCCTCCGTTGCCGCAATCGATCGCGACCCGCATGGCGGGCCTACCCGGGTTGAGACGCACGCGGCGGAGAATGCTCTCAAGGTAGGCTTCGCGGACGCGGACGGGGCGGCGGCTCCCTTGCCCCTTTTCGAATCGGCCGGCCTCGATTATGGAGAGAAGCTCGCGAATCTCTTCGGGGCCGAGGGTCTTGGAATAGCCATGGGCGAGTTTAAAGCCGAGCCAGCCGTCGGGGTTATGGCTGGCCGTCACCATGACGGCCCCTTCGCTCTCCAGATGATATTGGGCGAAATAGGTGACCGGGCTTAAGGCCAGCCCGATGTCGAGCGTCTCGACGCCCGATTCGACCAGCGCCTTGCCGGCCGCTTCGGCGAAGGCGGGCGAATCCTTCCGATTGTCATAACCGACGACGGCCCGGCGAATCCCGCGCCGCGCCAACAGCGTGGCAAAACCCCGGACGATCAACTCGCAGGCCGCCGGGTTGAGCTCCTCCGGCGAGATGCGCCCGCGGATGTCATATTCCCGGAACATGCTCCGGAATTTCTCAGTGATCATCCGCTCACCTCAACGGGGAGGCCGGAGCCGATTATCGAATCCGGCGGGTCTCAGCTTGGCTCGCCCCGCTTGCGCCGTCGTTTAAGCTCCGCCAAATGGCTGGCCGAGGATTCTCCACGTACCGGGGGGGGCGGCGTCGAGGGGCTCGCCGCGGCTGCGGAGGCTTCTCCGTCCGCCGCCGAGCCGGCTGCCGGCGGGGGGGCGGGCTCGCCCCCGATCGCGCGCAGCCGGGGCGACGGGCCCGGCTGGGAGGCCGGACGAGCGCGTCGCCGCTCCCTCAGGACGGCCAAGAGGGCGTCGGCCCCCTCAGGCATCGGCGGGCCGGGGGTCGAGCCGGCGGGCGGCGCCGATCGCACGCCGGGGCTCGCGCCCACGGCCGGTTGCCCAACGTTGACCGAGCCTAATTCCTCCGGTCGAAACCCTTCCAGGGACTGAGTGACCGGGCGGCGCTGCAGCCGGCGTTTGACCGACAGCGACCGCTGTTTCAGATCGGTGTGGAGGCCGGCCTCCTCCACGCCCGGACCCATGGCCGTGGCCCATGGGGTTTTGGGCGCCCACCGCGCCAGGGCGGCCCGCAGCCGGGCTCGTTGCTCTTCGTCCAGGTGTAGGCGCCGCAGGCCAACCTCGACGAGCAACAGCAGGAGGGCCGCGGCCAGGAGGCCCTGCCAGATTTCCTTGGCGGACCGGACCGGCGGTCCTTGGCGGCGGAAGATTTCATCGAGGGTGGGGTTGACCTTGCCGCCGGTCTGGTGAGCCATCTCCGCCAGAAGGTATTCGTTGGAACTGAAGTCTTTGAACTCCGGCGAGAAGGCGACCATCCCGCCGGCCGAGGCCTGGCGGCCTTCTTCGTCGAAGATGGCGGCCAGATAGGCGCCCGGCTCCCCGGCCGCGAACTCGCCGTGGTAGAGGCCGACGCCGATCTGCCTCAGGGGGAGCTCTTCGGTGGCGTAATCGGGCCGGACAAGCCGGGCCTTCAACCCGAGGAAGTTCAGCCGTTGCCCGTCCAGCGTCGCGGCCTGGACTTCCAGCCGGCCCAGCTCCCCCTCGAAGACGATTCGCGGGTGGAGCTCGACCGAAGGGACGCCGCGCAGCATCCATCGCAGTGTCCTGTCCCAGAACGTCTGAAAGTTCCCCCAGCCGGTCCAATCCCGCGCCCAACGGGGCCGGGCGTCGGAAGTGAAGGCGAGGGACTTACCCAGGCCGTGCTGCCAGGTGGCGAGTAGCGGATCGTCTCGCAAAGCGAGGACCGGCTCGGCCCGGCTTTTCAGCTCGGTCACGACCCAGCCGTGGAGCGGGGGCATCGCCCTCAGAGCCGAGTCGGCCAGGATCGGGTGAACCCCAACCTGCGTCGGCTGAACCGTCTCCTCCATCAGATAAGATCGCTGCACCAGGATGGTTTCGCGCACGAAGATGCGGGGAATACGGGCCGGATCGGGGCAGTCGTAGAAGCGTCCGTTCCCCATGCGGGCTAGCCCCTCCAGAAAGGCGGCGTCGGCGTCGGAGCCGATGGCGACCGTCGACAGCGTGATCCCGGCGGCCCGCATGCGCTGGGCGAGGCCCTCAAAATCCGCCGGGGGGGTTTGGCCGTCCGTCAACACGATCACGTGCTTGATTTTCGTCTCGGCCCCCGCCAGGGCCTCATACGCCAGGAGGGCCCCCTGAAAGACATCGGTTCCGCCGCCGGCAGTAATCGACAACACATCACGAGACAGCCGGCCGGGGTCAGTCGCCGGGCCGAGCCTGACGACCCACTTGGCGGCCGAATCAAAGGCCACGACGCCGACGAGGTCCTTCGGCCCCAAGAGCCCGATCGCCTCGACGGCGGCCCGATTGGCCATGTCCATCTTGGAGAAGCCCGATCCCGCGCCCCCCATCGAACCCGATTTGTCGATCACCATCACGAGCCCGAGCGAGGGAAACTTCTCCTTTGTCGTCAACTCCATGCGCACCGGCAGGGCCCGCTCGACCGCCGTCCCGATCCAACCGCCGGGGCCGAAGCTGTTTTCTCCGCCGATCATCGCCAACCCCCCGCCGAGGTCGTGAACGTAACGCTCGACCTCCTCGACCTGGTCGGCCCCGAACGCATGGGCCGGGACATTGGCCACCACGATGGCATCGTAGGCCTGCAGGGCGGCCAGGGTCGTCGGGGGCAGGTCCACCCGGTCGTGATCCAACCGGGCCAACCGAAGGGCGTTGCCGAGCGCCGCCAGATCATCCTCGGGCCCCACCAGCAGAAGGCGCGAAGGTCCGGCGACCTGCGTGAAGGCGCCGGCCATGTTGTTTTCCGGCTCCACGTCGTGCGGCGATTCGATGAAGGCCTCGTAGGTATGGAACCCCGGCCGGTCCTCGGTCAGGCTCATGGCGTAAGTCGTGCGTCCGGCCTTGAGAAGGATTTCCTGCCGCCCCAGCGGGGCGCCGTCGCGGAAGAAGCGCAGCGTCGCCGGGCCGTCGTGCGTCGACACGACCTCAACCCGCAATTCGAAGGCTTCGTCCCGCTCGACTCGCCCGGGAACGTCCAGCCGGGTCAGGCTGACCTCCTGACGCGGAGGAGCCTCAATGGGGAAAACGTCGATCACGATCCCGGCGGCGCGAGCCGCCCGCAAGGCTTCCAGGGCGTCCCCCCGGTTCTCGTTGCCGTCGGAGAAGAGGACCAACCGGCGCCGCATGCCGTCGGGGAAAAGGCCGCCGGCCAGGCGCAGGGCCGCCGCCAAGTTCGTGAAGTTCTCATCAGGCCGGGACTGGATCTCGCCCACCCGCAGGCGCGCCTGCGGGACGGCCTCGACCAGGGGTTGCCGGCCGAACACGATCAAGCCGGCTCGGTCGTCCGGCCGCATGGTCTCGCCCGCCGCCGCGATCTTGGCCAGGGCATCCTGGCGGGAGCTTTCGGGGACGGACCGGCTGGCATCCAGGGCGAATAAGACACAGACTTCCTCGCCGGCCCTTTCCCACCTCAACCCCGCCAGCGCCAGGGCCAAAAGGGCGATTTCCAGCAGACGGGACCCCAGAACCGCACGCCGACGCCACGGGGCCAGATCACTCCAGCCCCGCCGATGCAGCCAAAAGGCGACCGGCACGAGGACGAGGAGGCCCAGGAGAAGGGGTTGGGCGAAGCCAAACGGCATCATGGACCCAGCTTAAGTCAGGCCCCGGAGGATTGGAAGACCGGGCGCCTGGGTCCGTTTCGACCCGGGGGCTGCCGGGAGGCGGCCGGATCGGCTGCCCGTCAAAGAAACTGTTGAACGGATCCGGAACTCTGGACTATCCTAAGTGGTAAATTCTCAGGCGTCCGACGCCCGGAGGTCAAGGCAACGGAATCGGCGGTGCTTGGGCTAAATGCAGGGGCGGGGCGGAAAATGCAGGGGAACGAACGCCGTCGAGCGGGGCGAGTCCGCGCCATGGCCGGATGGGTGACACGGCTGTGGGGGAGCCCCCTTGCCCGTGAGTTCGCCATCGAGGCTTTTCCATTCCCGCAGCCCTCGGCGGTCGCTGAGCCGACCTTTCCGCCCTCGGCGGCGGCGCCGCAAGCGCTTCGCAACCCTGGACTCACCGTCGGCGATCCCAGCGGGCCGGACCTGGTGACCGCGCTTGCGCAGACGCTCGCGGCGCGCGCGCAGCCGGAGGATCGGATGCCGAAAGGTTCGGGCGAAGGCTCGCGCGAGGACCTGTTCGCCCGGTTCGCCCGCGATTGCCTCCCCTTCCTCGACGCTTTCGAGCGGCTGCTGGCCCTGGCCGGGGAGCACGCCGCCGAGCCGGCCTTCGAGGGCTGGCGGCGAAGTCTTAGAGCCCTTTACGACAGGCTCGTCGCGTTGATGCGGCGCTATGACTTCCACGTCGTCTCCGCCATCGGGCAGGCGGTGGATTTTCACCGGCATCATGTGCTGGAAGTGCGGCGGACGGGTGAGGCAACCGACCAGACGGTCATCGCCGAAGCCCGGCCGGCGGTGATCTTTCGCGGCGAACTCCTGCGCGACGCCCACGTCATCGTGGCCCACAACCCCGAGTCGAGCGGGCTTGGGCGGAGGGCGCCATGAGCCGGATCGTCGGGATCGACCTGGGGACGACGAACTCGGTGGTGGCCGTGCTGGACCGCAACG
>Ga0137796_10000294_pt1 | contig 32219 bp, 27 predicted proteins | sample OV2TP3_FD_97704 | JGI IMG/M metagenome (GOLD analysis project Ga0137796, IMG submission 97704) | reverse complement strand
CTTTCAGACGCTGCTGGGCCTCGGCGCCCAGCGGGCGCCGACCACCTACCGCCAGTTGTATGATGTGGAGTCAACCGGATAAGCAACACACGGCTTTTCCCCTGCGTAGGAAGATCACATAACTCCGCGAGCGTCGTCAAGTGGGCCGTGGGCCTTTGCGTCCGCATCCCTCGGAGATCGCGGATCCCGGCCCGGCGGCGGTCGTCTTCCGCGGCGACATCGCGGGCGGCGGCACGCCGCGACGTGCCGAGCCTCCTCTCAACCGCTCAAGGGCCCGGGCGTCCGCCGCACCCAGGCGGCGAGGTCTTCCAGCGGGCGCCCCGGGCCGAAGACGTCGGCGACGCCCATCGCCCGGAGCGCGGGGACGTCCTGGGGCGGGATGGCGCCGCCGACCACCACGGGCGCCTGGACGCCACGCGCCGCGAGCCCGCGGAAGACCTCCGGGAGGAGCTCGCCGTGGCTCCCGGACAGGGTCGAGAGGCAGACGAGGTCGGCGCCTTCCTGGAGCGCGGCCTCGGCGATCTCCTCCGGGAACTGGTTGCCGAGGTAGAGGACCTCGACGCCCATCGCCCGGAGCGCGCGCGCGACCGCCACCGCGCCGCGCCAGTGCGAATCGAGACCGAGGATTGCGACGAGCGCCTTCACGGCGGCCCCTCACCCCGACCCGCGCCCCACCCGGGAGAGGGGGGTCAGGCGAGGGGAAGGGTCCACGCCCCGTAGCGCGCGCGAAACCGCTCGTGCACCTCGGCGAGCGTCGCGCCCGCCTCCACGGCCGCCGTCACGGCCGGGAACGTGGTCTCGTTCGTGGCGAGGACGCGCTCGAGATCGTCGAGCGCCCGCGCGCAGCGGGCGGCGTCCCGCGTGGCCTTCACCCGGCGGATCCGGGCGGCCTGCCGCGCCGTCGTCGGCGGCTGCGCGAACACCTCGGGGAGCCCCTCGTCACCCTCCGTGAAGCAGTTGAGCCCCACCACCGGCAGCCGGCCGCCCGTGACGCCCGCCCGATACGCCTCCGCGGACGCCACGAGCCGCGCGTGCAGCCAGCCCGACTCCGTCGCGCCGACGATCCCACCGCGGGCCTCCACCTCCGCGCACAGCTCGCGCGTCCGCCGCTCGATCTCGTCGGTGAGCTGCTCGAGGAGCCAGGCCCCGCCGAGCGGGTCCACGGCCTCCGCCACCCCGGATTCGTGCTGGATGATCTGCTGCGTGCGCACCGCCAGGCGGGCCGAGCCCTCCGTCGGCAGGCAGTAGGCTTCGTCGTGGGCGGCCACGTGGAGCGACTGCGCGCCGCCGAGCAGCGCCGCCAGGGCCTGGTAGGCGGCGCGCACGGCGTTGTTGAGCGGCTGCTGCGCGGTCAGGGTCACCCCGGAGGTCTGGACGTGGAAGCGGAGGATCCCCGCGCGCGACTCGGTCGCCCCGAACTCCTCCGTCACCATGCGGTGCCAGAGGCGGCGGGCCGCCCGGTACTTCGCGATCTCCTCGAAGAACGTCCGGTGCGCGGAGAAGAAGAAGGACAGCCGCGGCGCCGCCGCGTCCACCCCGAGGCCGCGGCGCCCGAGCTCCCGGAGGACCGCCCGCGCGTGGGTGAAGCAGAACGCGAGCTCTTCCACCGCGGTCGCCCCGGTTTCGCGCAAGTTGTACCCGACGAAGGAGACCGGGTTCCAGCGCGGCAGGTGGCGCACGGCCCACTCGATCGTGTCGCACTCGAGCCGGAAGGCCCCCGCCGGGGGCAGGGCGCGCCGCGCCGTCGTGACCGCCGTTTCCATCAGGAAGTCGTTCTGGCTCGTGCCCGCCAGGCAGTCGGGCACGAGCCCGCGCCGCCGCGCCGTCGCCACGTACATGGCCAGGAGGACGATCGCCATCCCCGGGTTGCAGGTCACGAGCGAGACGCTGATCCGATCGACGGGGATGCCGTCGAAGAGCACCTCGACGTCCTCGAGGCAGTCGACCGCGACCCCGCCCTTCCCCGCGTCGGCCCGCGCCTCCGGGTCGTCGGAGTCATAGCCGCGCAGCGTCGGGTAGTCGAAGGTCAGCGACAGCCCCGTCGCGCCCTGGGCCAGGAGGAAGCGGAAGCGGGCGTTCGTGTCCTCGGGGGTCCCGAAGCCGGCCAGGGGGCGCACGGTCGGCAGCCGGCTGCGGTACATGGTCGGGTGGGCGCCGCGCGTGTACGGGGGCGCGCCTGGGAAGCCGAGGACGCCGAGCCAGTCCTGGCCGGCGAGGTCAGCCGGGGTGGCGAGCGGCGGCAGGGGGAGGCCGGAGACGGTCTCGAAGCGAGGGGCGCGCTCCGGCGTCGCCGCGTACCGCTCCGTGAGCCAGCGGCGGCGCTCGCGCTCGATGCCCTCTCGGTCGTCCCCGTCACCTCGTTCGGTCATCCGCGGCCTCGTGTCCTGGGGGGAGGCAGGCGCGGGCCGTTTGCCGAAGGGCAAACGGTCGGGCTTTGCCCGAAGCGCCGCCCGGCGCAGCCGCGCCGGTCTGAACGGAAGGGGGGCGAAGCCCCCCTCCGAGATCTAGTCCCACTTCCGCTGGTCCTCGATCTTCTTGGCCCCTTCCGCGATCGCCCCCGCGGGGACGACCCGGACCTCGCCCCTGAGCTTCATCACGTCACGGATCGCCTGGACGAGCCCGGCCTGGACCTGGGCCGCGTCCCCGTCGGGGGCGAGCTCGACATGGAAGGTCAGCACGTCCTGGTGCTCCTGACGCGTGATCACCACCTGGTACCGCTTCACCGCCGGGACGCGCGCCGCGACCTCGTCCGCCTGGCGCGGGTGGATGAACATCCCGCGGACCTTCGTCACCTCGTCGGCGCGCCCCCGCCAGCCGAGCATGCGCGCCGACGTCCGGCCGCAGAGGCACGGGGCCTCGGTGACGAGGGAGAGGTCCCCGGTCGCGAAGCGGATCATCGGATAGGTCCGGTGGTTCACGGTGCAGACGATCTCCCCGACTTCCCCGGCGGGGAGCCGCGCCCCGGTCTGCGGGTCGCAGATCTCGAAGACGACGTCCTCCATCAGGTGCATCCCCGCCGCCTCGCGGCACTCGTAGGCGACGATCCCGAGGTCGGCGGTCCCGAAGGACTGGCGGGTCAGGATGCCGTGGCGCTCCTCGAACGTCCGCCGGAGGGACTCCGCGAGCGCCTCCGCTCCCACGTGGGCGACCTCGAGCGGGAGCCGGAGACCGCGCTCCTCCGCGTGCTTGAGCAGGCTCATGAGGAAGGACGGCGTCCCGACGTACCCGGTCGCGCGGAGGTCGAGGATCACCTTGACCTGGACCTCGGTGTTCCCGGGGCCCGTCGGCACGACCGTGCAGCCGAGGCGCGCCAGGCCGCGGTCCACGAGGTGCGCGGCCGGCGTCAGGTGGTACAGGAACGTGTTGACCACCACGTCGCCCGGCCGGAAGCCGCCGGCGTAGCCCGAGACCTCCGTCCGCCACGGGCTCGGATCGCGGCGGTCGAACGGCTCGTAGATGGGACCCGGCGAGACGAAGATCCAGTGGATGTCCGCCATCGGTACCGTGCAGAACCCCCCGAACGGCGGGTCGGCCCCCTGGAGGTCGGGCATCGCGGCCTTCCGGATCACGGGCACCCGGTCGAGGTCCTCCGGCGTCCGGATGTCGGCCGGGCGCAGCCCCGCGGCCGCCATCCGGCGCCGGAACCCCGGCGCCTTCCGCCACGCGTGGGCCACGAGGGCGCGGACCCAGGTCTCCTGGTAACGCCGGCGGGCGCGCAGCCCCATCGTCTCTCGCTTCCGGTCGTAGTAACCCTTCAGGCGCTCGGCTCGGGTCACGGCCGCCCTCCTGTCGCTCCCGCGGGCCGCGTCGCGCGGAGCGCGGGCAGCACCTCCTCCGCGAAGGCGTGGAGCGCGTCCCAGTCGTACGGCCCCTGGCGGAGCGCGATGTTGAGGCGCGCGACGCCCGCGTCGCGGTAGGCCGCCAGCAGGTCCAGCGTCTGTTTGGGGGTCCCCCGCAGGAATCCCCCGCGGCCGCCGAGGTCGGCGCCCCACTGCGCGTGGAGCAGCTTCTCCTGCCGCGCGGCGCCGCCGGCGTCGGCGCCCACGTAGAAGCCGACGTTGACGCTCCGGACGATGGTCTGCGGGTCGCGGCCCTCCGTCCGGCACCAATCGTCGAGAATCGCGTTCTTGGCGCTCCACGTCGCCGGATCGACGTACGGCGCGTTCCATCCGTCGGCGTAGCGCGCCGCCGCGCGCAGCGTCCGCTTCTCCCCCCGGCCGCCGATCCAGATCGGGAGCCGCGGCTGGAGCGGCTTCGGGTTGCACCGCGCGTCGTGGAGCTGGAAGTGCTTCCCCGCGAAGCTCGCGACGCGCTGGTCGAACAGCAGCCGGAGGATCTGCGCGTACTCCTCGAGCTGGTCCTCCCGGACGCCGATCGGCGCGAAGGGAATGCCGAACCCCCGGTACTCGATCTCGTGCCACCCCGCGCCGATCCCGCACTCGACGCGGCCCCCCGAGACGTGGTCGATCGTGCAGAGGGCCTTCGCGAGGAGCCCCGGGTTGCGGTAGTTGACGCAGAAGACGAGACAACCCAGCCGGACGTGCCGCGTCTCGGCCGCCGCCACGGCCATCGTGGACACCGCCTCGAGGCAGTCGAGGTCGCCGCCCTGCGGCGGCGACTCCTGGAAGTGGTCGGAGACGGAAAACCAGTCGAACCCCGCCTCGTCGGCGAAGCGCCAGAGCCGCCTGAGCTCCGCGAGCGGCCCCCCGAGGTGCCCGACGTGGATCCCGAACGTCATCGCCATGGACGTCCCCTCAGCGCGTCGTCAGGGTGAGCCCGGCATCGATCACGAGCACCTGACCCGTCACCCAGCGCGCTTCGTCGCTTGCCAGGTAGACCGCCCCCCAGGCCACGTCCCAGCCCGTCCCCTCGGTTCCGAGCGGCGATGCCCGGCGCCGGCGCTCGCGGGCCTCCGCGCCGAGCGCCTCGACCATCGGGGTCCAGACCATCCCGGGGGCGATGGCGTTGACGCGGATGCGCTTCGGCCCGAGCTGGACGGCGACGCTCTGGACGAAGCCGATGACCCCGGCCTTGGCGGCCGCGTACGCGGTGCGCCCGTGGCCCCGGAGCGCCGCGACGGAGGACACGCAGATGACCGCGCCCCCACCCCGCGCGGCGAGGGCGGGCACGGCGCTCTGCGTGGCCAGGAACATCGACTTGAGATCGACGACCATGACGCGGTCCCACTCCTCCTCGGTCACCTCGAGCAGCTCCGCCCGCGACTCGATGCCGACGTTGTTGTGGAGGATGTCGAGCCCACCCCAGCGCCCGGCCGCGGCGGCCACCATCGCGCGACAGTCGTCCGCGTGGGTGACATCGGCCACGAACGCCTCGGCCTCGCCGCCCTCGGCGCGGATCAGCTGCACGGTCTCCTCGGCCCGTTCCTTCAGGAGATCCACGCAGAGGACGCGCGCGCCCTCCCGCGCGAAGAGAGCCGCGGTGGCCTTTCCGTTACCCAGCCCCGGGCCGCGGGAGCCCGCGCCGGTGACGATCGCGACCTTGCCCGCGAGCCGCCCGCTCACCGGTCCGGCCCAGGCGGTCGCCCCGATTCGGCCCGGATCAGAGGCCGAGCTCCCGTCGGACGAGGCGCGCCCCAGCCACCATCGCGCGGAGCTTCGCGACCGCCGACGCGCGCGGGGTCTCCCAGAGCCCGCAGTCGGGGACGACCCAGAGCCGCTCGGGTGCGACGGCCCGCAACGCCAGGCGGAGCCGCGCGGCGACGTCCTCGGCGGTCTCCGCGCGGTAGGCTTTGACGTCGATGACCCCGACGGCCACCTCGCGGCCCGCGACCTCCTTCAAGAGCTCGAGCTCCGCCATCTCGCGGCTCGCGAACTCGAGGACGAGCTGGTCGCACCGGGCATCGAGGAGGGCGGGGAACAGCGGCCGGTACTCGCGGGGGGTCACGAACGGCTTGTTGCTGAGGTTCCCGAAGCAGACGTGCAGCGCGAGCCTCGCGCGGACTCCCTCGACCGTCCGGTTGAAGAACGCGACGCGCTCCCGGGCCTCGTCGGGGCTGCCCGCGCGGAGCATCACGAAGTTGGGCTCGTCCACCTGGATGAAGTCGGCGCCGGCCTCGACGAGCGCGCGGAGCTCGGCGTTGACGACGGCCGCGAGGTCGGCCAGGAGGCCGTCGCGGTCGCGATACGGCCCGCCGGCGTGGCGGAGGGGGATGGAGAGGGTGAGCGGGCCGGGACACGTCGCGCGGAGCGGGCGGTCGGTCAGGCGGCGCGTCATCCGCCACTCCTCGACGAGACCGAGGCCGTCGGGAGCGGCGAGCCGCTCCACGACCTGGTACGGCGGGTGGGTGTCGTAGTTCGGCACGCCGAGGCGCCGCGGCGTCGGCAGCGCCCGGAGGCCCGTGAGGCGCCCGAAGAAGCCGAGGGTGAAGCTCTCCCGGCCCATCTCGCCGTTCGCCGGGACGTCGATCCCCGCCTCGAGCTGGTCGAGGAGCGCGACCCGCGTCGCGTCCTCGATCAGCTCGCGGAGGTCCCCAGGCCCGAGGCGGCCGGCGGCCTGGGCCTCGCGACCGAGGACGACCCAGCCCGGCAGCGCGTGGCTCCCGACGACCGACGTCGGCAGGAGCGGGAGCCCGGTCATTCAAGACCCCCCGCACCCCCGCCCCCTCCCACCCTTCGGGGGGAGGGGGGACGGCGCCAGACCTGTCCCACCCCGCCCAACGCGCGCGGGATTGACACCGGATGTCTCACCGGCCGGCCCCGGGGCAGGCTCCCCATACATCAGCGGGGAGGGTCCCGGGCCTAGGCCCGAGCACCGCGAGGACGCAGGGAGGAGGGGGGCGGAGGCGTACGACCCGGCCCGCCAGGGGTGGGACCGGGTACCCCGCAAAGGTATGGCCCCCCGACGACCCCACCGGAGGGGCGGGACGCCCGCGAGGCCGCAGGCCGAGCGCGTCCCGGCGAGCTGGAGGACGGCGCGGGGCGACGGGCATCGGCCCGGGCCCCCTCACTGGCCGACGATGTCGGGCTTCATCGGGCCGAGCAGTCCCAGGAGCTCCTGCTTGTCTTTGGCGGGCACCTTGTGCTTGTCCAGCGCCTTGACCAGCGCCTCGACCGTCGCGTCCCACTCGGCGTCCGTGATCTTCATCCCCTTGTGCGCCGCCTTCATCTCCCTGCCCATGTAGGCGCACGGTCCGCCGGTCGCCTCGCACATCTGGTCGGCGACGTTGGCCTTCAGCTTGAACACCTCGGGCGGCTTCAGGGTCTTGAACCGGGCGTTGATCCGGTTGTCGGCGACGATGTTGGCGACGAAGTCGTCCACGATGATGGAGATGGCATCGCGCCCCTGGCGGGCGATCCCGATGCCGTCCACCACCCGGAGCCGCTCGTAGAGCGTCGGCGGCGGCTCGGGCATCGTGGCGCACGCCCCCAGGGTCAGCCCCAGCGCCAGCAGGACCCAGGCCCTCACGCGTCGTGGTGTCATGGCGTCGCTCCCTCCTAGCTCAACCATCGTTTCCGTCGCTTGTAGTGTTTGACGTCCCGGTAGCTCTTCCGGACCCCGACCTCGGTGAGGCCGAGGTAGAACTCCTTGATGTCGGCGTTGTCCCGGAGGCTCGCGGTGTCCCCCTCGAGCACGATCCGGCCGTTCTCCATGACGTAGCCGTGCTGGGCGATGGTCAGCGCCATCGCCGCGTTCTGCTCGACCAGGAGCACGGTCAGCTTCTCCTCCTGGTTCAGCCGCTGGATGATCTGGAAGATCTCTTCGACGAGGAGCGGGGCGAGCCCCAGCGACGGCTCGTCGAGCAGCATGAGCCGGGGCCGCGCCATGAGGCCCCGGCCGATGGCCAGCATCTGCTGCTCGCCGCCCGAGAGGTACCCCGCCTTCAGCGTCTTGCGCTGCCCGAGTCGCGGGAAGTACTCGTAGACCAGCTCGAGGTCGCTCCGGACCTCGGGAAAGCTCCGCCGGGTGTGTGCGCCCGCCAGGAGGTTGTCCTCCGTCGTCAGGTCGTCGAACACCCGGCGGCCCTCCATCACCTGGATGATCCCCGACCGCACGATCGCCTCGGGCTCGCGGCGCTCGATCCGCTCGCCGCGGAACTCCACGGAGCCCGAGATGATCTCCCCTCGCTCGGGCCGGAGCAGGCCGGAGATGGCCTTGAGCGTCGTGCTCTTCCCGGCTCCGTTCGACCCCAGCAGCGTCACGATGCGCTGCTCGGGGACCTCGAGCGAGATCCCCTTCAGCACGAGGATCGTGCGGTCGTAGACCACCTCGACGTTGTTCAGCTTCAGCACGGCACTACTTCTTCGCGGCTTCCTTCACGAGCTCCAGGACCTCATCGCGGTAGCCTCGGATCCAGGCCGACACCGGGACCCACGCCTGGCCCTTGACCTGGTAGACGCGCACCCAGCCACCGCCCTCGTGGTCCTGCGGCGTCACGGTGAGCGGCGGGAGGAACCCGCCCAGGTCGAAGCCCTTGATCTTCTCGAAGCCCTTCTGCACCGTCTCGCCGGTCACGCGCTCGCCGAAGTTCTGGACGGCGAGGCGCAGGCCCTCGACGAGGACGGCGCCGACCAGGATCCCGCGGTTGTAGTACACGCTGCCGACGTACTTCGGCACCTCCTTCCCCTCGTCCCGGTACATCTTGACGATCTCCTGAACGACTGGCAGGTCGCGCCCCACCGCGGCGAACTGGAGCCCGAGGTACCCCTGGCTCGTGTCCCAGCCGGCGGCCTCGGCGTCCGCCTCACCCGAGCCCCAGACCATGCTGATCACGCGGTTCAGCGGGAAGCCCGCCTTCTGAAACTCCTTGACCGAGACCGACGGCGAGCGGCCGAACAGGTGCGTGATCACCCAGTCGGCCCGCATCCGCCGCGTGATGTCGATGACCTGGGGCCCCATCTCGAGCCCCGGCGGCGGAACCGCGAAGAACCGGATCTGGTACCCCTCCTTCCGCGCGATCCGCTCGATCAGCGGGAAGGGCTCCCGCCCGGCGGGGTTGTCGAAGTAGAGGTAGGCGATCTTGGTGCCGCGCTTCCCGCCGTTGTCCTTGACGTACTTGAGCGCCCCGCCCATCTGGGACCAGTAGGAGGCGGCCATCGGGAAGATGTACGCCCAGCGCTCGCCGTCGGTCGCGTCGGCCCGGCCGAAGCCCGGCGTGATCCCCGGGATCTTGTCTTCCATGTGCCGCGGGGTCAGGGCGTAGACGATCGGCGTGCCGTAGTCGAGCACCGCCACGGCCCCGTCGCGCTTGAGCCGCTCGTACGCCTCCACGCCGCGGTCCACCTGGTAGCCGTGCTCGATCTCGGTCTGCTCGACCGGATGCCCGAGCACCCCGCCCTTCTTGTTGACCAGCTTGATGTAGTCGGTGACCCCGGGGCAGAACTCCACCCCGATCAGCTTCGTCGCCCCCGTGCGGTCGCACTGCCCGCCGATCTTGAGCGGATGCCTGGCGTCGGCCGGCACCGCCCAGAGCGCGAGGACGAGGGCCCCCGCCGAAAGCGTCGCCACCCACGCGCGTGTCTTCATGTCGTCCCTCCTTTGTTCCCGGTTATCGGACGTGAACGTCGCCACCCGGCGCATCGCTGCACACTAGTACGAAAATGGCCAGAGCTTGAAGTAACGCTTGATGTTCCCCCACATCCGGTAGAGCCCCGCGGGCTCGATCGCCAGGAAGAGGATGATCAACCCGCCGAAGATGATGAGCTTGAGGTTCGCGAGGAAGTCGGCGATCGAGGCGTACGTGAAGCCGAACAGCGCCGCGCCGCCCTCGACCAGCTGGGCCAGGACGATGGGCAGGAGCGTGATGAAGATCGCGCCGAAGACCGACCCCAGGACGCTCCCCAGCCCGCCGATGATGATCATGGCCAGGTACTGGACGGAGGTCGAGAGGGTGAAGTGCTCGTAGTTGGCGATCTTGAGGTAGTAGCTCCAGAGCGCCCCGGCCACCCCGGCGTAGAAGGAGCTCACCGCGAAGGCGAGCAGCTTGTAGCGGAAGATGTTCACCCCGATGATCTCCGCCGCGACGTCCCGGTCGCGGACGGCGATGAAGGCGCGGCCGACGCGGCTCCGGACCAGGTTCAGCGCCGCCAGGTACGCGAGGATGCACACCGGCAGGATCATGTAGTAGCGGCGGTGCTCGGTGTTGATGTCCCACCCGAGGAACGTGGGCGTCGGCAGGTAGATCGTGGCCTGGACGCCGCCCCCGATCCAGGGGATGCGGTTGATCGACCACTCGATGATGAACTGGGCGGCCAGCGTGGCGATGGCGAGGTAGAGCCCCTTGATGCGCAGCGAGGGGATCCCGAAGAAGGCGCCCACCGCCGCGGCCACGGCGCCGCCGGCCGCCAGGCCCACCCAGAAGGGCATCCCGTGGCGCGCGGAGAGGATCGCCGCCGTGTACGCCCCGACCATCATGAAGGCGCCGTGGCCGAGCGAGACCTGGCCCGTGTAGCCCGTGAGGAGGTTCAGCCCGATCGCCCCGACCGCCGCCAGGCCGATCAGGTTCGCGAGCGCCATCTGGTGGCTCGTCATGACGGCGGGGACCAGCGCCAGCAGGACCACGACCGCGAGCGCGGAGTAGCGCGCGAGCGGCAGGGGATAGAGGGCCATGTCGCCCTCGTACGTCGTCTGGTAGACCCCGCACTCGCGATGGATCATCGTGCGCTACCAGGCCGGCGCCGCAGGGCCTGTCGCCGGGCTCGCCCCGCGCGCCCGGGCTCCGGGCCCCTTTCTCACGCGCCTTCCGCAATTCTGGCGAATTGCGGAAGGACCGCCGTGAGGGGACCCCCGTCCGCCCGGGACCCCGCGGGGCTCACCCGGCGCCACCCGCGGCGCCCCCTCTGCCCGTGTCATGTCGGCCACGGCTCTACACCCGCTCGATGAGCGGACGAGCCGCCACGCGTCGCGCCGTGGTCGAGAACCGAGCAGCCCTAGGACGCAGGGAGGAGGCGCCCCGAGGCGTACTCCCCGTACGTTGAGGGGCGCCGACGACCCCGCCGGAGGGGCGGGACGCCCGCGAGGCCGCAGGCCGAGCGCGTCCCGACGAGCTGGAGGACGCCGGGATGCGACGGTTATCGGCCACGGCTACACCCGCTCGATGATCTCGCGGCCGAAGAACCCATACGGCCGGACCATCAGCGCCACGATCATCATGAGATACGGGACGAAGTCCTTCGTCCCGCCCCCGACGTAGGGGTCGATGTAGCCCGCCGCGACACTCTCGACCGCTCCGACCAGGAGCCCTCCCAGGACGGCGCCCGGCACGCTGTCGAGCCCGCCCAGGATCACGACCGGGAAGACCTTGAGCCCGACCAGCGCCAGGTGCGTGTCCACGCCCAGCATGTTCCCCCAGATGAGCCCCCCGACGCCGGCCGCGAGGCCGGAGATCGCCCAGGAGAGCGCGAAGACGACGCGGACGTTGATCCCGACCGACATCGCCGCCTGCTGGTCGTTGGCGACCGCCCGCATGGCGATCCCCATGCGGCTCTTGCGGAAGAAATAGCCGAGCGCCAGGAGAAATCCCAGGGAGAGCCCGGCGGCGACCACGTTGATCGGCGAGATGAACACCTCCCACACGACGTAGGGCTGCGCGCGGATCGGCAGCGGCACGTTGATCGTGGCCGCGCCCCAGACCATCGCGGCGGCGCCCTGGAAGACCAGCGCCAGCCCGATCGTCACCATGAGCACGGAGACCACCGGTTGGCCGATCAGCGGCCGGAGGATCCCCCGCTCGAGGGCGAACCCGAGCGCCACCATGGCGACGAGCAGTACCGGCACCGCGATCCAGAGCGGGAAGTAGTAGAGGCTCAGCATCGCCGCGGCGATGTAGCCGCCGAACATCACCATGTCCCCCTGGGCGAAGTTGATGACACTCGTGGCCTTGTAGATCAGGACGAAGCCCAGGGCAACGAGCGCGTACATGGATCCGATGAGGAGGCCGTTGACGAAGAGATCCGCGAAGAACGCGAGTTCGCCCGCCATTCGACCCCTCTACGCGGCCACCATCGCCGGCGTCTCGCCGACGGTCCGGATCGCCAGCTCGGTCTGGAGCGTCGCCTGGCGGCCGTCCTGGTAGCTCCCTCGGAGGGGGGCTTCGCCCCCCTTCCGAGCCTCCCCCCTTTCGTTGCGCGGGCAAAGCCCGCGCTCGGAGCGCTTCGGTAAGCGCTGTGCGAACGGGCCAGCCGCTGATGCCCTGTTCGGCATCGCCCTACGCGGCCGCCATCGCCGGGGCCTCGCCGACGGTCCGGATCGCCAGCTCGGTCTGGAGCGTCGCCTGGCGGCCGTCCTGGTAGGTGATCACGGTCGTGACGGGGACAGCGCGCGCGTCGGAGAAGAGGGCCTCGATGATCTCGGCGTACTTCTGCGCCACGAAGCGGCGGCGGACCTTGCGCGTCCGCGTCACCTCCTCGTCGTCGGGGTCGAGCTCCTTGTGCAGGAGCACGTACTTGCGGATCCGCGTCGTCTCGGGGAGGTCGCGGTTGACGCGCTCGACCTCCTGGCCGATGAGGTCGTAGACCTCGCGCTTCTGCGCGAGATCGGCGTGGGTCGTGTAGCTGATCTGCCGACGCTCGGCCCACTTCCCCACGTTCTCCATGTCGATGTTGACCATGGCGGCCACGTACGGGCGATCCTGGCCGACCGCGACGGCCTCCTTGACGTACGGGCTGAACTTCAGCTTGTTCTCGATGTACTGCGGGGCGAACTTGGTCCCGTCGCTGAGCGAGGTAACGTCCTTGGCGCGATCGATCACCACGAGGTGGCGGTTCGGGTCGAGGAAGCCCGCGTCGCCCGAGTGGAGCCACCCGTCGCGCAGGACCTCGGCGGTCGCCTCGGGGTTCTTGTAGTACCCCGCGAACACCGAGGGCCCCCGGAAGAGGATCTCCCCCGACTCGCTGATCCGGATCTCCGTGCCGGGATAGGCCTGGCCGACGGTCCCGAGCCGCACGTCGTCGTCCCGGTGGATGCACGCCGCCCCCGTCGTCTCGGTCAGGCCGTAGACCTGCTTCAGGTTCACGCCGATCGCCCGGAAGAAGAGGTAGACCTCCGGCCCGAGGGGCGCCCCGCCGGTGTAGGCGTAACGGCAGCGCCGGAGCCCGAGCTGGTCCCGGAGCGCGCCGAAGACCAGGAATTCGCCGAGCCCCGTGAGGAGCCGCAGGCGCACGGGGACGGGCCGGCGGTCCATCTCCCGGCGGGCGACCTCGACCCCGACCGGCATGAGCCGCCGGTAGAGCCAGCGCTTGAGCCACGAGGCGTCCTCGATCTTGACGAGGACCATCGAGACGAGGTTCTCCCAGATGCGCGGCGGGGAGAAGAGGAGCTGGGGGCCGATCTCGCGGACGCTCTCCTGGACCGTGGCAGGCGACTCCGGGCAGTTCACGACGAGGCCCAGCACGAGGGCGCCGGAGAGGGAGAAGATCGTGTCGCCGATCCACGCGGGGGGGAGATACGCCATCACCTGGTCGCCGGGCCGGAAGCGCTCGACCGCCTCGATGGCGCTCGCGGCGGCGACCAGGTTGATGTGGGTCAGCATGGCGCCCTTGGGGAGCCCCGTCGTCCCGGAGGTGTAGCAGATCAGCGCCACGTCCTCGGGCTTCCCCTCATTGACCATCTCTTCGAAGAGCCCGGGCCGCTCCTGGGCGAGCACCTGGCCGGAGCGCTCGAGCGTCTCCACGCTCGTGAGGGCCGACCGCGGGTAGTGCCGCAGCCCCTTGGGGTCGTCGTAGATGAGGCGCTCGACCCGCGGCAGGTCCGCCTTGAGCTCGAGCACCTTGTCCACCTGCTCCTGGTCCTCGGCAACCACGAAGCGCGCCTCCGAGTGGTCGATGACGTACTGGACCTCACGCCCGATGGCGTCCTGGTAGATCGGCACGGGGACCCCACCCGCCGCCTGCGCGGCGACCATGGCGGCGTAGACCTGCGGGCGGTTGTCGCTCAGGATGGCGAGCCGGTCTCCGCGGCGGAAGCCCTGGCCGACGAGCCCGAGGGCGATCGCCCGGACGTGCTCCAGGTACTCGCGCCAGCTCCACTCCTGCCAGACCCCCTTCTCCTTCTCACGGATCGCCGGCGCGCCGGGACGCTCGCGCGCGTTGCGGAGGAGGAACTGCGGAAGGGTCATCTCCGTCATGCGTGACTCCTACACCATCGCCTTGGCGCCCAGGTACGCCTTGATCACGAGGGGGTTCGCCTTGACCTCCGCCGGGGTCCCCTCGGCGATCTTCTCGCCGAGGTCGAGTACCACGACGCGCTGGGAGATGTCCATCACGACGCCCATGTCGTGCTCGACGAGGACAATGGTGGTCCTCCACTCGTCGTTGACGTCCAGGATGAACCGCGCCATGTCCTCCTTCTCCTCGATGTTCATCCCGCCCATGGGCTCGTCGAGGAGGAGCACCTTGGGGTGCAGGGCCAGCGCCCGTCCCAGCTCCACCCGCTTCTGGAGGCCGTACGGGAGCGACCCCACGACGTGCTTGCGGATCGCCTCGATTTCCAGGAAGTCGATGATGTCCTCCACCACGCGGCGGTGGGCGACCTCCTCCCGCCGGCCGGGCCCCCAGTAGAGGACCGAGCGGAACACGCCATTCGTCATGTGGATGTGCCGCCCGAGCATCAGGTTGTCGAGGACGGTCATCCCCTTGAACAGCGCGATGTTCTGGAAGGTCCGCGCGACGCCCAGGGCGGCCACTCGCGGCGGCGACAGGCGGGTGGTCTCGGTCCCGTCCAGCACGATCCGGCCCCCGTCCGGGTGGAAGACGCCGTTGATGCAGTTGATCAGCGTCGTCTTCCCCGCCCCGTTCGGGCCGATGACGGACAGCAGGTCACCCTGCCGGACCTCCAGGCTGACCCGGGTCAGCGCCTGGACGCCCCCGAAGTGCTTCGAGACCTGCTCGATCCGGAGCTGGGCGCTGGGCTCGCTCACCGCTTCGGGAAGCTGTCCTGGAACGAGACCAGCATGGGCCCCCGGGACGTGGCGAACGTCGCCACGCCCTCGGTGACGCGGATCCCGTACTTGAAGTCGCCGATGTCGTCCCACCAGGCCTTGACCACGTCCGGCCCCCTGAGCCCGAGCTCCTGGAGGCGGAAGCCCTGGGTCACGGCGAGCGTCGCGGGCACGATCGCCGAGTCCAGCACGCTCACGACCCGCACCGTGTTCGTCGCCCGGGCCGGGATGTGCATCACGTCGTACACCGCGGGCGAGTTGAGCGTGAAATACTGCCCTTTCGCCTCGAAGGCGTACGCGAACCGGAACTCCTCGAGCGTGATCGTCTCGCCGCCGGAGTTCGTCACATTGAAGACGAACGCCAGCACGAGCGGCACCCGCGCCGGGGGCGGCGCGTACGGGAAGTAGCTGGTGATCTCGACCCGCTCGAGCGTGACCCCGGGCGCGCCCGCCGCGCCGGCGCCGCCGGCCGGCATGCCCGCGCAGCCTGCCAGCGCGACCAGAGCCAGAAGTGCGATAGCGACCGAAACCGTCCGTTTCATGTCACATCCCCCTCTCACGACACCCACCGTTTTCGCCGTTTGTAGTGCTTGATGGCGCGGAAACTCTTGCGCGTCCCGAGGTCGGTCAGGCCGAGGTAGAAGTCGCGGATGTCGGGGTTCTCGCGGAGCTTCTCGGACTCCCCGTCCATCACGACGCGACCGGTCTCGAGCACGTAGGCGTAGCGCGCCACGGAGAGCGCGAGCTTCGCGTTCTGCTCGACCAGCAGGATCGGGATCCCCTCCGCCTGGTTGAGCCGCGTGATGATCTCGAAGATCTCCTTGATCAGGAGCGGCGCCAGCCCCATCGACGGCTCGTCCAGGAGGAGCAGCTTCGGCCGGGCCATCAGGGCTCGGCCGATCACGGTCATCTGCTGCTCGCCGCCGCTGACGAAGCCCGCGGCCACCGACCGCCGCTCCTTGAGGCGTGGGAAGTAGTGGTAGACCATCTCGAGGCCCTGGGCGACGGCTGCGTGGTCCTTCCGGAGGTGCGCCCCGACCCGGAGGTTCTGCTCGACGGTCAGGTGCTCGAAGACGCGGCGCCCCTCGATGACCTGGATGATCCCCAGCCGGGCGATCTCCTCGGCCGACTTCCGGTCGATCCGCTCGCCCAGGAACTCGATGGAGCCCTCGGCCACCCGCCCGTTTTCGGGCTTGAGGAGCCCGGAGATGGCTTTGAGCGTGGTGCTCTTGCCGGCCCCGTTGGCCCCGAGCAACGCCACGATGCCATGCGCGGGCACCTCGAGCGACACCCCCTTCAGGGCGAGGATGACCTCGTGGTACAGAACCTCGATGTTACTGACCTTCAGCACGCCTGATACCGGCCCGTGGCCGAGACCCGAGCAGCCCTAGGACGCAGGGCCGAGCCGGCCCGAGGCGTATGCCGCATACGTTGAGGGCCGGCGAGGCCCCCACCGGAGGGACGGGACGCCCGCGAGGCCGCTGGCCGAGCGCGTCCCGGCGAGATCGAGGACGCCGGGATGCGACGGGTATCGGCCATGGGGATCAGTAGCCGAAGAACTCCCCGTCCCACTGCTTCGGCCACCGCGCCTTGAGGTCCACGTTCTTCACCAGCTCGAACTTCCCGCCCCTGACCCGGTAGATGGGGACCACCGAGCCGGGCCGGTGGTCGGTCGCGCTCAGCGTGACCGCCTGGAGCCCGAGCCCCGGGGCCCAGTTCCGGAACGTCTCGAACGCCTCCCTGAGCCCGGGGCCGGTGAGCTTGCCCGCCTTGTCGGCACGGCGCATCCCTTCGGCCATCATCAGCACCTGGGCCCAGGCCTGGATGGTGCGGATCATCCGGGCCTCCTGCGGCACGCCCGGGTTGATCTTCTTCGCGTACTCGACGACCTTGTCCATGAGTGGGACGTTGTGGCCGTAGAAGGCGGTGACGGCGATCCCCATGACCCCTTCCGCGGCCGGACCGGCGAGCCGGACGAGGTTCTCGTCGTACCCCCAGTTGTTGACGATGTGGTCCGCGCCCAACCCGAGGGCGTGCGCGTCCTTGACCGTCGCGGCCACGGACATGGTGGTGTTCCCGTGCCAGGCGAGGTGCGGCCGGAACGCCTTGGCCGAGAGCACCTGGCTCTTCGTGTCGAGCGCCACGAGCGACACGTCCTGGTCCGGGCCCACCTCGAAGCCGAGGAGCGCGGCGTGGTCCTTCAGCGCCTTGATCGGGGCGCTCGAGTACGGCACCGGGAAGGCATAGAACATGACGACCCGCGGCTTCTCGCCCTTCTGCCGGGCCTCCGCGAAACGCGGATCCTTCATCCAGACCTCGTCGAACCACGCCGTCATCGCCGCGCGGGCGTTCGAGGAGTAGTCGGTCCCGTAGACAAAGTTATAGGGGGCGTTCTTCGGGTCCGTGAGCTTCGCCGCGAACGAGTGGGAGAGGTACGGGATGCGGTCCCTGCCCACGGTCGGGGAGAGCGCCTCCGTGTCGCCGGTGCCCCACCCGAGCACGCCGACCACGCGGTCCAGGTCGCGGAAGCGCTTGTACGTCGTGATCGCCTCCGGCACGCGGTAGCCGTAGTCGTAGAGGAAGAGCCGGAGTTTCTTCCCGTTGATCCCGCCGGTGTCGTTCACGTACTGCACGGCTTCGCGGATCCCCAGGGCGACGTCCTTCCCGACGTCCGAGGTGGGACCCGTCAGGTCGTTCAGCGAGCCGAGCTTGATCTCCTGGGCCCAGCCGATCCCGGCCAGGGCCGGGACGGCCAGGGCCAGCGCCAGCAGCCCGAGCGCCAGTCGCTTCATCTCGCGCCTCCTTGTTGAGTGAGTCACTCGCTAGTACGGGAAAGGCCAGAGGTTGAAGTAGTTTTTCGTCTGCTGCCACCGGTAGGCGAGGCCGCGGGGCTCGTAGAGCAGGAAGAGCACGATCGTCAGGCCGAACGCCGCCTCCTTGACGTAGAGGAACTGCTGCGCCAGCCTCGGGAACACGTGCGACAGGGGATCCACGGCGTAGTTGCGGAGGAGCTCCGGCATCACGGTGACGAAGATCGAGCCGAACACCACACCGTGGAGGCTCCCGATCCCGCCGATCAGGATCACGCCCACGAGCCAGAGCCCCCAGGAGAGCTGGAAGTGCTCCGGGCTCACGAAGAGGAGGGAGGGGATCCAGACGGCGCCCGCGGCCCCGGCGAGGACGCCCGCCGCAAAGAAGGCCAGGAGCTTGTAGTAGACGACGTTGACGCCCATCGCCTCGGCGGCGATGTCGTTGTCGCGGATCGCGATCCAGGCGCGCCCGACGCGCGTGCGCAGCAGGTTGGCCATCGCGACCATGCACAGGACCGTGAGCGCCGCGGCCAGGAAGTACACCTTGATCTCGCTGTCCACCGGCCAGCCCGCGATGGTGACGGTCCCCGGCGGCAGGGAGAAGTAGTGCTCGCGTCCGCCGACGCGGCTCACGTACTTCGTGATGATGAAGTCCACCGTGATGAACTGGGCCGCCATGGAGGTCATGATCTGGTAGAAACCCTTGATCCGCGCCGACGGCAGACCGAAGAGCACCGACCAGAGTCCGGCGAGCAGGCAGCCCAGGATCGCCGCGACGGGATACGGCAGCCCCCAGAAGAGCACCCCCATGGCCGTCACGTACGCGCCGACCGCGATGAACGCGGCGTGCCCGAGGGTGATCTGACCACAGTAGCCGATCAGGAGCTGGACGCCGAGGGCGGAGAGGATCGTGTAGAGGACGATGTTGGCGACCGAGACGACGTAGAGGTTGGTCCAGAGCGGGAGCGTGACGACGAACCCGACGAGAAGCGCCATCTTCGCCCGGACGAACGTCGTCTGCCACCAGGCGTGGGTCGCGACGTACGTCTCGTGGTACACCCCCGCCGGCAGGTACACCTATATCCCTCGGAGGGGGGCTCCGCCCCCCTTTATTTCGGGGGGCCGAGCCTCCCCCCTTCGATTGCGCGGGCAAAGCCCGCGCTCGGAGCGCTTCGGTGAGCGCTGTGCGAACGGGCACCCCGCTACTGGCTTTTCCGGCACCCTCCTATGACCTCCTCATCCCGCTCGCCGGTGGTGGCGGCGTCCGCCGCCGCGGGTGGCACCGGGTGAGCCCCGCGGGGTCCCGGGCGAAGTGGGACCCCCTTAGCTTCCTTCCGCGATTCGCAGAATCGCGGAAGGAGGTAAGCGGGTGACGAAGCCCGGGCGCGCGGGGCGAACCCGGGGACAGGACCCGCGGGGGCGGCACCGTCCTCATACGCGCTCGATCTTGACCCAGCCCCAGAGGCCGTAGGGGCGGAAGAGCAGGATGATCACCATGAACGCGAACGGGGCGATCTCCTTGACCCCGGTGACGGCCCCCTGGGTCAGCCTCGGGATGTAGCCGTCTGAGAGGTTCTGGAGCACCCCGATGGCGATCCCGCCGACGATCGCGCCGGGCACCGAGTTGAGGCCGCCGAGCACGACGGCGGGGAGCACCAGGAGCCCCAGGTATCCCACGGAGATGTTCAGGCCGTTGATGTTCCCGAGGAGCGTCCCGCCGACGCCGGCGGCCATGAAGGCGATGGCCCAGGCGAGCGCGTAGACGCGCTTCGCCGAGACACCGAGGCTCAGCGCGGCCATCTCGTCGTCCGCGGTCGCCTGCATCGAGAGCCCCCAGCGGCTCCGCTGGAAGAACCACACGAACGCGACCAGCAGGGCGATCGACGCGACGAAGCTCCAGATGTAGACCTGGCCGAAGACCATCCCGAAGTAGCGGAGCGGCTCCTGGGGGAAGACCGCCGGGCTGAACGCCACCGTGTCGGTCCCCCAGGTCAGGGCCACGAGCGCCCGGAAGAAGAACGAGAGGCCCGCGGTGATCATGATCACCGCCAGGATCGGCTCCCCGATCATGCGGCGCAGGAACAGGCGCTCGGTCACGAGGCCGAGGACGAAGCCGGTGACGAGCGTGGCGAGGAGCGCGAGGGGGAACGGGAACCCCCACTGGTAGTACGTCAGGCACACGTAGGCGCCGATCAGCGTCAGCTCGCCCATCGCCAGGTTCAGGACCCCGGAGCACTTGTAGATGAGCGTCCAGCCGAGCGCCACCAGCGCGTAGATGGAGCCGACCATGACCCCCGAGAGCACCAACTCGATGAAGATGGCCATCAGGCTGTCTCCACCACGCGGAGCGTGTGCCTGGTCTGCGAGGTCCGCCCGTCCTCGTACGTGATCGTGCTCTCGAGGTGGATCTCCCGCGCGCCCGAGTAGAGTCCCTCCACGATCGCCTGGTACCGCTCCTCGAGGAAGGCCCGCCGGAGCTTCCGGGTCCGCGTCAGCTCCTCGTCGTCGGCGTCGAACTCCTTGTGGAGGTTCACGAAGCGCTGGACCCGCGCCGCCTGCGGCAGGGCCTTGTTGACGTGGAGGACGGCGTCCCGCACGAGGGCCTGCACCTCCGGCTTCTGCGAGAGCTCCGGGTAGCTCGTGTAGGGGATGTGGTTGTCCTCCGCCCACTTCCCGACGACGCCCGCGTCGATGCAGATCACGGCCATGACGGCGTCGCGCCGGTCCCCCAGGACCCACGCGTCCTTGATGTACGGGCTGAACTTGAGGCGCGTCTCGAGGTACTGCGGGGCGAAGCGGCTCCCGTCGGCCAGCGTCATGACGTCCTTGCGCCGGTCGAAGACGACCAGGTGCCCCCGCTCGTCGATGAAGCCGATGTCGCCGGAGTGGAGCCAGCCGTCCCGGAGCGTCTGCGCCGTGGCCTCCGGGTTCTTGTAGTACCCCTGGAAGACGCAGGGGCTCCGCGACAGGATCTCGCCGTCCGGCGCGATCCGCACCTCGGTCTCGGGGATGGGCAGCCCCGAGGTCTCGTATCGGACGTCGCCGTCCCGGTGCACCACCGAGATCCCCGCGATCTCCGTCTGACCGTAGATCTGCTTCAGGTTGACCCCGATCCCGTGGAAGAAGCGGAGGTGGTCCGGGCCGAGGGCCGCGCCGCCCGTGTAGGTGTGGCGGATCCGCGCGAGCCCGAGGTGGTCGCGGAGCTTCCGGAGGACGGCGAGGTCGGCCACCCGGTGCTTGAGCCGGAGCGGCCACGAAATCGGCTGCTTGGCGAACCGGCGGTCCGCGACCTCGCCCCCAACCCGCATGGCCCAGTTGTACGCGGCCCGCTTGGGCTTCGGGGCGTCGAGCACCTTCACCTGCACCGTCCGCACCATCTGCTCGTAGATCCGCGGCGGCGAGAACATCACCTGCGGGGCGATCTCCCGGATGTCCCGTTGGACGGTTTCCGGGTCCTCGGGGAAGTTGAGCGCGAACCCCGCCATGAGCCCGCACGAGATCGACATCATCTGCTCGCCGATCCACGCGAAGGGCAGGAACGACACGTAGTCGTCGCTCTCCTCGCACGGGTCCATGGCCATCAGGTTCTGCCCCATCTTGAGCATGTTCCGGTGGCTCAGGAGCGCGCCCTTCGGCTGGGCCGTCGTGCCGGAGGTGTAGAAGAGGAGCGCGACGTCGTCGGCCGCGCCCCGCGCCACCATCCGCTCGAACGCCTCCGGATCCTTCGCGTGGGCCTCCTGCCCGAGGCGGCGCACCTCCGCGAGGCTGACGAGGCACGGGTCGTCGTAGCCGCGCATCCCCTTCGGGTCGTCCCAGACGATCCGCTCGAGCCTGGGGCACCGCGGCTTGATGGCGAGCCCCTTGTCCACCTCCTGCTGCCCCTCCCCGACCAGAACGCGGGCGTCCGCGTGGTCCACCATGTACTGGATCTCGTCGATGAGCGCGTCCTGGTAGAGCCAGACGACGACCCCGCCGATCGCCAGCGTCGCCATCTCGGCCCACAGCCCCTCCGGCCGATTGTGGCCGACGAGGGCCACCTTGTCTCCCCGCCGGAGCCCGAGTTCAGTGAGCCCGAGCGCGAGCCACCGCACCTCGTCCAGGTACCGGCGCCAGGTGATCGGGCGCCAGACGCCGAACTCCTTCTCGCGCATGGCGACGCGGCGATCGCCGTAGTGGCGCGCGGTCGCCAGAAGGAGCTTCGGGATCGTCAGCTCCGGCGTGATCTCGATCCGCCGGGACGGCCTACCGTCGCGAGGTATAGATCTCCTCCTCTTCGCCCAGGTATGCCTGATGGACCATCGGATCCGCCTGGACCTCGCCCGGGGTCCCTTCGGCGATCTTCTCCCCGAAGTTCAGCACGGCGACGCGGTGGGAGATGTCCATGACCACGCCCATGTCGTGCTCGACGAGGAGGCACGTCACGCGCCACCGCGCCTCCTCGTTGATGTCGATGATGAAGCGGGCCATGTCCTCCACCTCCTCCAGATTGAGCCCGGCCATCGGCTCGTCGAGGAGGATGAGCTTGGGCCCCAGGGCCAGCGCCCGGCCCAGCTCCACCCGCTTCTGCAGGCCATAGGGGAGCATCCCCACCACGCGGTCGCGGAGGTGGGTCATCTCCAGCAAGTCGATGATCTCGCGCTCGATGAACTCGCGGTGCTCGACCTCCTCGCGGCTCGCCTGGCCGAGGTAGATCGCGCCGGAGAGGAGGCCCCCCCGCATGTGGAGGTGGCGCCCGAGCCGGACGTTGTCCAGCACGGTCATGCCGCTGAACAGCTCGAGCTTCTGGAAGGTGCGCGAGATCCCGAGGGCCGCGCGCCGGTAGGGCTTGAGCCCTTCGAGGTCGCGGCCCTCGAAGCGGATCCGCCCCTGCTGGGGGCGATAGAGCCCGTTGACGCAGTTGAGGCAGACGGTCTTCCCCGCCCCGTTCGGGCCGATGATCGAGAAGATCTCGCCCCGCCGGACCTCGAGGCTCACGCCCCGGAGCGCCTTCACGCCGCCGAAGGCGAGGTGGATGCTCTCGATGCGCAGGAGCGGGTCGCCGGTCATGGCTTGGCCGTCCGCCCGATGATCGTCCGGGCGGGATCGATCTCCTCGCGGAGAATGGTCAGCTCCCGGTCGGTGGGCGCCGGGAGCACCTCGACGCGCGCGGCGACCAGGGGTTTCACGTCCATGTCCGCCGCGACCGCCTCGGGTGAGAGCCCCTCCAGGACGCCGAGGAGCGTGAGCCGGTGCGACTCGTCGTCGAAGCCGAAGAGCGCCTTGGAGGTCACGATCCGCCACGGGCCCGTGTCCGCCGGCAGGCCCGCGCGCTCGCGCGCCCCGGGGGTCCCGTCGAGGTAGCCGGGCGAGGTGACGAAGTCCACGCGCGGCACGAAGCGCCGCCGCTCCTGCAGCATGATGACGATCGTCCGCCAGCAGTACGACGCGACCTCGTTGGCGCCGCCCGACCCGGGGAAGCGCTTCCTCGGGTGGCGCCAGTCCTCGCCGAGCATCGTCGAGTTGATGTTCCCGTAGACGTCGATCTGGGTGGCGCCGAGCACGCCGTAGTCGATGAGGCCGAGCTGCGCCTGGGCGAAGATCGTGTTCATGTTCGTCCAGGCGATCGAGCGGTAGCAGTTCGACGGGCCGCCCATCGTGTTGCGGACGAACGGGGTGAGCGGGGTGGGGCCGATCGCCCCGAACTCGAACACCTGGACGAGCTGGGGGGCGTGGATGCGCTGGGCGAGGATCGCCGCCACCTGCGGCATCCCGAAGCCGATGAAGGCGGTCTTCTGGTCCTCGAGGAGCCGCGCGCAGAGCGCGATCATGACCTCCGCCTCGGTGTACCCCTGCGCGGCAATGCTCACGGAGTCACTCCTCGGCCCGTCCCGGGTGGTGCCGGGTGAGCCCCGCGGGGTCCCGGGCGGACGGGGGTCCCCTCACGGCGCTCCTTCCGCAATTCGCCAGAATTGCGGAAGGCGCGTGAGAAAGGGGCCCGGAGCCCGGGCGCGCGGGGCGAGCCCGGCGACAGGACCCGGGACGGGCCGGTGATTCTCACGGGGCGTAGCCCTCCTTGATGACGGCGCGGCGGCGGAGCTCCGAGAGGCGCTTGAGGCCGACGCGCGTGGCGAGCATCTCCTCGTCGGACGCGACCGAGTAGACATACCGCTCGAGGTACTCGGCGAGCCGCCCCTGCCGCTCGAGCGCGAAATACTCCGCGAAGTGGTCGAAGTCCATCTCGTACACGCCCGGCAGCCCGCCGGGGTACGCCCCGAACGGCGCATACACGACGGCGTCCACCAGGTAGTACGGGATCGTCGTCCGCCCCGGGTTCTTCCGGATGTCGTCGTGGTCGATGATCTCGTCGGTCGCGATGATCACCTTCCGCGAGGCCATGGCCGTTTCCAGCGGCTGGACCCCCGGACCAAAGCATCGCGCATTTCCGTAGACGTCCGCCTGATGCACATGCACCAGGCCGACGTCGGGGTTCACGGCAGGGACGAGCGCGATCGGCTTGCCGGTGAAGGGATCCCGGATCACCTTGGCGCCGGAGTAGCGGAGCGTGTCGCTCCCGAGGAGGGCGCGGGTCGGGAGGAACGGCACGCCCATCGCCCCCGCGAGGTGGCGGAGCGTCAGCGTCCCGTTGGTCCACTCGGACACGGTCACCTCGCCGCGCTCCACGGCGCGGTTGAGCGTGTCGCCGAGGCCCATGAAGCCCACGTCGATCTTCGAGACCGCGCCGGCCGCCACGAGCAACGTGGACTCCATCAGGGTGAACTTCGCGCAGTACCAGAGGTCGCGCCGCCGCTGCCGGATGATCTCCCGGACGAGGACGAGCGGGCCGCGCGTGTAGGAGGAGAAGTCGAACGAGACGTAGTCGCCGTCGGCTACGCACCGGCGCACCGCCTCCTGCGCGGTCATGGTCTTGTCCACGAACTCGCGACGCTTCCGGTCGCGCATCCAGGCCCGGAGCCCGTCGGGATCCTGGAGGCGGAACTCCCCGACGCCCGACGCGAGCAGCTCGAGTTCAGGCATGGCGAGGCGACGGCGCGCGGACGGCGGGCGGGGTTTCGCGCGGCGACCCGGGAGGTTCCGAGGCGCGGGGAGCCACCGGCGACGGGGGCGGCTGGCTGCGCGTCACGCTGGGTTCAGCCAGGGTCGTGCCCTGGACTCGAACGAGGTAGGAGGAGTGTAGCCAACCGTGAGAGCGTCTGTCAAGCAGGACGCGGACTTACGAGCCACCGCCCCGGTCCGCCTGCAGCCGGCGGTGGGGCTACTTGATGGCCCCCACCGTGAAGCCGGCGATGAAGCGGTCGACGAAAAAGTTGTAGACGATGGCGATCGGCACGCTCGCGATGAAGCACCCGGCCATCAGCGACCCCCAGAAGTAGACGTCCCCGTGGACCAGGAACGTCGGCACGCCGACGCCCACCGTGTACTGGGCGGCCGGGGAGACGAACGTGACGGCGTAGACGAACTCCTGCGTCACCAGCGTGAACGTGACGATCACCACGGTGAGGACGCCGGCGACGGAGATGGGGACGACGACCCGCACGAAGGCCCCGAGCCGGCTCAGGCCGTCGATCATGGCGGCTTCCTCGAGGTCGCGGGGGATCGCCTTGAAGAAGCCCATCAGGAGCCACGTGGAGAACGGCACCGTGAACGACGGGTAGACGACCACCAGCGACCAGAGCGAGTCCTGGAGGCCGAGCGTCACGACCACCCGCGAGAGCGGGATGAACAGGAGCGTCGGGGGGACCAGGTAGGTCAGGAAGATGGCGATGCCGAGCCGCTCGCCCCCCCGCCCGGCCAGCCGGGCGAGGGCGTACCCCGCCGGGAGCGCCAGCAGCAGCGTGATCACCACCACGAGCACCCCGACGAGCGCCGTGTTGAAGAGCCACCGGCCGTAGAGCGTCTCGTAGAAGAGCACGCGGAGGTGCTCCAGCGTGGGCCACTCGTTGAAGATGAACGGGTTGGCCTTCCGGTCCAGCAGGTCCTTCGTCGTCTTGAAGCTCGTGATGAGCATCCAGTAGAAGGGAAACGCGGCGAACCCGGTGAACGCCGCGAGCAGCGCGACGGAACCCGCCCGCATGGCCCACCGCCTCAGCGCGCCCGGCCGCATCTCAAATCCTCGGAGGGGGGCTGCGCCCCCCTTCCGAACCTCCCCCCCCGTTGCGCGGGCAAAGCCCGCGCTCGGAACGCTTCGACCCGGAGCGAGTGGGCATGCCCCAACCTCTCGCCGTCCCTCACGAGCATCTCAGGTCACCTCGGCCCGCCGCGCGACCCGCAGCATCAGGACCGCCACGGCGAGGAGGAACGGGAAGAGGAAGAGCGAGATGGCGGCGCCCTCCCCGAGGTCGCCCGCCGCGACGCCCGTGAAGAAGGCGAGCGTCGCCAGGACCTGGGTCGTGTCGTACGGACCGCCGCGGGTGAGGACGTAGATCACGATCATGTCGGTGAAGGCGAAGACGAGCCCGAAAAGGCCCGCCACCATCATCACCGGCTGGAGGAGCGGCAGCGTGATCTGGAAGTGGTGACGCCACGGCCCGGCGCCGTCCACGGCGGCGGCGTCGTGGATCTCCTGCGGGATGGCCGTCAGGCCAGCCAGGATGATCACCGTGGCCAGGGGCAGGATGCGCCAGACGTGGATGGCAATGATCGAGCCCATTGCCAGGTGCGGGATGCCCAGCCACATGAAGCCGCCCTCGGGCGGGACGAGGCTCAGCGCCTGGAGGGTCCAGTTGATCACGCTGTAGGTGGAATCGAGGATCCAGAGCCACCCGATCGACCCGAGGGAGATCGGGGCCACCCAGGGGAGCAGGAGGAGGAGCCGGACGAACCACTTGCCCCGGAAGTCCTTCAGGAGCAGGAGCGCCAGCACGTTTCCGAGGATCATCACGATGAGCTGGGAGAGCAACGCGAAGACAAACGTGTTCTGGACCGACGTCCGGAACTTCGGCGTGCCGATCACCGCCGCGTAGTGCTTGAGGCCGACGAAGCCCAGGCTCTGGCGCCCGAGCGTGATGTCGCTCACGCTGTAGTAGAGGGCCAGGAAGAACGGGAAGCCGACCAGCAGGATGATATAGAGGATGGCGGGCGCGAGCATGAGCCGCCCGAGCCACTTCTCGTTGTCGAGCAGGCTCCGCCGGCTCACCGGCGCCGGCACGGCGTCGCGCGCGAGGACCGCCATGGTCAGCGGCTCACGACGGAGGACGCGGCGAGAGGCTCCGGATCCCGGAGCCTCTCGCCACACATCGCCAGAGCGCCCTCGCGTCGGAGCGAGCAGCTAGACGAGCCCCTTCTCCTTCCACTTCGCGAACACGCGCTTGGACGCCGCCACGGCCTCCTTGAGGGCCTCCTCGGGGGTCGCCGAGCCGCTCGCCGCCTTCGCGAACATGACGTTCAGGACCCACGTGTTGAAGATCTCGTCGATCGCCGCGTTCGAGTACCCCGGGTAACCCACGTTCGTCGCCCAGTTCAGGACGTCGTCCAGGACCTTGTACTTGTCGGGCGGGTGGGCCTTCGGGTCGTTCGCGATCAGCTTGGTGAGGTCGGGCACCGTCTTCGGGTAGCAGGGGAAGTCGTAGAACTCGCCGGCCAGGAAGCCTAGCCGGAAGTTCTCCACGTAGTCGACGAGGAACTTCTTGGCGCCCTCGATGTTCTCGGCGAACTTCCAGACGACGTAGCAGTCCATCACGTGCTCGAGCCCGATCGCCCGCACCGGACCCCGGAGGGCCTTGGTGAGCTGGATCCGCTTCGACATGTCCGGGGCGTCCTTCTCGGCCGTCCGCGTGATGGAGATGGCGTTCAGCGCGAGGGAGATCTTGCCGGCGATCATCGCCCGGTTGTTGGACGACGCGTCCCAGGTGAAGACCTCCGGGGTCATCGTCTCCTCGAAGAGAGCCTTCACGAACTTGAGCGCGTCGAGCGTGTTCTTGGAGTCGAGCGCGAAATTCCCTTCCGCGTCCTGCTCGTGGGACCCGAACGAGTACATGATCGTCCGCATGGCCATCCCGGTGTCGATCTCCTGGGCGAGGCCGATTCCGACCGGGTTCCCGGCCTGCTTCTTGACCTTCGCGCCGCCGGTGCGCACATCATCCCAGGTCCGCGGGCCGTTGGGCATCCCGACCTGCCCGAAGAGGTCCTGGCGGTAGTTCACCGGGTCCGGCGTGAAGGACGGCGAGAACGCGAAGTACTTCTTCGTCTTCGGGTTGTAGGTGCTCTTGATCGCCAGGTCGATCGGCTTGCCGGCCTTCCGCTCGCACTCCTGGATCACGTCCTTCATGTCCACCGTCTGCTCTTCGTACGTCGGGGGCGGCCAGTTGAAGAGGAACAGGTCGTGCCCCTTCTGCGCCGACACCTCGCCGGCGGCGCGGGCGGCGATCCCCGCGATGCCGATGTTGTCCACCGTCACCTCGGTGTCGTTCTTCTCGCCCCACTCCTTGATGTACTTCTTGTTGAACCACTCGTCGTAGGCCGGGACGAAGTGGACCCACTGGAGGATCTTGAGCTTCTTGGCCGCCCGGGCCCGCCCGGGGATGATGATGTTCGCCCCGAGGCCCGCCGCCAGCGCCCCGCCGCCGGTGGCCTTGATGAACTTCCGCCGACTCAGCCTTTCTCCCGCCATACCTCGCTCCTCCTTTCCGAACCCTGGGACTCCGGCTCACGCCTGGTACCGTGAGCACGCTCTGAGGGGGGAACCGCGACGATCCTGGACACCCGAATTCTAAGCTTCCCGCACCGGGGGTTCAAGGCCGCTCTGGCGGGGGGTAGAAGCGGGCCTCCCGCTTGTCTTCCCAGGCGCGGTTGGCCTCGGCGAGCCCCCAGGAGCGGAGGCAGTCCATCTGCGCCGCGACGACCTCCTCGATCATTTGCCGGGGGTCCCCGTGGAACGACGCCTGCAGCAGTCGCTTCGTGTGGGCCGCCGCCGTCGGGGCGGCCTGGAGGCACTTCTCGACGAGCCGGGCGAGGGCCGCGTCGAATTCCGCCGGCGGCACGACCCAGTTCACGAGCCCCATCGCCGCGGCCCGGGCCGGCGTGACGTCGTCGTTGAGGAGCGCCAGCTCCTTCGCGCGCCCGAGCCCGACGACGCGAGCCAACCGGAGCACCGCGCCGTCCGGGATCAGCCCGTGCCGGGTCGCCCCGAACCCGAGGACGGCGTCCGCCGCGCACAGCCGGAAGTCGCAGGCGAGCGCGAGCTGGAGCCCCCCGCCCAGGCAGTAGCCATGGATCGCGGCGATGACGAGCTTGGCCATGTCTTCGAGGCAGTTGAGCGCCCGGATCCAGTGGCGGAAGAACGGCTCGCCGATCTCCCCGGCCGACAGCGCCGTCCGGTCCATCCCGGAGGAGAACGCCCGGCCCTCGCCGGCGACGACGAGGACCCAGGCCTGGGGGTCCTTCTCTCCGAGCGTCGCGGCCTCGGCCAGTTCCTCGGCGAGTCGGGCGTTGAGCGCGTTCAGGACGCGCGGGCGCGCCAGCGTGATCCGGCCCACGTGCTTGTCGACCGCGTAGCGGACGCACTCGCCGTCGAGCTTCACGGTTGCGGTCATCCCTCCTCCGGCGGCTGCCTCGCGGCCCCCTGCCGCCCCGCTCCCTGCTTAGTCCAGCCGTCCGGGGCTGTCAAGCCCGCCGCCGGCTTCTCGGTCGACCGGCTGCCCGCGGTCGGCGAGGGCGCGGGAAGGCCCGCCCACCAGGGCTCGCTCGCGGGGGGTGTGAACCGCAGGCCCGTGGGTCGCCGCGGGCTCGGGAGCACCCGGCGCGGGCCCGACGGGCGGGATCGTCGGGCCGGCAAAACAGCGCGGGCGCCGAGTCTTGGTGATCCCTCGGCGCCCGCGGGCCGGGTTCCTTGCCGTGCCCTCCAACGTCCCGGGACTTACCCCCGGCCCCGGTCGGCACGCCCTGTCGGCTTGGCCTCCAGGTTCCCCGGCCCGAACCCCACCGACAAGGTCCGCCGTCACTGTAGCACGCTTGAGGAAGCGCGCAAGGGGGAAGCGCCGCCCCGGCGCGCCTGGCCTGCGACGGCCCCTGTGAGAGGAGCGCCACACGCGGACCTGGAGGTCGCGGGCGCCGTCCCGGAGACTCCGAAGATTGGGATTGACAGGGGGCCGTCTACTGTAATAGGGTACTATTACAGTATGGCAATCGGGGTCCCCCTGCACGTCGACGCGCACAGCCCGATCACGATCCGCCGGCAACTGACGGCGCAGCTCAAGCACATCATCGAGGCCGGCGGTCTCCCGGAGGGCGAGGCGCTGCCGAGCATCCGCGAGCTGGCCGGGTTCCTCGGCGTCAATCCGAATACGGTCGCGCGGGTCATCGAGGACCTGAAGCGGAGCGGATACGTGGAGACGCGGCGGGGGGCCGGCGTGTTCGTCGCCCGGGACCTGCCCGCCCGGCCTTCCCCCACACTCCGCGCGGCCTTCCTGAAGGACGTCGTGATCCGGGCCGCGGCCCTGGGGATGACCGCCGACGACGTGGCGGTCGGGGTCCTCAGCCTGGCCGGGGTCCGGCCCGCGGCCATCCAGGGCGCCGTCGAGATCCTCCTCGTGGAGTGCAGCCCGCCGGAGCTCGATTTCTTCGCCCGGGAACTCGAGGCCCACCTCCCCGTTCGAGTGGACAAGGTGCGCCTGGTCGAGCTGGCGGCGGCTGTGCGGCGCCGGAAGCGAGTCGGCCGCTGGAAGGTCGCCGTCACGAGCTTCTTCCATCTCCCGGAGTTGGAACGGCTCCTGAAGGGCAAGGGGATCCCGGTGCTCGCGCTCCTCGCCGAGGTGCACCTGGAAACCCTCCAGCGCCTGGCCCAGTTGCCGAAGGGGACGCGGGTGGGCGTGGTCTCGGGCGAGCGCGAGACCGCCCACAATCTGGAGCACTCGATCGCCAATGCCGGGCTGCCGAACATCGTGTTCGTGGGGTCGTGCCCCGCCGCGGGAGCCGCGTTGGGTCGCCTGGTGCGGCGGGTGGACGTCGTCGTCTGCTCCACCCCGGCGGGCGAGCGGGTGCGGCGCCTCGCCGGCCCCGCCGCGGAGGTGATCATCGACGACCGCGCCCTCGACCGGCGGGCCATGGAAACGCTGGCAGCCCTCCTGGTGCGAGACAACGGGGACGGGACGCCCGCCGCTTCACTCCCGACCAGTCGGCGCTTGAGCCGCCAGGGTTGAGGGTTCGATGATCCGAATCAGTAGGCCCGCGAGGGTGACTCCCTCCCTGGAGCCACCTTCGACTCACCGCCGGGAGCCCCGAGGGTGCTGCGGATGGCCTCCGGAGGCTCCCGGGCTCACGGGCCCGGGGTCGAGCGTGTCGTCAACAACCGAGGGGAACAGGATGCGGCAGCTGAAGGGCTTCAGTGACCTCCGCGAGCAAAGCCGGATGACGTGGAGTGAGCACGAGCACGGCTGGGTCGCGGCGCCGGAGGAGATTCTCAGCGCACTCTCGCGCGATGGCTTCGAGGAATGCAAGCGGGAGATGACGACGAGCCGGCTGGATCGCCAACCGGCGGGCGGCCTGTGGCAGGGTGTGGAATACCCGCACGGGATCCGTCGCGTCGGCGATCTGGGTGCATCGCCCGGCACGGCATCATGCCATCGTGTTCATCGAGGTCGATGGGGGCCGCGTCAGATATCTTGGAGCTAGGGGCTCGCCACGCACGCCCTCAGCCGCTGGTGAGCAACTCCGCAGGGCAAGCTCGATGAAGCCATCCTCTGGCTGGAGAAGGCCAAGCAGGCCAAACGCTACGAGCCCCGGCAGTTCCCGTTCATGAACCTGGGCCGGATTTACGTCAGGCAGGGGCGCTGGTGGGAGGCGCTGCGGGAGTTCGAGGCGGCCGTGCGGCCGGCTCCGGACGACAGCGCCGCTCGGAAGGCGCTTCATGCCCTCCGCGCTCGCTTCAACTGACCTGGTCCGGTGCGGGCCGCTGCCCGCCTGACCGGGTCAGGCCCACGCCACGGCCGTTACAGCCCAGGAGGGCGGTCAGCCCAGGCGCCGGCACGGGCGACGTCGCGCCAAGGCGTCGCCGGCTTGCTGCTGTTGACACTGTCCAGACCCCCGTGTACTGTCCTGCTGTCGTCGCGATGACGTACACCGGCCCGGATGCCCCCGGGGTGCGCGTGCGACGTCTGGCCGCCCGGTACTGGCCGAGGGAGTCAAGCAGCGTGCCACACCGCAGCAACATCGGCCATGGATAGGCGACACGCGGGTCGCGGCCGCCCCTCGACCCGGTCCTCCGATGCGGTTTCCCACGGGCATCCCCACCCCCGCGATCAGCCCGCGACCTCCCTGCCGAGGCGCTCGAGACGCCCACCGCCACCGTCGGCGATCGGTCCTGGTCAGACGCTCGGAACGAAAAGGAGGCAAGGATGGAACGCACAGATCCCGACCGCGCATTCGTCGAGAAGATGAAGACGGTCCAGTTCAGCCGCCGGGGCTTCATCCAGGTGGCCACCCGGGCCGCGGCGGTCGCCGCCGTGGGGCCGTTCGTCCTCCCGGGCAAGACCCTGGCGCAGGCCCAGAAGCCGGTGGTCGTCATCTACGGGGTGCCGTGGGAC
>Ga0137796_10000292_pt1 | contig 32301 bp, 28 predicted proteins | sample OV2TP3_FD_97704 | JGI IMG/M metagenome (GOLD analysis project Ga0137796, IMG submission 97704) | reverse complement strand
CGACGTGTCGATCATCGAGGTGGTGTCGGGCGTCTTCCGCGTGCTGGCGATCCAGGGGGATACTCACCTGGGCGGGGACGATTTTGACCAGCGGATCGTCGACCATCTGAGGCAACATTTCCAGCAGACGCACGGGGTGGATCTGTCGTGCGACCCGATGGCGCTCGCGCGACTGAAGGAGGCGGCCGAAACGGCGAAGATCGAGCTCTCGGAAGCCAATGAGACCCAGATCGTCATCGAAGCCCTCGCCATGGGGAATCAGGGGCCGCTGACGCTTGAGACGGCGCTCAGGAGAGCGGAGTTCGAGTCCCTCGTCGGGGATCTGGTCGAGCGGACCGTCGAGCCGACGCAGGCCGCGTTGAGGGATGCCAAAATGGAGGCGGGGCAACTGGGAGCGGCGCTGCTGGTGGGGGGCTCGACGCGGATGCCGCTCGTGCAGCGGACGGTGAAGCGGCTGTTGGGCCGCGCGGCAGCCCGAGACATTTCGCCGGAGGAAGTCGTGGCGTTGGGGGCGGCAGTGCAGGCCGGCGTGCTGGGCTCGTTGGAAGACGCGCTCGACGAGACGCGCGCGACGCGCTACGGGGGCGGCAAACCGGTCATCATCCACATGACGCCGTTCTCGCTGGGGGTCGGCCTGGAGAGAGACGAATTCGCGGCCGTGATCGAACGGAACTCGACCTATCCGACCGAGGCCAAAGAAGTGTTCACGACCTCGCGAGACTTCCAGGAGACGATCTCGTTTCCGATCTATGAGGGGGAGGAGCCGGTAGCGTCGGAAAACACCTTCCTGGACCTGTTGCGGATCGAAGGGATCGGGCCGGCGCCGAGGGGCATCCCGCGGGTGGAAGTGACGTTCCGGTTGACGCCCGATCGAATCCTGGAGGTCCGGGCCGAGGATCTGGCGACGGGGACGGAGCGGCGAATCACCGTCCAATCGACCGGGATGCGCCTCTCGGAAGCGGAGAAGACAAGGATGATCGCCGAGGCGCGGGAGCGCGTCACGCGCGAGCTGCGCGAAAAGATTCGCAGCTACGCCGTCGAGGAGGCCGAAGAGGTTCTGCGCCGGGCCGAGCAATTGTCGGCGGCGCTGGATGGCGACGCGAGGGCGGAAGGACTTCGCCGGCTCGTGGGGCGGATGCAGTCCGCCCTGCACTCGAAGAGCACGCAGGGTTTGGCGGCTCTCACCTCGGAGCTCGTGGCGATCGTGAACGAATTGGAATCCGCCGGCGCGGGCTGAAATCGTCAAGGCGGGGGGGCTTGACGCGCCGGAGGGTTTGGGCCGAGGATCAAATGCGGGGGGAGCCGTTCTCCGGCCTCAGGGCGGGGAGAACGGCGGACGTTGGGATGGAGGGGGCCGGTCAACGCCGGCGGCCCTTCGCGCCGGATTCGCCGATGGACAAGCTCTTCACCATCATCATTCTGTTGTTCATCTTCGGGCCTATGATCCGGCGGGTCCTGAGCAAACTGGGCGGGGGCAAAGTCGAACAGGAGGACTTGCAACGACGACTCGAAGAAGCGCTCCAGCGAGCCAAGCGTGAGGCCGAGGCGCGCCGAGAACGGGCACCCCAACCGCGATCGGCTCGAGCGCCTCAGGCCGGGCCGCCGCCGACGCTGCCGCTGCCCGGTAAGCCGCCGGTCATGACGGCGCCGCCGAGGGTGGAGCGACCCCCTGCACGCCGGCCGGAGGCGGCTCCGCCCCGGCCAGCGAGGCCAGCCCCTCAGCGCGCCCGCCCCGAGCGGCGCGTCCCGACGGGAGCGCCGGGGCGGGCCCCGGCCGCGGCGCAAGCGGCAATCCCCAGCCCGGCGGCGGCGATGATCGCCGAAGGCGAGCGATCCGCCGAAGCAGCCGGAGCCATTTTCGGGAAGATAACGGAACGGCGGGCAAGCCGATTCGAAACCTTCTTGCCGAGGGATCAAAGGGACCTGGCGCGCATGGTCGTCCTGCATGAAGTGTTGAGTCGGCCGCGCGCGCTGCGGCGGTGGGGCGGTCCGGGCGGCTTGCGGTTTTGAACCAAGGCAGGGATGGCCGTCGGAGGTCGTTACGATTCCACGCCCATGGGCCGCTCCCGCTCCAAGTCCGCGCCGGAGGCCGACGCCGATGAAGGCGCGGGCTTTCAGATCGTCTTTCGTCCGCTGAACCTGTTGCCCCGGCTGCAGCCGGAGTACGTGATCGACGCGCTTCCGGCGACGATCGGGCGGCATCCGTCCAACGACATCGAGTTGCCGTTCGATTCGGTCTCCCGATTTCACGCCCGGCTGGAGATGGGGGAGGGGGAGCCGAAGATCACCGATCTGCGGTCCTCCAACGGGACGTTCGTCAACGGACGGCGCGTTCAAACGGCCCGCCTGCGGGATCAGGACGTGGTCACGTTCGGGGGCGTGGGGCTGGCGGTGACGCTCGTGCCTTCGGGGGCGGCGGCGCTGGGGCGCCGGCAGCGATCGGCGTCGGAGTCGGGCACGTCGGTGCATCTGGTGGCCGACGCGCAGCCGGTCGTCGAATCAGTGATCGACGCCGACTTGCCGGAGGACACATCAAGCGTCCCCTCCATCGAGGAGGAGATCACCGACGCCGAGGCGTTGCGGCAGGCCAAGGAGCGGCTCGTGTCGCTCTATCGCCTGCAGGAGATCCTGCGTTCGACGACCGACGAGAAGAAGCTGCTGCGGCGGACGCTCCAGTTGCTGTTTCAGGCTCTGCCGGTCGAACGGGGAGTGGTCCTCACGCGGGACCGGCACGATCCGAACGTGTTCAATCCGATCGCCACGAAAGTGCGGAACCCGCGGCGAGCCGGCCAAAGCATCGGGATCAGCAAGACGATCCTGAGCCGCTGCCTGAAGGAGAAGGTGGCGCTCCTGACGCGGGACGCGACGACCGACTCCCGTTTCAATCAGGCCGATTCCATCATCGCCCACGGCATCCGCTCGGCCATGTGCGCGCCGTTGCTGGCCTACCAGCACGTGGCGGGTTTCGTTCATCTGGACACGAGCCAGGCGATCCGATCGTTCACGCGGGACGACCTGGCGTTCGTGACGAACGTGGGGGTCGAGGTCGCCATCCACATCCAGAACATCCGGATGCTGCAGGAGCGGATTCTTCAGGAGCGGATGGCGGCCATTGGCCAGACGATCACCGGCCTGGCCCACAACATCAAAAACGTGTTGCTCCTTTCGCAGGGGGCGATCGACCTGATGGGGCTGCGGCTGGAGAACAAGAATTACGAGGCCCTCGGGGAAACCTGGCAGATGGTCAAGCGGGGGATCGATCGAATTAACAAGATGGTCAAGGACATGCTGGATTACGCGCGGGCGCGGACGGCGGAGAAAACCCGCTGCCAGGTCAACGAACTGCTCAGCGAGCTGCGGCAGACATTCGCCGGGGAGATGGAGAAACGGGGTATCGATTGCCGGCTGGCATTGGATTCCAACTGCCCGCCGGTGCTGGTCGACGCCGACGGGTTGGACAAGGCCGTCGTCAACCTGCTGCTGAACGCGATCGAGGCCTGCCCCGACGGCCGCGGAGAGATCACGCTGCGGACCCGGTATCACAAGGACCAGCAGGTTCAGATCGAGGTGGAAGACAACGCCGGGGGGATCCCCGACGAAGTGCTCCCGCGGATCTTCTTTCCCTTCTTCACGACCAAGGGGTCCAAAGGCAGCGGCCTCGGGCTGGCGGTGACGAAGAAATTCGTCGAGGACATGGGGGGACGGATCGAGGTAAAAACCGAGGAGGGGATGGGCTCCATCTTCACCATCACGTTGCCGCTGGACCAGGGGGAGATCCGCCTGGAGACGCCGACGCCGCTGGCCGCCGGCGATTGAGGGGCCGCCGAGGCCCCGCCAAGGAGGATTTCAGGCTTGGGGGGCCGTCTGGGGGCTATAGCGCCGGGCGCGCACGTCGGCGAATTTCTTCAGGTGGGCTTCGTGATCGGCCAGGATGCCTTGCAAGAGGGCGTGGGCTTCGGGCGCGTCCTCAAGCGTCGGCAACCGCTTCCGGCAGGCGTCGATCTCGGCCGTCTTGTCGCGGATCAGTTCATCCAACAGCCAGGGGAAGGAACCGTAATTCAAGTTCGCGAGCAAGGGGTTGGGCGCGCCGCTTTGGGGAATACCTTCGAGGCGCTCGATCAAGGCCGAAAGGGCGCGTTCGTGGTTCCGCTCGGCGGCGGCGGCTTCGGCGACGGCCCCCATGGCCTCCTTGTCCCCGTCTTCGAGATAGGGATAGGCCTCCTCGGCGATGTAACGGCTCATGGAGAAAGCCAGCTTCGGGAGGCAGGCGTTCAGGGTGTCGATGACGTGATCGGCGGACGGTTCGGCCATGGCGAGCCTCAGCGGGGGAACAGCTCGACGACGGTGAAGGCGGGGCCGTAAATCAGGATCAGGAGCAAGACGGGCGCGCCATAGGCGGCCAACGAGACGGAATCGAAGGCCGGCAGGCGGAGCGGGCGCTCGGCTTCGGGCCGGTCGAAGACCATGACCTTGGCGATGCGCATGTAGAAGTAAAGCGAGATGGCCGTGTTGATCCCGCCGATAATGGCCAGAGAGATATAGAACATCGAGGCGGGGGAGAGGACGAGGCCTTCGGCCAGACCGGCCCCGACGACGACGTAGAAAATCTGAAGCTTGCCGAGAAAGCCCGCCGTCGGGGGGATGCCGGTCAGCGAAATGAGGAAAATGAACATCATCGTGAAAAGGAAGGGGTTCCTCCAGGCGAGCCCGCGGTAGGCCGACAGCTCCGAGGAACCGGTCACTTCCCGCAGCACGACCACGACGAGCCAGGCGCCGAGATTCATGAACAAATAGACGAAGAAATAGAAAAGCATCGCCTCGAGGGCGGCGTTATTAAAAACCGTCATCCCCATCAGGATATAACCGGCGTGAGCGATGGAAGAGTAAGCGAGCAGGCGCTTGACGTCCTTCTGCACGATCGCGACGAGATTGCCCAAGGTCATCGTGGCGACAGAGAGAATCCAGAAGAGCAACGCCAGATGGGCGTCCTGGATGGTGGTCAACAACGCCCCCCGGATGGCCAGGACGTTATCGGGAATCACGGCCCCCTCGACGGCGAAGAGCGGCAGAAAGACGCGCAAAAGGGCGGCGAAGCCCGCGGCCTTGGAAACGACCGATAGGAAGGCCGTGATCGGCGTGGGCGCCCCCTGGTAAACGTCCGGGGCCCAGAAATGAAACGGCACAGCGGCCATCTTGAAGCCGAGGCCGCCGATCACGAGCACGAAAGCGATGAGGACGGCCAGGCCGTTATCCTCCCCGGAGGCCAGGCCGTGGAAAACGCGCGAAAGGTCGAGCGTCCCCGCCATGCCATAGATGTAACTGACGCCGAAAAGCATCACGGCCGAAGCCACGGCCCCATAGAGGATATACTTGAGGGAAGCTTCGGCCGAAAGCCGGTCGTGCTTGACGTAGCCGACGAGCACGTAGGAGCACAAGGAAAGCGTTTCCAGGGATAAAACGAGCATCAGGAGGTTATTGGACGAAGCGAGGAAGGCGCCGCCGAGCACGGCCCCGAGCATCAACGTGTAATATTCGCCCTGGCGATAATCCTTGAGTTCCGTGCTCCGCAACGTGAACAGCACGACCCCCAACGTGCCGAGCAGGAAAACGACTTTGAAGAAGTCGCCGAGCTTATCAACCACGATCATGCCGCTGAAGGCGTAAACCGGGCCCGGGGAAGCCAGCACCGGATGCTTCCCATAGCCGATCAACACCAGCAGGAGCGCGAGGCCGAGCCCCCCGATCATGGGCCAGGCCATGCGGCGAGACCGGGCGAGCGGCAACGCGGCGTCCCAAAGGAGGATCAGGCAGAGGGTGGCGACGAGCGTGAGCTCCGGCAAGATCAGGGCGCAATCGCGGGCGACGTCGGCCAGAGTGACGTTCATCGGCGGCGCGGCCTTCTTACCGGGCGAACCAGGTCAAAAACAAATCCGTCGAGGTGGCGAATATATTGATGGCGAGCGCCGGGAAAACGCCGAAGGCGATCGACGCCACGGCCAGCGGCACCAACGTCACCAGCTCCCGGCGGGAACAATCCGGGTAAGCGGCGTACTCCGGCCGCAGAGCGCCGAGAAAAACGCGCTGGATGGTCCAAAGGATGTAGCCGGCGGTCAACACGACGCCGATCGTGGCGAGCGCGGTGATCAACCGCTGCTCCTGGAAAGCGCCGAGGAGGACCATGACCTCGCTGACGAAGTTGCTCATGCCCGGCAGGCCAAGCGCCGCAAAGAAACCCACCATCGACAATGCGAAGTAAACCGGCATGTTGTGCGCCAGCCCGCCGAACCGGGCGATTTCACGGTGGTGCGCCCGTTCGTACACCACGCCGACCAGAAGAAACATCATCGCCGAGGAGGTCCCGTGCGTGAACATCTGAAAGACGGCCCCGTTGACCCCCTCGGCGTTCAACGCCGCGACCCCCAGGAGAACGTAGCCCATGTGACTTACCGAGGAGTAGGCGACCAGCTTTTTGAAGTCCGTCTGGGCCATCGCGACCAGGGCCCCGTAGACGATGTTCACGAGCGCCAGGACGGCCATGAAGTAGGAGAGGAACTCCCCCGCTTCCGGCAGCAGCGGCCAATTGAGCCGCAGGAATCCATAACCGCCCATCTTCAGGAGGACCCCCGCGAGGATCACCGAGATGGCCGTCGGCGCTTCCACGTGCGCGTCCGGCAGCCAGGTATGAAACGGGAAGATCGGGACCTTGATCGCGAAGCCGATAAAAAGCCCGAAAAAGAGAAGGAGCTGGAAGTTCAATTCATGATCTTTGAACGGTTGCAGCCGGATCATTTCCGGGATGTTGAACGCCAGATGAGCGTAGGCCCCCCCCTCCATCGAGCGGATCTGGAAATAATAGGCGAGCATGACGATCAGGATCAACACGGAGCCGGCCAGCGTATAGATGAAGAACTTGATCGCCGCGTATTCCCGCCGTGGCCCGCCCCAGATGCCGATGAGGAAATACATCGGCAGCAACATCACTTCCCAGAAGACATAAAAGAGAAAGAAATCGAGGGCCATGAAGACCCCCATCATGCCCGTCACGAGCAACATGTAGAGCGCGTAGAAACCTTTGACGTTCTTCTGAATCTCAAACGCCGAGAAGACCGCCAGGAAGGACAGAAGCGCCGTCAAAACGATGAGAATCAGCGACAACCCGTCGATCCCCATGCGATAATGGATGGCAAAGCTTGGAATCCAGGCCAGGTCCACGTAGGTTCGTTGGTCGAACCAGGTCGCCACGTCCGCCGGATCGGAGCCGATCGCCGTCACGTCGACGATGGCCCAGAGATAGAGAGCCAGCAGCAGGACGACGCCCGTGACGCCGGCCGAGAACCATCGGATCAGGCGCGGGTTGCCGCTCGGGAGCGCCAGGATCACCGCCATGGCCACGGCGGGCAGAAAACAGATGAGCGTCAGAAGCGATTTGTCGAACATGCCGATTCACACCCTCCCGCACACGATTAGATAGCCACGAACAATAATACGCTCAGGGCGATGACGCCGAGGGCGACGAACAGGAGATAATGCCGGACGCGGCCGGTCGCCGTCTGCGCCAGGCCCCCGCCGCTCAAAGACGTCAGCCCGGCGAGCCCGTTGACGGCCCCATCGACGATCCAATTGTCGAGAATGCCGCTCACGAAGGCGGAGATTTTCCCAAAGAGGCCCGCGAAGTTGACGATCCCGTCGATGACGATCCGGTCAAACGCGGCCATCAGACGCATCACCCCGAGCGTCATGCCGACAAAGATCAGACCGTAGAGCTCATCAAAGTAATACTTGTTCCAGAGAAGCGTGTGAAGGGGCCTCAGCCGGCGAGCGATCAGGGCCGGGTTGAGGTACGTCGCCCCGTCGCGCCGCTGCCAGTAAGCGGCGGCGGCGACCAGCACGCCGAGAAACGCCAGCGAGAGCGCAAGGGTCATCGCGAGGCCATGAGCGCCATGAGCCCCGGCATGCGCCTCGTCGCCGGCGGCCGGGGCGTGCTCCTCGGTGGGGGCCAACCGTTCGGCCGCCTGGACGACCACGGGGGCGAGGGGACCTCCGGCGGTCTCGTGATAAGCCGCATAGGCGCGGACCGTCCGGGCGGTTTCATGGGGGGGGATGAGTTTCTCGAACCACCAGCCCGGTTTTCCCCCCGCCAGGAGGGCCAGGATCGCCAACGCCACCAAGGGGACCGTCATGGTCCAGGGCGATTCATGCGCGTGTTCGTAAGCATGGGCGTCGCGGGGCCGCCCCGTGAACGTGAGGAAGAACTGCCGGAACATATAGAACGCCGTCAGGAAAGCCGTGACGAAGCCGGAAAAAGCCAAGAACCAGTGCTCGCCGCGCTCCTGCGCGAAGGCGAGCGCGGCCGCCAGGATTTCATCCTTGCTGAAAAAGCCCGAAAAGGGAGGGCAGCCGATGATCGCGAGCACACAGACGAGATAGGTGGCCGCCGTCAGGGGCAATTTCTTTCCCAGCCCGCCGTACTTGCTCATGGATTGTTCGTGATGCATCGCGTGAATGACGGAGCCGGACCCCAGAAACAATCCGGCCTTGAAGAAGGCGTGCGTCGTCAGATGAAACAGGCCGGCCACGTAGCCGCCGACCCCCAGGGCGAGCATCATGTACCCGAGCTGACTCAGCGTCGAATAGGCGAGGACTTTCTTGATGTCGTCCTGGACCGTGGCGATCGTGGCGGCGAAGAGGGCCGTGATCGCGCCGATGTAAGCGATGAAAAGGAACGCTTCGGGCGTGAAGAACGGGAACAGGCGCCCCACGAGATAGACGCCGGCCGCCACCATCGTGGCCGCGTGGATGAGGGCGCTGACCGGCGTGGGCCCTTCCATGGCGTCGGGCAACCAGACGTGAAACGGAAATTGCGCCGATTTGCCCATCGCGCCGAAGAAAAGCCCGACGCCGGCCCACGTCTGCCAATCGACGTCGCTCCCGGCGTTGAACAAATTCTCTCCGCTCACGGCGGCGAAGAGATCGACGTAGGCCAGCGACCCCACCTTCCAGTAACAGATGAGCATGCCGATCAACATGCCGACGTCGCCGATGCGCGTGGTGATGAAGGCCTTAACGGCGGCATCGGCGGCGGACTTTCGCTCAAACCAGTGACCGATCAATATGTATGACGAAAGACCCACCAACTCCCAGAAGACGAAGAGGTAGAGGAGGTTATCGGCCAGAACCAGCCCGAGCATCGACGCGCTGAACAACGTGAGGGAGGCATAGTATCGGCCGTACCGGACGTCGTCCTTCATGTAGCCGACCGAAAAGAGATAGACGAGGAAACTCACCGAGGTGACGACGACGAGCATGAAGGCCGTAACGCCGTCGACGAGGACCCCTCCCTGGAGGGCGCGGGCGGCGCTCGTCGGGACCCAATCGAACGTCCAATGAACGAGAATCGGCTCCTCGGCGGCGAGCGCCCGGGCGAAGACGACGATCGAAGCCAGCAGGGCCAGGCCCATCGAGCCGTTGGCCAGGAAATCGCCGTGGCGCGGCAGGCGACGGTGCGCGAGGGCCAGGATGGCGAAGGCCGCCACGGGCAGGAGAAAAATCATGAGGGCGAGATTGAGCGTGCTCATGCGCGAAATAAGGTCCTCGCGCCCTCCCTCAATGCCGAAGCTTGTTGATGTTATCGACCTCGACGGTGCCGAAATTGTAAAAGAGGTTGATCACGATGCCGAGCGCGACGGCCGCCTCGCACGCCGCCAGGATGATGACGAAGACGGCGAAAATCGGCCCGTCGAGCGCGTCGGGGCCGCTCATCGCGCCGCCCTGAAAACGCCAGAACGCCAGCAGGTTCAGGTTGGCGGCGTTCAGAAGGAGCTCGATGCCGATCAGAATGCCGACGGCGTTGCGTCGCGCCGCGCAGGCCACCAGCCCCAGACAGAAGAGGATGGCGGCCACGAGCAGGTAAGCCTCCAGCCCCAGGGGGGCTTCGCCGACGACGAGGAACGACTGCGGCCTCACTGCTCGCGCCTCCGGGCCATATAGGCCGCGCCGATGAGGCACACGAGCAGCGTAATGGAACTGAACTCAAAGGGAAGGACGTAGCCCTGGAGCAGGCCGCGCCCGATGCCGCGCGTGTTGGGGGCGATCGCCCCCATCTCGCGGGGTCCCCAGGAGGCGGCGAAGATGATCTGAACGAGAACAAGGAAGAACAAAAGGGCGGCGACCGCCCCCCCGAGGAGGAATCCGGCGCGTTTCTCTCGATGCAGGTCCTCCAAGGAACGGTTGGTCAGCAGGACGCCGAACATCAGAAGGACCAGAATGCCGCCGATGTAGACGACGACCTGGGTAACCGCCAGAAAATCCGAGCCGAGCAGCACATAGTAGCCGGCCATGCCGAGGAGCGTGAAGAAGAGCGAGTAAGCGGCATGGATAATGCTGCGGGCGAAAGCGGCCACCGCGGCCGAGGCCACTACGAGGAGCGTCACGCACCAGAAACTGACCGTGGCGTTGAACCACGGACCGAAATAGCCGCTCAGACCCTGGGGATCAGGCTCCATGCGCGCGCCTCAATCCCGCAATCCGTTCATCGTTAATCCTCGCGGCCCTCTCGCTCGCGGAGGCGTCGTCGAGGGCTCTGGACCGCGAATCCACCGACCCGCCGAATCCTCAAGCGCGCAATCGCCGGCGCCACCCGAAACGGCGGATTTTGCCACGTCACGGATCAAAAGCAATCCTTTTCGCGCCGCGGGCGTCTCCCCTTCCGGCGGCCGCTCAACCCTCGGCGGCCCCCTCGGCCTCACCGGCCCCTTCGGCCGGAGTCGACGCGCCGGTCGCCGGCGTTTCCTTCCTGGCCGCCGCCTTGGCCTTCTTCTCGGCCTCCTTACGGGCGAGGGTTTCCTGATGGGCCTTGATCTCCTCGTCGGTCTTGAGCCGCGCGAAGTGGATGATGCAATCGGCCTTGGCGTAGGAGGCCAGATCGTATTCCTCGGTCATCCAGATGCATTCCGTGGGACAGGGGGGGGTGCACAGGTCGCAAAACAGACACTTCGTATAGTCGATGTCAAACTGGGTCATGAGGGCGTCTTTACCGCGCCCCACGGACTGAATGTAGATGCAACTGACGGGGCAGGCGTTGGCGCACATGTCGCAGGAGATGCACTTCGCCTCGTCGTAGCCGTGGATGCCGCGGTGATACTTCGGGATGACGGGCCGTTCCTCGGGATACATGAGTGTGACCGGACGGCGAAAATAATTCCGGATCGTCACGCGCATCCCGGCGTAAGTCGTCCGGACGCCCAACACGATGTCGCGCCAATAACGCCGGAAGGCTTCGCTCTTCGTCGGCGGCATGGGGTTCAACTCCCTCGTGGCGGGGATGGAGGGGAGCGGCATCAGGTCGCCTCGTCGGCGCGGGCGGGAGACATATCGGCGTCCGGCTCCGCCTGGGGGGGGACGGCCGGCATCGGCTCCGGCTCGACGGGCGCCGCCGGAACGACGGCCGCGGCCGGTTCGGCCGGCCGGGGGCTCAAGAGGGCGGCCTGGACGCCGGCCAGGAGCACGCAGGCCAGCCCGATCGGCAGAAGCACCTTGAGGCACAAATGCATGACCTGATCGATCCTGACGCGAGGCAACGTCCAGCGGATCCAGAGCATCACGAAGAGGAGCACAAAAGCCTTCCCCACCAGATTGGCGAAGCCGAAGGTCTCAACGAGCACGAATTTGAGCGTGGCCGGCTGGAAGAAAGCCTCAACGGTCTCGCGCGGGCCATGCCAGAGGGCGTTAGCCAGGAAGAGCTTGAGCCGGGCGAACAAGCCGAGTTCGGAGTAATCGATCTCGCCTAGACCGGCGGCGACGGCGGCGATGAAACCCGGCTTCGGAACGTCCCAAGTCGGCAGCGGCCAATGCCAGCCGCCGAGAAAAAGGATCGCCCCCATGGCCGCGACCACATACATGGCGCAGTATTCGGAGAGGAAGAAGTAGGAAAATCGGATGCCCGTGTATTCGGTGTGAAAACCGGCGACGAGTTCGGATTCGGCTTCGGGCAGATCGAAGGGGGCCCGTTTGGTCTCGGCGAGCGCGGCGATATAGAAAATGAAGAAGGCGACGAAGGCCGCCGGGCTGCGAAAAACCGCCCAATTGAGCCAGTCCAGAATCCAGGGCGTGTCCCAACTTTCGTTGAAGAGCACGCCGCGCGTCTGCCAGGCGATGATCTCGTTGAAATTCAGCGAGCCGGCCAGAATGACGACCGTGAGGACGGAAAGACCCAGCGGAATCTCGTAGGAGAGCATCTGCGCCGCCAGCCGCATGCCGCCGTAGAGCGACCATTTGGAGTTCGGCGCCCAGCCGGCCATCAAGATGCCGACGACTTCCAAAGCGCCGAAGGCGAGCACGTAAAAGACCCCCAGGTCCATGTCGGCGATGAGGAGATGCTGACTGAAAGGCAGGACCACGAAGGGGATGAAAGCCCCGGCGAAGACGAGCAACGGCGCCAGCTCGTAGAGAAACCGATTGGCCGCCGTCGGGATGATATCTTCCTTGACCAGCAGCTTGATGCCGTCGGCCAGGGACTGGAGCAGGCCGTAGGGCCCCACCCGGTTCGGCCCGACGCGCGCCTGGATAAAGCCGGCCACGCGCCGCTCGGCCCAGATCCATCCCATGGCCACGAGCGTCATCCATAGAATGACAAGCACCGAGGCCAGCAGCAGACCGCCGATGTAAACCAGGTGGACCGGCACGTTGGCGGCGATCGGCAGCACCTTGAGCACGATATCGTTGTGAAGATGATCCAGCAGGTCCTTCATCGGAACTCAGAACCTCGGGCGAGGACCGCTTAAGGGGGCGCGGAGGCGAGCCCATCGAAGCGAGGTCGGGGCCGTCAGCGGTCCACCTCGCCGAGCACGATATCGATCGAGCCGATGATGGCGATCACGTCGGCCACCAGGCAATCGCGCGCGACCTCGTGCGTGATGCTGAGATTGCAGAACGAGGGCCCGCGCGCGCGAACCCGGTAGGCGTTGGGCTTGCCGTCGGAGACGACGTAGAAACCAAGCTCCCCGCGCGGATTCTCCGCGGCGAAATAGGCCTCCCCCTTCGGCAGCCGCAAAATCTTAGGCAGCTTGGCCTGGAAATCTCCCTCGGGCAGCCCGTCGAGCGCCTGCTCGACGATCCTGAGGCTTTCCATCATTTCCAGCATCCGGACGTAGTACCGATCGTAGCAATCCCCTAGGGTCCCGCGGAAACCCTCGCCCAGAATGACGTTGAACTCGAAATCCTCGTACGCGCTGTAGGGCCGGCGCTTCCGCAGGTCGTAGTTCACGCCGCTGGCGCGCAAGCAGGGGCCGGTCAACCCCCAGGCGATGGCCTTGTCGGGCGGGATGACGCCGACGTTGGCCGTCCGGTTGATGAAGATGGCGTTCCAGCTCAGGAGCTCGTTGTATTCCTCAAAGGCCGTCTTGAATTGAACGATGAACTTCCGGATGTCGTGTTCGATGTCGGAGTCCATATCCCGGCAGACGCCGCCGATCCGGGCGTAGTGGTAGAGCAGCCGTCCGCCACTCATTTTCTCGAAGATCGACAGGAGGGCCTCGCGCTCCCGGAAACCGTAAAAGAACGGCGTCATCGCCCCGATGTCCAAGCCGTAGGTGCCGAAGGCCATCAGGTGCGAGGCGATCCGGTTGAGTTCGCAGGCGATCACGCGCAGCCACTGGGCGCGGGGGGGGACCTCGATCTTGCCCAGATGCTCGTAGGCCAGGCAAAGCGCCACGCCGTCGTTCATCGAGGCCAGATAATCCATCCGGTCGGTATAGGGGACGGATTGGGCGTACGTCACGGACTCGGCGATCTTCTCGAAACAGCGATGGAGGTAGCCGATGTGAGGCCAGGTCTCCCGCACGATCTCCCCGTCGGTGCGGACGACGAGGCGGAGCACCCCATGCGTCGAGGGGTGCTGCGGCCCCATGTTGACCAGCAACTCGTCGGTTTTGAGGCTGTCCTGCCGGAGCGTGGGGGTGGTCGCCGGGCTCATCGGGGCTCACCAGTTGCTGATGCCGTGGTATTCGTCGGGCTGCTTGTAGTCCTTGCGCAGGGGATGGCCCTGCCAGTCCTCGGGCAAGAGAATGCGCCGGAGGTTGGGGTGGCCGTCGAAGCGGATGCCCAGCAGATCGAAGGTTTCGCGCTCGTGCCAATCGGCGGCGGGCCAGAGATCGGCCAGGGAGGCCACGGCCGGATCGGCGCGGTCAAGCTTGACCTTGAGGATGGCCTGATGATCGTGGGCGTAGGAATGCAGATGGTAAACGGCTTCCATCCAATCCACGCGGTCGACGCCGGTCACGAGCCGCAGATAATCGAAGGCCAGGGCCGGGTCCTGCCGGAGGAATTCGGCCACGGGGCGCAGGCTATCGGGCTGGACCTCGATCCAGCCGTCGCCGGCCTCCGGCTCCGGCCATTCCCCGACGGCCTCGGCGAACCGTTCCTTCAACCGGGCGTGGATGGCCTTGAGCTCCAAGGGGCGATCCTGGGGCGGCATCAATCCGTGAAGTAACGGATTTTGAGGTTGCGCTGGACGTCGATCTTCTCCTGGAGGCGGAAGAGCGCGTCCAGGAGGGCTTCCGGGCGCGGCGGGCAGCCGGGGACGTAAATGTCGACGGGGATGATCTTGTCCACGCCTTTGACGACGTGGTAGCCGAACTTGTAGTAGGGCCCGCCCCCCACCGTGCAGGCGCCCATGGCCATGACGAACCGCGGCTCGGACATCTGCTCGTAGAGGCGCTTGACGCGCGGGGCCATCTTATAGACGACCGTCCCGGCGACGATCATGAGATCGGCCTGGCGCGGGGTCGCGCGAAAGGCCCCCGCTCCGAACCGGTCGATGTCGAACTTGCAGGCCCCGACGGCCATCATCTCGATGGCGCAGCAGGCCAGCCCGAACGTCATCGGCCAGATGGAGGATTCGCGGGCCCAGTTGATGGCCGCGTCCAGCGGGACGACGGCCACGGAACTCGACAGGCCCTCGGATTTGATCTGATCCAGGAAGTGCAGATAGCGACGGCGTTCTTTGGGGTCCTTGACCGCGTCAATGATCATCTGCTGGGGGGTGACGGGCAGGTCGGTCGTTTGGGCCATGGCGGGTTACCCCTTGAAGGTCAGGCCGCGACGCTCCTGGAGGACGCGCTGAAAGGTCATTTTAGACGCCGCGGCCAAGGCATTCAAGGCTGGGGACTTTGTGGGAAATTTCACAAGCATCGGCTCAAAAAATCGGGTCGGCTTCGACCCGTTGGCTCGTCGACGAAGGCCCGCCGCCTGCTCGGCGGCCCCATCGGCGCGATCGTGTCAGGATAGGATCGGCGCCCGCCCGAGTTTCGACCCGACTGGCCCCGTCATACCCCGAGGCTGATTTCCCGAACCTCCGTGGCCCCTTCTTCTCCAGGGACGCCCGTGGACGTCCGAATCCATTCCAGATTGCCGTAGCGCCAGGCGTAGACCAGCCCGAGGGCCAGGATAAGAACGAACGTGAGGACCTCCAGCAGGGCCAAGGCGCGGATCTCCTTGAGGACCAGGAGCGCGGGGAACAGAAAAACGACCTCCACGTCGAAGATCAGATAAACGAGGGCGATCGTGTAGAAGCGGATGTTGTATCGGATCCAGGTTGAGCCGATGGCCGGTTCCCCGCACTCGTAGATGCGGAGCTTTTCCTGCGTCGGGTGCTTCGGACGGGCCAGGGAACCGAGCAGGAGATTGCCGAAAATGAAGGCCACGCTCATCAACAGAAAGACGAGAACGGCGGAGAAGTGAAACAGCATGAAGCCTCACGAGGCCGCGGCCCTCGTCGCCACGGAGGCCGGACCCATCCCGGCCGCATTTTAGGCCCCCCTGGGGAGGTGTCAAGGCGCGAAAGCCGCCTGTGGCGGGAGGAGGTGATGTTTCGGAAAAGCCGGATCGAGCCCCCAAGCGCCTTGAAATCAGCCTCCGCCGGGCGGAGCCGGCTTGAGGCGAGGCCAGAGAGGCGAAAGGAGGGGTGGGAGCGAACGCGGACCTCAAGGGGCCAGGCGCTCGATCCTCCATGATCCTTTCGGCTCTCGACGGTAAACGAACCGATCGTGCAGACGCGACAGGCCTTCCTGCCAGAACTCAATCAGATCGGGCTCAAGGCGGTATCCGCCCCAGAACGCCGGACGGGGGAGGTCGCCGTCGGGATGCCGGCGCGTCAATTCCCTGACCCGCAGCTCCAGCTCCTCGCGGGAGCCGATCGCTTCGCTCTGGGGGGAGGCGGCGGCGCTGAAGCGGCTGGCGCTGGGTCGTTGACGGAAATAGGCGTCCGAGGCGGCCTCCGGCATGCGCCGCACGTTGCCTTCCAGCCGAACCTGGCGATCCAACTCCGGCCACCAGAACACGAGAGCCGCCCGAGGATGAATCTCCAGGTCCCTCCCCTTCCGGCTTTCATAATTCGTGTAGAAAACGAGCGTCCCCTCTTCAATCCCGCGAAGGAGAACGATCCGGGCCGAGGGGCGGCCTTCGGCGTCGACCGTGGCCAGCGTCATCCCCAGCGGTTGAACGACATCGGGAGACCTCACCGCCTCTTCCAGCCAGCTCATGAATTGCCGCAGCGGGTCGGCGTCCAGGCTGGAGGGATCGATCGGCGAGGGGACAGGGCGACGGCGGCGCGGCTCAAATCGCCGCAAAAGGTCCGCCCAGGAACCGTCGCCCGCCGGCTGGCTCATCGTCGTCTCCGGCCTTCAGGGACGTTCGCCCGGCCCCTCGTTCTCCGTCGGGCGACGCCCAATCTTCAGATGCTAGCCTTCGGAGGCTACCGGCGCAAGACGCCTCCGGTCGGACGTTGGGCCGTAGCCTCGCCCGGGCCGCAAGGTAGGGTTGCGGTCCTCGACGACGGCTTTTAGAATACCAAACCTTGGAGCGGCCGCGAGGCGGGGATCCGAAAGCCCCAGAAGGGAGCGATCCCCCGACGCGGATCGTCCCCCCGGCCGTCGGCCCCAAGGCGAAACAGTTCGAGCGCGCCCCGCCGCGCAAGGGCAAGCGTCAACCAACGGCGGGGGAGAGCCGGTCCGGCGTGACACGCCCAGGGAAGTCAACGCCTCGACTCAGGAGCCGGGTGGCAATCGTGGACGACCACCCGGTAGTCCGCCAAGGGCTCGTCGCGCTGATTGAGGGCGAACCGGACCTGGAAGTTTGCGGGGAAGCTGAGGACGTCGAGGGGGGGCTGGCGCTCGTGGCCAGAACGGTGCCTCAGATCGTTCTGGTGGACATCTCGCTCAAGGGGGGAGACGGGCTTGAACTGATCCGGCGCTTGCGCGCGTCCGGCAACGCGGCGCGGGTGCTCGTACTGTCGGTCCATGATGAGCGGCTCTACGCCGAGCGGGCGATCGCCGCCGGCGCCAACGGCTATATCATGAAAGCGGAGGCGACCGATCGGCTCCGCGAGGCCCTCCGGTCGGTCCTTCAGGGGGAGCTTTACGTGAGCACGGGCAAGCGGGCGTCCGGGCAACGGCCGGCGCTCGATCTTCCGACCGCCCTCAGGACCCTCTCGGACCGCGAGCTCGAAATCTTCGGCCTCTTCGGCCAGGGGATGGCGACGCGGGAGATCGCGCGGCGGCTGGGCCTGAGCCTCAAGACCGTCGAAGCGCACCGTTCGAACATCCGGCGGAAGCTGGCCCTGAAACGCGGGACGGAGCTGGTTCACCTGGCGATCCGGTGGGTCGCCGCCGGGGGCGGGTCGCTCGCCCCGCCTCCGGCCGATGATCCCTCTGAGGGGAACTGAGACCCGTTGGCCGCAAGGGGGAGGCCGCGGCTCCAGGGCGATGACTTTCCTCGGCGTCGGCGAGGAATCGCCGGAGTCGAGCCAGGGCCCATTGATGAATCTGAGAGGCGCGCCCCGGGCTCACGCCGAGACGGTCGGCCACCTGCCGAAGTCTCAGACCTCGGTCGTAGTGAAGGCGAAGCAGCAATCGGGCCCGAGGCGGAAGGCGAAGACGCGCCTGGTCGAGGCGTTCGAGAGCCTCTCGCTGAACCAGACGCTCAAGAGCCAGGGGCGGGGCCTCCGCCCAGGGAGCGATCCAGGCGCCTTCGGCGTCCTCGTCTTCGTCGGCGGACGACAGGAGAGCTTCGAGGCTGAGGAGCCGACCGGGGCGGGCCTTCCCCGTCAGGCGAAGATAGGCGCGCAGATCGAGATGGAGGCGAGCCAGGAGTTCGGACGTGGTGGGGGGCCTTCCCAAGTCGGCCAGGAGAGCATCAACGGCGTGATCCAGGACGGCCTGACTGCGACGCGAGGAGCGAAGGCCGTCAAGCTGGGCGCGCAAGCCGTCCAGAATGGCCCCCCGGACGCGAATCTCAGCGTAGGTCTTGAACTTGACCCGCCGGCGGGGATCAAACCGGTCGGCGGCCTCGATCAGGCCGAAGGTCCCCCATCCGACGAGGTCGCCGAACTCGATCGCGGGGGGCAGACGCTCATGGAATTGCCGAGCAATCTTGCGGACCAGCGGCAGGGCCCAATGAATCCTGAGGTCGCGCTGAGAGAGGCGGGCCTGATCGAGCTCGGCCCCCCGGGCGCCATGAGTGGGGTGCGGAACGGAGCGCGCCCCGTTGAAAGAAGGTTCCACCGAGGGCGGAGGGTTCGAACCCGGCTCCGGGATGAATCCCGACCCGCGTCGAGGGCGGGATGAGCGCCGTCGCGGCGCGTAAGTCGCCGTTTGCACAAGGCCAACCCTGCATTTGGCCGGCTTGGGTCGCCAGCATCGTCTCGGGCCTGAGCAACGTTGATGCCCGCGCGCCGCGATCTCGTGAGAATGCTTAAGAGCGTTGAATTCCAATTCTTTAGCTCCATGTGAGCCGCATAACTGGACCAGCGAGCCTGCTCGACAGGATGAAAAATTTACCGGGGACCGAGTAGATTCTGCCTACGCGCCGCGTTGCAGGCTTAAACCCGGCTTCACGAACACCCCGGGTTTCAGACTTCGAGCAGCATCCGACCCGGCTGTTCGACAATCTCCTTCACGCGGCGAAGAAAGCCAACGGCCTCGCGCCCATCGATCAGCCGGTGGTCATAGGTCAGAGCGACGTACATCATCGGCCGGATCTCGAGCTGCCCGGCGCGGGCGACCGGACGGTCCTGAATGGCGTGTAGCCCCAGGAGGGCGCTCTGCGGCGGATTGACGATCGGCGTGGACAGAAGCGACCCGTAGACGCCGCCGTTGCTGATCGTGAAGGTGCCTCCCTGAAGTTCCTCCAGCTTGAGGGCCCCCTTCTCGGCGCGCTCGGCGAAATCGGCGATCGTCCGTTCAATTTCGGCGAAACCCAGCGTCTCGGCCTGGCGCAGGACGGGGACGACGAGCCCCTTGCCGCCGCCGACGGCGATCCCGATGTCGTAGTAATTGTGGTAGACGATGTCGTTCTCGCGGAGCGACGCGTTGACCTCCGGGAATTGCTTGAGGGCCTCGACCACGGCCTTGACGAAGAACGACATCAACCCAAGTTTGAGGCCGTACTTCTCGCGGAAGGCGGGGCCGTAATCCCGCCGCAGCTCGCGCACGACCGTCATATCGATCTCGTTGAACGTCGTCAGGAGCGCCGCCGTCTGCTGAGCCTCGACCAGCCGGCGCGCCACGGCCCGCCGCAGCGGGCTCATCGGGACGACATCCTCCTGCCGCGCGGCGGCCGCGGCCGGTGGCGCAGGCTCGGCGGCGGCCGGAAGCCCCGCCCCCGGCCGGCGCTCCAGATGCCGGAGGACGTCCTCTTTCAGGATGCGTCCGCCCCGGCCGGAGCCCTGAACTTCCCGCGGCGTGAGGCCCCGCTCGGCCATGAGCCGCCGGGCCGCGGGCATGACGGCCGGCTCGACGACCCCGGGCTTCGACGAGGCCGCCTCAGCCCGTTCCTCCGACACCTTCGCCGTCGGGGCGGCCGCCGACCGAGGCGCCTCGGCCCCGTCGGCCACCGGCTCCAGATGGGCGACGACCTCGCCGACGGCGGCCCATTCGTTGGCGGGCTTGAGCCGGCGGGTGAGGCGCCCCCGGGCCGGAGCCGGCAGCTCCACGTTGGCCTTGTCGGTCTCGATCAGCGCCAGCGGTTCGTCCGGCTCGACGAGGTCCCCCTCGGCCTTGAGCCATTCGACGATCAGGACCTCGGCGATCGATTCGCCTAGATCAGGGATCTTGATCTCCACGGTCATGAGGGCAGGGGGCTCCGGCGGCGTCGGCCCGACTGACGGCCCGTCGACCCCTTCACGCGGCGGACGTTGGGTTCCCCTTGAGACCCCGTTCCCAGATCGAAGGCCGCGGCCAGGATCGCTTCCTGCTCAAGCTTGTGGATGGCCAGCGAGCCTGTGGCGGGACTAGCCGCCGCCGGCCGAAACATCCCCGACAAGGGATGATCGCCCGGCAGGCGCTCGCCGAATCGGGAGCGAAGGTAACGCCAAGCCCCCATGTTCTCGGGCTCTTCCTGAACCCAGAGGACGGGCGTGCCGCGGCCATAGGGCTTGAGAGCCTCGGCGAGTTCGGCCTCGCTGAGCGGATAAAGCTGCTCCAGGCGGACGAGGGCGACGGGGGGGCTCGCCCGCTCCCGCCGCTGGGCTCGCAGCTCGTAGTAAATCTTGCCCGAGCTGAGGATCACGCGGCCGACGGGACGCGCCGGGGGCTCGGGGTCCGGGAGGAGATTCCGGAAGGCGCCCTCGGCCAGATCTTGCAGCGAGGAGACGCAGTCAGGGTGACGGAGGAGGCTTTTGGGCGTCATGACGATAAGCGGCTTGCGCCACTTGCGAAGGACCTGACGCCGCAGAAGATGGAAATACTGGGCCGGCGTCGTGGGCTGGGCCACCTGGAGATTCATGTCGGCGGCCAGAAGAAGAAACCGCTCCAGCCGCGCGCTGGAGTGCTCCGGCCCCATCCCCTCGAACCCGTGAGGGAGCAGCAGGACGAGGCCGGAGAGGCGACGCCATTTGTCCTCGGCGCTGGCGATGAACTGATCGACGATCACCTGGGCGACGTTCCAGAAATCGCCGAATTGCGCTTCCCAGGCGACCAGCCCGTCCGGACAATCCAGGCTGTAGCCGTATTCGAAGCCGAGGACGCCGGCCTCCGAAAGAGGGCTGTTGTGGATCTCGACGGGGCCCTGCGTTTCGGCCAGATGCTGGAAGGGCCGGTAGAGGGCGCCATCGTCGTAATCATGGAAGACGGCGTGGCGCTGACTGAAGGTGCCGCGTTCGCTGTCCTGGCCGGTCAGGCGGACGCGGAAGCCCTGAACGGCCAGGGTGGCGAACGCGAGGGCCTCGGCGGCCGCCCAGTCCAGGGGACGGCTCCCTTCGGCCATTTCAAGCCGTTGATCGAGGAAGCGGCGGAGCTTGGGGTGAAGGTGGAAGCCGTCCGGGACCGCCGCCAGGCGACGCAACAAATGAGAAAGCTGGCGCCGCTCGGGGCCGGTCCGAACCGCCTGAAGATGTCGATCATCGCCCCCCCGATAACCCGACCATCGTCCTCGCGGGACTTCGCAGAACTCATAGAGCGGCTCCTCGCGGGCGGCCTTGAGCTCCGATTCCAGCCGGGCGCGGCGCTCCTCGGCGAGGGTTTCGGCCTGCTCAAGCGTGAGCCCCCCCAGCTTGAGCAGGTGATCCCGATAGCTTTGGCGGACCGACGGGCGATGCCGAAGCGCGCGATAGAGCACCGGTTGGGTGAAGGTCGGCTCGTCCCCCTCGTTGTGTCCCCGCCGCCGGTAGCTGTACATGTCGATGACCACGTCCCGACGAAACGTGCGACGGAAGTCCAGGGCCAGATGGACGACCTGGGCGACGGCCTCGGGGTCCTCTCCGTTGACGTGGAAAATGGGAATCTGAAGCATCTTGGCCACGGCGGTGGCATAGGGGCTGGAGCGCGCCTGCTCCGGGGGGGTCGTGAAGCCGATCTGATTGTTGACGATGACGTGGAGGGTTCCGCCGACGGTATAGGCGGGCAATTGGCTCAGGTTGAGCGTTTCTTGCACGATCCCCTCGCCGGCAAAAGCGGCGTCGCCGTGGATGAGAAGCGCCATGCACTGATCCGGGTCGTAGAGGTCGTGACGGTCCTGCTTGGCGCGGGTGCGGCCCAGAGCGACGGGGTTGACGAATTCGAGGTGACTCGGGTTGAAGCAGAGCGAGAGGTGGATTGTCCGCCCGAAGCCGACGACCCAGTCGCAGCTATAGCCGAGGTGGTATTTAACGTCGCCGCGGCCGGGCTGAGCCGGGAGGCCCTGATCCTCGAATTCGCGGAAGATCTGGCGGGGATGCTTGCCCATGACGTTGGCGAGGACGTTCAGGCGGCCGCGGTGAGGCATGGCGAGGACGATTTCGGCGATACCGTCCTGGCCGGCCTTTTCGATGGCGAGATCGAGCAAGGGGATGAGGCTCTCAGCCCCTTCGAGGGAGAAGCTCTTGGCCCCGACGTATTTCTTCTGGATAAACTCCTCGAAGATGACGGCGTCGGTCAGTTTGGTGAGAATGCGGAGCTGATCGGCCGGGGCGAGCGCGATTCGGTTCTCGCTCTTTTCCATCCGCTCCATGAGCCACTTTTTGACGTTCAGCTCGTCGATGTGCATGAACTGAACGCCGATGAAGCGGCAGTAAGTGTTCCGGAGGCGTTCGAGCAGATCGCCGAAGGTCAGCTCCTCCGGGCCGAAGATCGTCCGCTTGGAGACGCGCCGGGCCAGATCGGCATCAGTCAGACCGCAGTAAGCCGGGTCAAGCTCCGGGACGACCGGGCGGGGACGCTCCAACGGGTCCAGCCGGGCCATTTCGTGGCCCCGCATCCGATAGGAGCGGACGAGCTTCTCCACCCGGTGCTGGAAGTGAGCTTCCTCGATCAGCTCGGTCGGGCCGTAGCGATGCCCATTGGGCTCCGGCCGGGCCTGAAACAAGCGGGGGGGTTGAAAAGAAGGGCCACGATGAGCGCGGGGGGGCGCCCCCTCGGCGGCCGCGAAGCTTTCAAACCAGGCCCGCCAGGCCGGATCAATGGAGTCCGGGTCGCGCAGGAACCGGGCGTACAACTCCTCGATGAACGGCAGGTTCAGGCTGGAGAGTTCCATCGGGGAGGGTGTCGGGGACGATAAACTCATGGCGGTCGGCGCTCGCCCGAAGGGCCGCGGCGGCCCGTGAGGCTCAACGACGCCTTCGGTGGGCCAATATAGCCGACGGTTGAACCTCCATCAACGCCGGGCGACCTCTTGCCGGTTTGGTCCGGACGGTGCAATCTAAGGGTTGACCCGCCGAAGACAACGGCGGTCGAGGCGGCGAAATGCCCGAAGACAAACGGCCAACGCTCAGGATCCAACGCAGCCGATGGGCGCGAGGCGTCCGCCTGCCCGACGGGAGAGTCCAGCCGAATTGGAAGAACACGGGCTTGGGGGCGTCCCTTAATCGGATCGTCAACCTCGACGGCAAGCGTTCCTGCTTCGGCTTTATGCTCGAAGCCTTCGCCAATCTGCCGGAGGCCAAGCTCCAGGAGCAGGGGTACCCCTATGCGTTGGGCATCGGCCTGAACCATCGGCTGCCGGGCGCGCCGGAAAGAATTCCCGCCAGTTATCCTCCGCAGGTCGAAATTCTCCGGATCAACAACCGCGAAGGGGCCTATCGGCTCCTGAGCGACGAGGAGCAGGAGCGGCTTCTGGCCGAGAAGCTGGTCGAACACTTTGGCGGCGAGCTAGGCTTCGATGCGGTCGCGTTTTCGGATTGAGCGAGAGGACACGGGCCGGGGTTTAACGTTGACTTAATCCCAGGGTGAGATCGGCGATGTCAACGACGCCGTCGCCGTTCAGATCGGCCTCGGGGGGCGCCGCCGCCACTCCCAGCAGACCAAGAAGGATCGGCTGTACCAGGCATCCGGGGAAGGGAGAGCCGTCGATCCGCGTGCCGGGGGAGAAGCGCCGTCCGGCGGCCGCCTCGGCCGTCGTATGGGGGATGAGCGGCACGGGGCCGGTCACGTCGGGGTCGCGGGTGATGGACTGATCCTGCTCAGCTTCGACGCCATAGGCGTAGGCGGCGGCGATATTGCCGGCCGCATCCTTGATGACCACGACGTCGGCGGCGTCGTCGAGGCCCAACGAACCGGTCGAAGCGATCTGCACGAGACCGCCGCCGAACCCGCCCGTCGGGGCCGCGCCGCCAAAGACGACGACGGCGCAGCGCCCGGTCAGGAAGGAGCCCGGAGGGAAGACGTGACGGAGGCCGCCATTGTCGGAGAGGGTAAAGCCCGTCAAGTCGATGGGGGCGGAGCCGGGATTGACGATCTCCACGAATTCATCGTTGGCCGGATGGACGACGCCGTCCCCGTTGGCGTCGCCGAGCGTCGGATGCGGGTCGGCGTGGATCTCGTTGATCACGAGGAAGAATCCTCCGACCGGCGTCGGCGTGGGCTCCGGCGTCGGCGTCGGCGTCGGAACGCCGCGGCTCAGGAAGATATAGGCCCGCCCCGCGAGCACAGGGCTCCCGTCGGGATGTTCGCCCGAAGCGCCGATCACCACGTCGCCCAGATCGTCGTCGTTCAAGTCACCCAGACCTTCGACCGAGACGCCGAAGAGCCCCCCTTCGAAGGGATTGGGAGAAACGTATTCGCACAGAAGCGCGCCCGTCCGGCCGTCGAAGGCGTAAGCGCGGCCGGTCAGGCGGGGTTGCCCGTCGGGCTGCTCCCCAAAGGCTCCGACGACGACATCGCCGGCGGCGTCGCCGTTCATGTCGGGAACGCCGCCGACGGAGAAACCAAAGAAACCGTTGAGCGCCTCATGAGGCGAGCCAAGCTGAAGCCGAAGGGAACCGGAGGGACCGTTGAACATGTAAACGCGCCGGGGAACTTTATCGGAAGAGATCGCGAGAGCGTCTTCGCCCACGATGAACTCCGGACGGCCATCGCCGTTGACGTCGGGGACGGCGGCCACGGCCGCGCCGAAGTGCGATTCGAGAAAATCGTTGGGGCTGACGAGGGAAGCAATCAAGGCGCCGCCGACGCCCGAAAAGACGTGGACGCGCCCGGCTTTGCCCGTGATTAAATCGACGAAATTGAAAGGGTAGGCCGCGATAAGATCGCCGCGCTGATCGCCGTTCAAGTCGTCGATCCCCGCAACCTCCCAGCCGAAACCGCCCTGCCCCCGCGGCGTCTCCGGCGAATCCAACGCCAGCAACAGAACGCCGGTCGCCCCTGAAAACACGTAGGCGCGACCAAAGGGGAGCGTCTGCTCCTTGAAGGTCGCCAGATCGCCCGGGGCGCCGATCAGGAGATCGCCGCTGCCGTCGCCGTCAACGTCCGGGACGCCGGCCACGCTCGCGCCGAAGTTGATGGCCGTCAGGACCTCGGAAGTTTCCTGCGGCGAGCGGAATTCTCTCAACAAGGCGCCCGTCGAGCCGTCAAAAAGGTAGGCCCGCCCCGACCCGAGCGGTCCCGGCCCCGGACTCTCCCCCGGGGCGCCGATCAGCACGTCCCCCCTGCCGTCGCCGTTTACATCGGGAACGCCGGCGACCGCCCGGCCGAAGGAGCCCAAGACGCCGGGGGTGGCAGGCGGGTTGGGCGAAACGAGCGCCCGGATGGGAGCGGCCGTAGCGCCGCTGAAGAGATAGGCGCGGCCGGCGGCCAAAACGCCCCCCGGCGCCTCGCCGGGCGCCCCGACGACAATGTCGTCGACTCCATCGCCGTCCAGGTCAGGGACGCGGGCCACGGCGGCCCCGAAATACCCGCCGTTGGTCTCGTTAGAAGATCGCAGCGTGATCGGCTCGCCGGCGGCGTGGAGCTCGGCGTCGATGAGGACGATCAAGCCGACGAGCAGGATATGGAACCGGCGAGCCGACACAGCCGATAAACCCGTCCGCGTCCGTTCCATGGCGACGGTCGGCGACTATAGGGCCGACGAGATTCAGTTTGGAAGAAAAAATCCGGACCGCAGGTTTCGAACGAGTGAACGGAATCGGCTTTTTCTCCCCCCCTCGTGGATGTCCGTTCCTTCGGCAGGATCGGTTCCGACGGTCAAGCCCGTTCGCTCCACTTGCGAAACCTTCAATGAAGCTCTTCAATAGCGCGGCTGAGGCCGCTCAGAAGACAGCGTGAACCCCATGAACAACCGCTCCCCTCGCTCCAGCGTTCCGCTCCGCGGACTGATGACCGCCTCCTTCTGCATCCTCCTGACGGGCTGCGGGCGGATTCAGGCCCCGGTCGTGCCCCCCCTCGGCGGACTTTACACACGGGTGGAGGCCCCCCTGGATTTGAACAGTCAGGGAGGCAAGGGCGTCGGCCCCCGCTACGGGGAGGCCAGCGTGCACGCCGTGATGGGGCTTTGGTCCACCGGCGACGCCAGCGTCGAGGCCGCCGCTCGCAACGGCGGAATCTCCCGGATCAATCACGTGGATTACCGCTACAGGAGCCTCTTATGGGGCCTCGTGACCGAATTCACGACCGTGGTCCGAGGGGAGTAAAGCGAGCCGGGAGGGCGCCAAGCCCTTCGTCGGGTGGCGCCGGAGGCTCCCCCGCCGAGCGTCTCCCCTCGCCCTGGCTGCGCTGCTCGTTGCCGGTTCTCCTCGCGGCGCTGTCGGGGCCGATCGGGTGCGGACGTCCGCTGGAGGCCCCGGTCATCCCGCCCACGGGATTCCTCTACACGCACTTCCGCGCGCCGTTGGTGCTTCCGGGCCAAGCTGCGATCGGGAGCGTCCTGCCGCCTCAAGGGGCCCGTGGGGTTTATTTCCGCCTCCCGGCCCCCTACGTGCCGGCGGACTTTTCGGTGGGCGAGGCCGGTCTCAAGCAGGCGATGGAGGCCGCCGGCGTCGAAGAACTCGCCTACGCCGACTATGAATATCGGAGCGTACTCGGGTTTATCCGTACCATACGCGTCCGGGCGCACGGCTCCGGGGCGCCCCGCGCCGGGGAGTCCCCGCCGTGAGATCGGATCATGACGTCGCGATTCAAAAGGGGCCGGCAGACCGAAGCCCGCCGAGAAGGACGGCGTGGGGAGACGCAAGATTGAGGTCCGGGCCCCGGCTGCTTTCGTGGGGCTTGACGCTCGTGGCCGGATGGCCTTTGGCGGCCCGGGCCGAGAGCTTCGATTCGGATGGCGTGCGCATCCATTACCTGATCCGCGGTCAGGGAGAACCCGTCATCCTGATCCACGGCCTCTATTCAAGCGCCCGGATCAACTGGGAGCTGCCGGGGCTCGTCGACCTCCTTGCCGACAAATATCGTGTCATCGCCCTGGACAACCGGGGTCATGGCCTCTCGGACAAACCCGAGGCCGAGGACGAGTACGGCCTCAAAATGGTGCGAGACGTCCTCGGCCTCATGGATCACCTGGGGATCGAGCGCGCGCACATGGTAGGGTATTCCATGGGGGGAATGATCCTGATGAAACTGCTGACGATCGCTCCGGAGCGCGTTCGATCGGCGGTCATCGGCGGGATGGGCTGGTTCCGCGAGGGAAGCCGGCTACAGCAATTCTGGGAGAACGTTCCGGAACGGGATCGAGGCCTGACGCCGACGGCCTGCCTTCGGGGATTGGCCGAACTGGCAATTACGGAGGAGGCCTTGCGGGCGATCGAAACCCCAAGCGTCGTCCTCGTGGGCGATCGCGACCCCGTTCGACGGCTCTACGTTGAGCCGTTACTGCGGATTCGGCGGGCGTGGCCCGTCCGGATCATTCCCGACGCCGGACACCTGGATTGCATCACGAAGCCCCGATTCGCCGCCGAATTGAGAGCCTTTCTCGACGGTCAGACCGCGGCAAGTCGGGAGGGCGACGCGGAAAATCCCACGGCGGCCAATACCGACGTCCCCGCGTGAGGCCGGGCCGGCTGGGGCGGCGGTTTTCTTGTTGACCAAGAGCGAGGGGGCGGCTATAACCGGGCCAACGTCGACGGTCCAGCCGAGCAAGGGCCGCCCCGAAACGGGGGCGCGGCCCGGACCCGGGTCCGCCGGCGACGCTTCAGAATCAGCAAACGACGTCCGAATCGCTCACTTGACGCCCTGACCGGCGAACCCCATCAAGCGGAGGAAAGCTCTGATGGACAAAGGCTCTGAAACGAAAGCTCACGGCCGAAGGGAGCCGCAGGAGGACGGGCCGGCGACCAGCGTCTCCCGGCGCAGTTTCCTGCGCGGCGTCGGCCTGGCCGCCGGCGCAGCGGCCGTGCCGATCCATCTGCCGGCCGGCGCGGCGACCGGGACCGAAGGCGGCGTGGGGCCGGGACCGTTCAAGTATTCCCTCAAGATCAACGGCGCGACCAAAGCCATCGAAGCCGAGCCCCGCCTGACGCTCCTGGACGTGCTCCGGGACCGGTTGGACATGACCGGGACCAAGCGCGTCTGCGACCGAGGGGCCTGCGGCGCCTGCACGGTGATGGTGGACGGCGAGTCGGTCTGCTCCTGCATGCTCCTGGCCTTAGACGCGCGCGACAGGGAAATCCGGACCATTGAAGGGTTGGCGCGGCCCGATGGAACGCTCGACGCGGTCCAGGAGGCCTTCGTGGAGCACGACGCGCTCCAGTGCGGTTTCTGCACGCCGGGCCTGATCGTGCGCTCCCGGGCGTTTCTGAACGAGAACCCGCATCCGACGCTGGAAGAGATCAAGCAGGGCCTGTCGGGCAACATCTGCCGCTGTGGGACCTATACCCATATCTTCGCGGCCGTCCTGGCGGCCTCTCAGAAGGAGGCTTAAGCACCATGGCGACGACGACCCCCCGCAATCGCGTGGCGATCGAAAACGACGGCAATCGAGTGGACGCGCGGGCCAAGGTGACCGGGGCCGCCAAGTACTCCTATGACGTCAACCTGCCGAACATGGTTTACGGCACCTTCATCCGCAGCCCCTTCGCCGAAGCCAAGCTCGTGAGCAAGAACCTGGAGGCCGCCCGGGGGATTCCCGGCGTCCTCGCCGTCGAATTCACGGGCGAAACGGCTGAATACGCCGGGCAGGACGTGGGCTACGTCTGCGCCGAGACCCCCCAGCTCATCCAGGACGCGATCGCGGCCCTGCAGATGAAATGGGAGCACGGGACCCCCACGACGAACTTCCGCCGAGCCGCCGGGCGCCTGCCGGAGCTACAGGCGGAGGAGCAGGCCAAGCTGGACGCCACCCTCGCCAAGGCGGCGCACACGGCGGAGATGTACCTGGAAACGCAGGTCCAGCACCACGTGAGCCTGGAAGTCCACGGCTGCGTGGCCGACTACAAGGGCGATCACGCGGTCGTCTATGCCTCGACGCAAGGGACGACCTCCTTCCGGGACGGGATCACCGGCGACCTGGGGTTGGACAAGAGCGCCGTCGAGGTGCGTTGCGAATTCATCGGCGGCGGCTTCGGGAGCAAGTTCGGGCCGGGGATCGAGGGGAAGCTCGCCTGCACGCTTTCCAAGCGTTTCAACCGCCCCTGCAAGGTCTTCCTGGATCGGAAGGAAGAATCGATCGACAGCGGGATGCGGCCCGGCTCGCGGCAGTACTACCTGCTGGCCATGGACGAGAAGGGGAAAATTCTGGGCGGGCGCAATCACGTCTGGGGTCAGGTGGGGGTTCGGCCCCGGGGCGGCAACGTCCGGGTGGTCGGCTATGACCTGGGGGACCTGATCCGGAGCCACGTCGACGTCTCGACCAGTCAGTGCCCGCCCCGGCCGCAGCGGGCGCCGGGTTGGCCGCAGGGAATGTTCGCCCTGGACAGCATCTTCGACGAAGCGGCCAAGGCCTGCGGGCTCGACCCGATCCAGTTCCGGATGATCAACGATCCGAACCCGGTCCGGCGGGAGCAATATGAGCTGGCCGCGCGCGAGATCGGATGGGACCGCCGGAAGGCCGACGGGGCCGAGACCGGCGTCATCCGACGGGGACTGGGGATCGGCGCGGCTGAGTGGCACAACCAGGGATTCGCCCCCGCGTCGGTTGAGATTCGAGTCTACCCCGACGGGCGAGTGGACGTCTTCTCGGCCACGCAAGACATCGGAACGGCCACCAAAACGCTGTTCGTGGACCTGGTGGCCAACCACATGAAGGTTCCGCGTGAGCTGGTGACGGCCAAGCTAGGCTCGTCCAGCTATCCGGGCGGGCCGGCCTCGGGCGGCTCCGTGGTGGCTCGATCCGTCGCCCCTCGGGCCCTGCACGCGGCGGACCTGGCGACTGAGGGGATCCTGACGCTCGTGGCCAAAGAGACCGGCCAAAGCGCCGAAAGCCTGGCCGTTCGGGACGGAGCCGTCGTCAAGAAGGCCGACGGGGCCAAGGTCATGGGCTGGGCGGAGGCCTGCAAGCTGATCGGATCGGACCACCTGAGCGTCACCGGCACGGACGTGGAGAAGTACCGGGGGGAGGGGAACTCCGAAGGGGTCTGCGCCGCCGAGGTGGAGGTGGATACGGAGACGGGCGTCGTCAAGGTGAAGAAGCTCGTCGTGATCCAGGCCTGCGGGCTGCCCGTGAGCCGGAAGGCGTCGGAGAGCCAGATTGTCGGCGGGGCGATCCAGGGGCTCGGGTTCGCGCTCTTGGAGGAGAAGATTCTAAATGAGGCCAACGGGGCCTCCGTCAACCCGAACATGGAGTGGTACAAGCTGCCGGGCCCGGCCGACATGCCGGAGATTATCCCGATCCTGCACCACCCGGAGGGCTACACGGGCGTCCGATCGCTGGGGGAGCCGCCGATCATCGGCGTGCCGGGGGCGATCGCCAACGCCGTGGCCAACGCCATCGGGGCGCGGGTGACTTCCCTGCCGATCACGCCGGCCAAGGTTCTGGCCGCGCTGCAAGTCTAAAGGAGGCCTGCGATGAAGCCGTTTCAATACGTCGAAGTCAGTTCGGTCGACGCCGCGATCCGGGCCCTGCCGGCCGACGCCTCGATGGAGAAGTATCGCCGCGAGGTGATGCTGAAGGCCGGCGGCATCGATTTGCTGGATCAGATGAAGGAGCGGATGCTGGAGCCGGATCGGCTGGTGAGCCTCCGGGGGGCCGAGGCCGAGCTGCGCGGGATCAAGGCCGACGGCGGCGCCCTCCGGATCGGGGCCCTGACGACGCTGGCCGAGCTGGCGAAGAACCCGCTGGTGAAGGAACGGTTCCCGGCGCTGGCCGAAGCCGCCGGCTCGGCGGCCAACCCGCAGATTCGCAACGTGGCCACCGTGGGGGGGAATCTCTGCCAGCGGCCGCGCTGCTGGTACTTCCGCAATAGCGAATTCCATTGCCTGAAGAAGGGGGGGGACGTCTGCTTCGCCAAGGAAGGCGAGAGCCAGTATCACGCCGTTTTCGGGGCGGGGCCTTCCTATATCGTGCATCCGTCGAACCTGGGCCCGGCGGCGGCCGCCGTCGGGGCGGAGTTCCACATTCGGGGCTCGAAGGGGTCGCGGGTGGTCAGGGGGGAGGAGTTCTTCGTCCTGCCGGAAGTCAACGTGATGGCCGAGAACGTCCTCAACGCCGACGAGATTCTGACGGAGGTTCGCATTCCGGACGGGATCCGGCGCTCGGCTCATTACGAGATTCGGGATAAGCAGGTCTATGCGTGGCCGCTGGTGGCGGCCACGAGCGTGCTGATGGAGGACGGATGGAAGGTCGTCCTGGGGGCGGTGGCGCCGGTGCCGTGGCGGGCGCGACAGACCGAGACGATCCTGGGGAGCCGGCCGATCACGGCGGCGCTGGCGGCCGAAGCGGCCGAGGCAGCCGTGGTCGGGGCGGCGCCGCTGCGTCACAATCAATACAAGCTGCAATTGATCAAAGTCGCGGTCCGGCGTTCGCTGATGAAGGCCGCCGGGATGGAGGTGCCTGCATGAGCCAGCCTGAGATTCATCCGACGCTGACCTATCCGGACGGACGGCCGCTCCTCAAATGCTGCGTCCACGTGCGATGCAAGACGATGTACTATAGCGGCGTGGAGCGACCGGGGCTTGTCCACGAGAGCGGCGTGCTGACGTACTGGTGCAACCTGACGCAGCGGACCGGTTTCGGCAAGGACGGCGGCGACGTGGCTCCCAGCATCTGCCAACCGGGCCGCTCTTGTTGCGAAATGTAACGGGCGCCTGCCCGATCGGCAGGGCGGCGAGAGATGGGCTTGGCGCGTGTTCGCCGTGACGAAACCGCCGGCGCGATCCGAAGGCGCCGGCGACGCCCCGGCCCTCGCCTCCCCGCGCCGCGAAGATCCCAACCATTTTCAGCCACGGTCTCCCCACAGGGGGGCCGCCGGGCCCTTCTGCGCCCGCCGGAGTGACCTATCGGTCTCGAGGCCGAGGGCGACGCGGCCGAGCCGCTGCCTTCATCGGCGTTCAGAGAATCAGGCTCACATCAGGACCCGACCGCTCCGGGTAACGGGAAAGCAGGTCCTTGCTGGGCCTGCCAGGGCTGAGTTCGTAGTCGCCCGCGTTTCGGGCAGTCATTACGATCCTCCACCACGGCGACGGTCAGGCCATC
>Ga0137796_10000291_pt1 | contig 32441 bp, 28 predicted proteins | sample OV2TP3_FD_97704 | JGI IMG/M metagenome (GOLD analysis project Ga0137796, IMG submission 97704) | reverse complement strand
AGGACAGGATAGGGAATTCACACGATCTTGCCGAGAGAAAAATCCAAGGACAGGTCAAGGCAGCGGGCCAGGCTATAGAACGATGAAGGGTTGAGCAAAAGCGAAATCCGGAGTTTTATGGCCTGACTCCGCTGCCCCTTGTCTCGATGATGGTGTCAAGATCGAAAAACTTGATCATCGAGTATCAGCTATCAGCTATCAGCTATCAGCAAAATCAGGCATGTCTTTGCTGACGGCTGACGGCTGATAGCTGACGGCTGCATTTACCGTCTTTCCCCTTGACTTCAGGCGCTAAGTCCATTATATATAGGAAAATTTCCTGAGCAGGGACGACAGCCGAAGGATGTCACGATGAACTGGAAAGAGGTTTGTGAGAACCGGGCGCTCCAGGACCTCCCTTTCAAAATCGAACTCAACGAACGGGGACAGGTCGTCATGAGCCCGGCTTCCAACAGGCACGGTCGCTTTCAAATGCTCATCGGATTGATGCTCGGCGCTCACGTTCAAAGCGGGGAAATCATATCGGAATGTTCCATCGAGACAAAAAAAGGGGTCCGGGTGGCCGACGTGGTCTGGGCCTCTGACGGCTTCATCCAAAAGAACGGCTATGAAACCCCCTACCTCGCTGCCCCGGAACTGTGCGTCGAGATCACCTCTCCTTCCAACAGCAAAGAGGAGATCAAAGAGAAGGTGGGGCTGTATCTGGCCGGAGGCGCTAAAGAGGTCTGGGTCTGTGACGACGAGGGGAAGCTGTCCTTCTACGGTAAGAGAGGTCGACTCAAAAAATCCAGGCTGATCCCTGAATTTCCTGGTGAAATTTAGGTTGCGGCTGACAAGGAGGTAAACGCGTGAAGAGTTTTGAATACGTGGCTCCGAAGACGGTCAAGGAGGTCGTCTCGGCCCTCAAGAGACGCGGGAAGCGGGCTATGATCGTCGCAGGAGGCACCGACCTGCTCGTCAAGATGAAGGGCCGGGCGCTCGGGCCGGATCTGATCGTGGACATCAAGCACATCCCGGGCCTCGACGAGATCAAGTTCGACAGGAAGAACGGCCTCACTATCGGGGCCTGCGTCACCATGCGGGATGCCGAACTCTCCCCCGTCGTCCGCAAACACTGCGCGGGCGTGGCGGAAGGGGCCGAGATCGTCGGCTCCGTGCAGATCCGCAACCGCGCCACGGTCGTGGGCAACCTCTGCAACGCCGCCCCGTCCGCAGACGTGGCTCCCGGCCTGATCGCCCTCGGCGCGAAGGTCAGGGTCGCCGGCCCCGGCAGGATCCGCGCCGTGCCCCTCGACCAGTTCTTCACCGGCCCCGGCAAAACGATCCTGAAGCCCGGCGAGTGGGTGACCCACGTGGTCGTCCCGCCCCCCCCGCCCAAGACCGGCTCCGCCTACGTCCGGCACACCACGCGGGAGGCGATGGACATCGCCGTGGTGGGCGTGGGCGCTGCGGTGACGCTGGCCCCCAGGAACGGCGTCTGCAAGGACGCCCGGATCGCCCTGGGCGCCGTGGCCCCCACCCCCATCCGGGCCGTGCGGGCCGAAGGCCTGTTGAAAGGCCAGAAGTTGACCGCTGACCTGATCGAGCAGGCCGCGCAGGTCGCCTCCGAGGAGGCCCGGCCCATCTCGGATCAGCGCGGCTCTGCGGAGTTCCGGCGAGAGCTGACGAAGGTGCTCACCGAACGGATGGTGACCAGGGCGTTTGAGGCGGCGAAGAGGGGATAATTCACAAGGAGAGATAGGGTGGCCAAACATCTGATCAAGACCCGGATTAACGGCGAGGACTATGAGGTCCTGGTCGAGCCTCGCAAGACCCTGCTGGCCATGCTCCGGGACCAGCTTCAACTGACGGGGACCAAAGAGGGGTGCAGCACGGGCGACTGCGGGGCCTGCACCGTCATCATGAACGGAAAGACCGTCACCTCCTGCCTGGTCCTGGCCGTGGAGGCCGACGGTGGGGAGATCACCACCGTCGAGGGCATCGCCTCGGACAGCTCCCTCCACCCCGTCCAGAGGACGATGGTCGAGAAGGGCGGCATCCAGTGCGGCTTCTGCACCCCCGGCATGATCGTCTCCGCCGTGCAGTTGCTCCGGGAGAACCCGAACCCCACGGAGCGTGAGATCCGCCGCGCCATCGCGGGCAACCTCTGCCGCTGCACCGGCTACACCAAGATCGTGGAGGCGGTCCAGGAGGCCGCCGCCGAACTCCGGAAGACGAAGAAGAAGCCCGCCCGGAGGGCGGCCAGGGCCGCGTGATCCGTCGCTTGAAACGTGGGTGCCAGATGTCCCCGCGGAATCGGCGGGCGTCTGGCATCTTTTTATGATTAGCCGTCAGCTATCAGCAATCAGAAAAACCAGAATTTTTTTGCTGACCGCTGACCGCTGACCGCTGACCGCTACTATGATCTACGCCATCGCGCTCGCTGCCGGGGAGTCCCGCCGCATGGGGGCGCCCAAACAGCTCCTCCCCTTCGGCGACAGGACCGTCCTCCAGGCCGTCGTGGACCGGCTCCTGGCGAGCAGGGCGGACGGCGTCCTCATCGTCCTGGGCTGCCGGGCGGATGAGGTCCGGGCCACGCTTGCGGACCGCCCTGTCCGGTTCGCCCTGAACCCGGACTATGCGCGGGGCATGCTCTCCTCCGTCCAGACCGGCGTCGCGGCCCTCCCTCCAGATGCGAGGGCGGCCCTGATCTGTCTCGGCGACCAGCCCTCCGTGGACCCGGCGGTGGTTGACCGGGTGATCGAGGCCCATCGCCGGACCGGCAAAGGCATCGTCATCCCCACGTCCAGCGGCAGGCGCGGCCACCCGGCCCTGGTCAGCCTCCGGTATCGCGACGAGATCCTCGCCCTCTGCGGGGAGCCGGGCCTCAAGGCCGTGATGCGCGGCCACCCGGAGGACACGGTGGAGGTGGAGGTGGGCAGGCCGGAGATCCTGGACGACATGGATACGCCGGAGGACTACCACAAGGCGCTCCGCGCCAAACGATGAACGATGAACGATGAACGATGAACGAAAAGCGAAATAACCTTTGGGGGGGCGTTCATCGTTCATCGTTCAGCATTCTGCGTTGCTCTTATGGCCTTTGACAACCTGCGCCAGTTCATCGAGGCCCTGGACCGGGCCGGGGAGCTTCGACGCATCGCCGCCGAGATCGACCCCCGGCTCGAAGTCACGGAGATCGTCGACCGGTGCATGAAAAGCCCCGGTGGGGGACCTGCGCTCCTGTTCGAGAACGTCCGGGGCAGCCGCATCCCGCTAACCATCAACCTGTTCGGCTCCAGACGCCGCATGGCCATGGCCCTCGGCGTGGGGGACCTGAACGAGGTGGGCGACCGGCTCGCCCGCATGCTCAACGTGAAGGTGCCGGAGGGCCTCCTGGGCAAGCTGGCCCTGCTCCCGCAGCTCGTCGAGATGACGAAGTTCCCGCCCCGCCGGGTCCGGTCCGGCCCCTGTCAGGAGGTCGTCCTGAGGGGGGACGAGGTGGACCTGAGGCTCCTCCCGATCCTCACCTGCTGGCCGCAGGACGGCGGGCCCTACATCACCCTGCCCATGGTCATCACCCGCGACCCGGAGACCGGCGTCCGCAACGTCGGCATGTACCGCATCCAGGTGTTCGACCGAAACACCACGGCCATGCACTGGCAGAGGCACAAGGGGAGCGCCCGGCACTTCGACCTCCACCAGAGGCGCAGGGAGCGCATGGAGGTGGCCGTGGCCCTGGGTGGAGACCCGGCCACGATGTACACCCCCTCGGCCCCCCTCCCGCCGTCCATCGACGAGTTCCTGTTCGCCGGGTTCCTCCGGTCGGATCACGTGGAACTCGTCCGGGGCGTCACGGTGGACCTGGAGGTGCCCGCCCAGGCCGAGGTCGTGCTGGAGGGCTATGTGGACCCGAAGGAGGAGATGCTCCTCGAAGGCCCGTTCGGCGACCACACCGGGTTCTACTCGCTGGCCGACAGATACCCGGCCTTCCACGTCACGGCCATGACGATGCGGAAGGACCCGATCTACCCCACGACCATCGTGGGCTGGCCGCCCATGGAGGACTACTACCTGGGCCACGCCACCGAGCGCATCTTCCTCCCCCTCAGCCGGCTCATCCTGCCGGAGATCGTGGACTACCACATGCCCCCGGAGGGCATCTTCCACAACCTGATCTTCGTGGCCATAGACAAGCAGTACCCCGGCCACGCCTACAAGGTCATGAACGGCCTCTGGGGCCAGGGCCTGATGATGCTGGCCAAGCTCATCATCGTCGTGGACAGGGACGTGAACGTGCACGACCCGGTGGAGGCCTGGTGCACGGCCCTCAACCACATCGACCCCCGCCGGGACGTCCACTTCACCCCCGGCCCGGTGGACGTGCTGGACCACGCCAGCGCCTCCTTCACCTTCGGCACCAAGATGGGTATCGACGCCACGCGCAAGTGGCCCGAGGAGGGGTTCGCGCGCGACTGGCCAGACAAGATCGTGATGAGTGCGGACGTCAAACAGCGTATCGACCAGATATGGAATCAGTTAGGGATAGACCTGCCATGGAAGCCTTGATCCGAACCTCCGAACTCGCCGACATCTACGATAAGGTCCGCGCCGGCGTCCGTCTCTCCCGCGAGGACGGCCTGCGCCTCTACGAGGCCGACGACCTGCCGCTCGTGGGCTACGCGGCCAACCTGGTGCGCGAGCGGATGAACGGCAACGTGGCCTACTACGTCCGCAACCAGCACATCAACTACACGAACGTCTGCAACAAACTCTGCAAGTTCTGCTCCTTCTACGTGCCCCCGAAGGACGAGCAGGGCTACGTCCTGTACCCCAAGGACATCAAGGCCCGCGTCCTCCAGCACATCGACCTGCCGATCACCGAGGTCCACATGGTCGCGGGCATCAACCCCAAACTGCCGTATCAATACTACCTCGACATCCTGGACGCCGTCCGGGAGGTGCGCCCGGAGGTCCACATCAAGGCCTTCACCATGATCGAACTCGCGCAGATTCAGCGCGTCGCCAAAAAGCCCATGCGCGATGTGCTCCTGGACCTCCGGGCGCACGGCCTCTCCTCCCTGCCCGGCGGCGGGGCCGAGGTCTTCAGCGACCGCGTGCACGAGGACCTCTTCTGGACCAAGGCCGACTCCGAGCAGTGGCTCTCCATCGCCCGGACCGCGCACGAGGTGGGCCTCCGCTCCAACGCCACGATGCTCTACGGGCACGTCGAGAACCCGGAGGAGAAGGTGGACCACCTCATCCGCCTGCGCGAACTCCAGGACGAGACCGGCGGGTTCCTGACCTACATCCCCCTCTCCTTCCACCCGGAGCGCACCGAACTGGAGAACCTCCCTGGCCCCACGGGGAGCGACGACCTGCGGGAGATCGCCGTGGGCCGGCTGATGCTGGACAACTTCCCCCACATCAAGACCTTCTGGATCATGAACACCATCGAGATTTCGCAGGCCGCCCTCTGGTACGGCGCGGACGACATCGACGGCACGATCATGGAATACGAGATCACCCGGCGCAGCGTGGAGGAGACCCGCCAGGTCCTCACCCGCAGCGAACTCGTCGCGCGCATCGTGGAGGCCGGCCGCGACCCGGTGGAGCGCGACAACCTCTACAACATCATCTCCGCGAGCCGGGAGGTCGCGCCGGAGCCGGTATCGGTGGGAAGCTGAAAGGAGATGAGTGATGGGACTGATTATCAAAGAATTGCCCATCAGGGGCGACGTGGGCAGCGCACAGGCGCAGGTCCTGTTCGATACAGGGGCATCCATGTCGTTTGTTCGGAAGGCCCTGGCCTCGAAGGTCGCTACCATTCTGAAAGCCCCGGAATCGACGGTCTTCCGGCTGGGGGACGGTCAGGGGACTCTGGAGGCCAGAGAGGAGGCCATCCTGCGCGTGACGATCAACGGCTGTGAGATATCGGACAACTTCATGGTGGTTGACCATCTGGCAGACGACGTCATCATCGGGGCCAAGACCCTTCAGGGATGGCGCATCAAACTCGATATGGAGCACGAGGAGGTCATCATAGACCCGAAGGTTTCTCAAATGCGACTTGTATACCTGAGCGTGCTATGATCGCCGACATCGCTGAAAAGGTCCATTCCGGCCAGCGCCTGTCCGTGGAGGACGGCCTGCGCCTGTTCCGGCACCCCAACCTGGCGGAGCTGGGCATGCTGGCCAGCCACGCCCGGCGCAGGAAGCACCCGGAGCGGGTCGTCACCTACGTCGTGGGCCGGAACGTCAACTACACGAACGTCTGCTGGGTGCGGTGCAAGTTCTGCGCCTTCTACCGCCCCCCCGGCTCCGGCGAGGGCTACGTCCTGCCCAAAGAGAAAATCTTCGAGAAGATCCAGGAGCTGGTGGACGTGGGCGGCCCCAGGCCCAAATCCTGCGAACTGCTCATGCAGGGCGGCCTTAACCCCAGGCTCAAACTCGACTACTACGAGGACCTCCTCCGATCCATCCGGGAGCGCTTCCCCTCCATCCACGTCCACTCCCTCTCCGCCACGGAGATCGTCTACATCGCCCACATCTCCCGCCTCTCCCTGGAGGAGTGCATCCGCCGCCTGCGGGACGCCGGCCTCGACTCCATCCCCGGCGCCGGGGCCGAGATCCTGTCCGACGAGGTCCGGCAAATCATCGGCTTCCGCAAGGACACCGTGTCCGAGTGGCTCGACGTCCACCGCGCGGCCCACCGCCTGGGCATGCGCTCCTCCGCCACGATGATGTACGGCCACGTGGAGACCGTCGAGCAGCGGATGGAGCACCTGAGGCGCATCCGCGACCTCCAGGACGAGACCGGCGGCTTCACCGCCTTCATCGCCTGGAGCTTCCAGCCCACGGACACGGAACTCGCTCAGGAGTGGAACGGCCCGAAGGCCACCGGTTTCGACCACCTCCGCACCGTGGCCGTGGCCCGGCTCTTCCTGGACAACGTGGACAACCTCCAGGCCTCCTGGGTCACGCAGGGGCCCAGGATCGCGCAGGTCAGCCTCCACTACGGCGTCAACGACTTCGGCAGCACCATGATGGAGGAGAACGTCGTCAGCGCCGCCGGGACCAAGCACTGCATGCCCCTCGGCGAGATCCAGCGCCTCATCCGGGACGTGGGCTGCGAGCCGGTGAGGCGCAACACGCGGTATGAGCCTTTAAACTGATATGGCCATTCGACTCGGTGTCGTCAGCTACCTGAACACCCGTCCCCTCGTCTACGCGCTGGAGCGAAACCTCATCCCGCACCGCTTTGATCTGACCTACGACGTGCCCTCCGCCTGCGCCCGCATGCTGACTGCCGGCGAGGTCGATCTGGCCATCGTCCCGTCCATCGAATACGCCCGCGCGTCCGGCTATCGGATCGTCCCTGACGTCTCCCTGGCCGCCGACGGGCCGGTGCGGAGCGTCCTGATCCTCTCCCGCAGGCCCCTCGATCGGGTCCGGTCCATCGCCCTCGACACCAGCTCCCGGACCTCCGTGGCCCTGGCCCGCATCCTGATGCGCCGCCAACACGGGTTCACCGGGCCGTTCATCGACCACCCCCCGGACCTGGACGCCATGCTCCGGGCCGCCGACGCCGCCGTCCTGATCGGGGACGCGGCCCTCCACGTGGAGCGCCCCGACCTGCTCGTCTGCGACCTGGGCCAGGCCTGGCGGGAGGAGACCGGCCTGCCGTTCGTGTTCGCGGTCTGGGCCGGACGCCCCGACGCCCTGGGGCCCGCCGACGCCGCCGCCCTGATCGAGGCCAAACAGATCGGCCTTCGCCACGTGGACGAGATCGCCACGAACTACGCCCGGAACAACCCCCGGTCCCCCTCCTTCTATGCGGCCTATTTGACCGAGAACATGCGCTTCGGCCTCGGAGAGCGGGAGATCGCCGGCCTGCGGACGCTCTACCGCTATGCCGCAGAACTCGGCCTGATCGAGCAGGAGCCAGACATACGATTTTATAAAGAGGGTTGACAGGGTGGAGACCTCGGATCGCGTGCGGGAGCTGACGGCCTCATTCCTTCGCGCGCACGGAGCGCGCATCGAAGAGGGGCTGTCTAAGGGCCTCGACCAGGCCGGATCGTCGGCCCTTCTGCCGACACACCGCGCCCTGTTCCTCCTCGCCCGGACGCACATTCAGGAGCCCTCCCATCACCGCCTCATCGCGGACATTCGCGGGGCGTTGCCGGAGGCCGATTCCCAGGCCGTCGTCCAGGGCCTCATCTCCGGCCAGCTTATCCTCTGGACGCTCCTCCACGGCGCGCTCCGGGAGGTCCCCGGTCCCCACAGGGATATCGACGTCATCCACCACGCGCTTTCCCTGGTGGGAGACACCGTGGACGGCGTCATCGGCGCGCTGGCCGACCTCGCCCGGCCTGGAGCCGCCCCATCCGGCGCCGCGCTCCCGGAATGGGGGACGCTGGTGGAATTCGGCAGGGTCCATCGGGAGTTCCAGGCGCTCAACCGCATCACGCGCGACCTGCTGGACACCCGCGACCCGGCGCAGATGTTCCAGATCCTCGAACAGGGCATCCTGAGCACCTTCCACATCCGCAGCCTGGTCATCGCCGCCGTGGACCGCGAGAAAGGGGGGGTGGAGGTGGTCAGGGCCTATCCCCTGGCCTCTACGGCATCCCCCGACCCCATCGGCTGGCGCTTCGACCTGTCCCACCCCGACATCCTCTGCGACGTGGCCCGGACCGGACGGATCGAGGTGATCGACGGATGGGACCCCCGTTACCACGAGCGGATCGAGGAAGCGGACGGAAGGAAGGTCTTCCGTCAACGTCCCAGGGACTTTAACCGTGAGAGCACGTCCTTCTTCGTCCCCATCCTGGCCGGGGACCGCGCCATCGGCGTGGTCTGCACGGCCTCGCCTCAGACGGACAAGCAGCTGGTCCTTCGCCAGATCGAGCGGATGCGTCCCTTTTTTGACCAGGTGGGGGCCACCCTGTCGAACGTCTCGGAGATCATCGAGCGCAGGCGGACACAGGAGACCCTGCAGGTGACCAATCGCCGCCTCGAAGAGGCCCTGGCGGAACTGCAGGCTGCGCAGCAGGAGTTCGCCAGGCAGGAGCGGCTGCGCGCCCTGGGGAGGATGGCCAGCGGCATCGCCCACGACTTCAACAATGCCCTGTCGCCGATCGTGGGCTACAGCGAAATGCTGCTCGCAGGCACCATAGGCCTGAACGACAGGGAGCGGGTGACGAACGCCCTGCGCATCGTGAACATGGCCGCCAGAGACGCCGCCAGGATCGTCACCCGCCTGCGGGAGTTTTACCGCCCTCGCGAAAAGGGCGAGGTCTTCCTGCCCGTCGACCTGAACCAGATGATCAAACAGACGATCTCGCTGACCCAGCCCAGGTGGAAAACCCAGGCGCAGGGGAATGGCGTGGCCGTCAAAGTCAGGACCCGCCTGCAGAAGACCCCCCCCGCCAGCGGCAACGAGGCGGACCTGCGCGAAATGCTGGCGAACCTGATCTTCAACGCGGTGGACGCCATGCCGGACGGCGGGACCGTGACCCTTCGCACCCGCGTCGAGGGGGAGCGCGTCGTCCTTGAAGTCAGCGACACGGGCACGGGCATGACCGAGGAGGTCCGCCAGCGTTGCCTGGAGCCGTTCTTCACCACCAAGGGCGAATACGGGACAGGCCTGGGCCTGGCGATGGTGTATGGCATCATCCGGCGACACGAGGGGACGATCGACATTCAGAGCGCCCTGGGCCGGGGGACGACCTTTGTCATCCGCCTGCCTGCCCTGACGGGACAGAAGACGGAGAAGAGAGGAGAGAAGGCGTTACCCCCGGCGCGTCCGCTGCGCGTCCTTGCCGTGGATGACGAACCGAGGGTGCTCGGGGTTTTGAAGGAATACCTGACCGGCGACGGCCACGCCGTTGAGACCGCATCCAGCGGGCGCGAAGGGATCGAGAAGTTTCGAGCAGACAGGTTCGATCTCGTCGTGACGAACAGGGCCATGCCCGGTCTGAGCGGTGACCGGCTGGCGGGCCTCGTCAAAAAGGCTGCGCCCGACACGCCCGTCATCCTGCTCACGGGATTCAGTGAGTTTATGGACGCGGCCGGAGAGCACCCTGAGGGGGTGGACCTCGTCCTGAGCAAACCCCTCACGTTGGCCGCCCTGCGGGAGGCCGTGGCCAGGGTGAGCGCACCGGACCGCCGCCGTCTTCCCGTCTGATCCCCCTTATAGAGCCATGCGCCTCCATCGCGCCGCCTGGGTCCTCCCCATCTCCGCCCCTCCGATCCCCGACGGCACGGTGGCCGTCGAAGGGGGGCGCATCGTCGGCGTAGGCCCCTTCTCGGACCTGCGGAGGCGATGCCCCGGCGACGTGACGGACTGCGGCGACGCCCTCCTCCTCCCTGGCCTGGTGAACGCCCACACGCACCTCGAATGGTCGTTCCTGCGCGGCGCCATCGGGCCACGCCACGACTTCGTGGGCTGGGTCCGGGAGATCACGGAGAGGAGGCTGGCGACACCTCTCAGGGAGGTGTCCGCCGCCGTCGGAGAGGCGGTCTCGGAGATCGTCGCCACCGGCACGGTGGCTGTCGGCGAAGTCATCAACAGACAGCCACGGTATGTGAACTTCGACATGACGGCCTCCGTCGAGCGCCTTGCGGCAGAGGGCATTCAGGGGGTCGGGTTTGTGGAGTTGCTCGAATTTCGAGGAGAGCAGGCCGCGGAGGTCCTGCAAGCAGGCCAGAAGGCCCTTGAGAGGCTCCGGGAGCGCGGGCCGTCCCTCGCCTTTCACCTCAGCCCGCACGCCCCCTACTCCGTCTCGCCCGCCCTGTTCCGGCTGATCAGGGCGCAGACGGAGCGCCGGACGGTCCACCTCGCCGAAAACGAGGCCGAGGTCCGCTTTCTCGCGTCAGGGGATGGCCCCTGGAGCGACCTCCTGCGGGAGCGGGGCCGGTGGGACCCCTCCTGGTCCCCGCCCGGCGTCAGCCCTGTCCGCTACCTGGACGGCCTGGGGTTTCTGGACGACCGGACGCTCGCTGTCCACGTCGTCCACGTGGATGCGGAGGACATCGCGGTCCTCCGAAAACGGGGAACCCCGGTCTGCCTCTGCCCCCGCAGCAACGCCCGGCTGAGCGTGGGTCGGGCCCCCGCGCGGAGGCTCTTAGACACGGGCCTGACCGTGGCCCTGGGCACGGACAGCCTTGCCTCCAGCGAGGACCTCGATCTGTTCGCGGAGATGCGGGCCCTGCGCGATCAGAACTCCGACCTGTCCCCGGAGGAGATCGTCCGCGCGGCCACCCTCAATGGCGCGATAGCCCTCGGCCTGGAGAGAGACCTGGGCAGCCTCGCCCCCGGAAAATCGGCCCGGTTTATCGGGGTGAAGGTCAAAGAAATAGACGATCCATATGAGGGTCTGCTGAGCGAAAATCTGAAGGTCTTTTATCCCTATGAAAATCGTTGACCGAATCCTGACCTACGGACGCATGATCAAGTTCTCCCACAGCGTCTTCGCCCTTCCGTTTGCCCTGACCGGCGCGCTGCTGGCCTCGCTGCGGGCCTCCGTCACGGGGCATCACGTCCTTTATATCGTCGTGGCAATGGTCGGGGCGCGCAGCGCGGCCATGGGGTTTAATCGCCTGGTGGACCGCCGCATCGACGCGGCCAACCCCCGCACCCGCAGCCGGGAACTCCCCTCCGGCGTCATCTCCGTCCCGGCGGTCGCGGCCTTCATCGCCCTCTCGTCGGCGGCCCTGGTCTTCGCGTCCTACAAGCTCAACCCCCTCTGCCTGTCCCTCTCCCCCGTCGCCCTGGTCATCATCTTCTTCTACTCCTTCACGAAGCGGTTCACCTGGGCCTCGCACGCCTTCCTCGGCCTGGCCCTGAGCGTGGCCCCCATCGGGGCCTGGATCGCGGTGCGCGGGACCCTCGACCCCATCGTCCTCCTCCTCGGCGCGGCCGTGCTGGCGTGGGTCGCCGGGTTCGACATCATTTACGCCTGCCAGGACTACGAGTTCGACGTCCAGAGCGGCCTCCGGTCCATCCCGCAGCGCCTCGGCCTCCGCCGCGCCCTGGTCGTCGCCCGGCTCCTGCACCTCGTCGCCTTCGGCCTGCTGCTCGCCCTCAAGTTCCTGTTCGACCTGAACGGCCTCTACCTGGCCGGCGTCCTCCTCGTCGGCGCGCTCCTGGCCTACGAGCACCGCCTGGTCCGGCACGACGACCTCTCGCGCCTCAACGCCGCGTTCTTCACCATGAACGGCATCCTGAGCGTCACGTACTTCATATTCACTTTAGGCGATGTCTTGCTCTTATGAAACGCATCACCCTCGCCATCACCGGGGCCAGCGGCGCAATCTATAGCCTCCGCACGCTCCGCGCCCTGCTCATTTGCGGATGCCACGTGGACCTCATCGTCTCCGACTACGGCTGGATGCTGCTGAAGGAAGAGGCTGGATTCGACGGAAAACGGACCGACCTCCGGTCCTTTCTGATCTCCGCCTGCGGCCAGGCGGTCGAGGCCGGTGAGCTGGAGCAGCACAACTTCCACGACCTCTCCGCGCCCCTCTCCAGCGGCTCAGTCCACTCCGACGGCATGGTGATCGTCCCCTGCTCGATGAAGACCCTGGCCGGCGTCGCCCACGGCTACAACAGCAGCCTGATCGAGCGCGCGGCGGACGTGGCCCTGAAGGAGCGGCGGACCCTGATCCTCGTCCCCCGCGAGGCCCCGTTCAACCTCCTCCACCTCCGCAACATGCTGGCCGCCGCCGAGGCCGGCGCGATCATCCTCCCGGCCATGCCCGCCTTCTACCAGAAGCCCCGCACCTTCGACGACCTGGCGGACTTCATCGCGGGGCGCGTTCTCAACCTGCTCCAGATCCCGCACGAGTTGTTCCGGCCCTGGAAGTCGGAACCGGAGTGAAACTCCGTGCGCCGCCTGAAACCCTGTTGACAAGCGAGTACATTTTCGTATCTTGATGTCGAGCGAATGGATAAGCCAATTCGTCAATCCTCCGTTCCGGGCATCATCGACCTTTCCACGACCGATCATCATAGGCATTCTCCCGATGAAACGGCTATCCGGGTGGAACACGCGGCTGATGTGGCTCAGCCTCATCCTGACAGTCTGGCCGTCCACGCTGTCCCTGGCGCACGAGAGCACGGAGAGCGACTCAAGCCGTGCTGTGCCTCGTCGGCGTATCGTCGCGCATCGTTCGACCGGGGAGGAGATCGCGGCTTTCCCCGGAATGTTGGCCTATCTGCCGATTCATGGGGCATTTTTAGCCTTTGAGTATGGCGTCAGCGCGATCTGGGAAGACCGGATTTTCGACCGCTACAAAGCCTGGCTGACGACCGCCGACGGCCGGGTGGGGGTGCGGCCGCTGGCCAACTCGACCAGTGGGGCTGGAATCCTTTTCTTCCACCGGGACATGATGCTGAAGGGGGATGCCCGTCTTCTCGCCCGATGGGGTGGCTGGCCGCGCCAGGACTACCTGTTCACCCTCGCCTGGCCTGACGGCCGGCTCGTCCCGGGGAGCCTCACGTTCTCCGGACAGTACCGCAACCGGCCGAAAGAGCTGTTCTACGGCATTGGTCCCAGCACCCTGAAATCTTCGGCCAACGATTTTCTCCAGGAAGACATCCTCATCCAGTTCATCTACCGGCAGCGGTCGAGCCGGGTGGTGGCGGTGGGCGTCGACGCCAATTACCATTCCGTCGATATCCGCTCAGGCCGGAACCCCGCTCTGCCCAACACGGACCACCTGTTCACCGAGAAGACGCTGACCGGGCTTGGAAATCGTGGAGACTTCGTTGAGGGCGCCGCCTTCCTCCGCGTTCAGTTCCTCGACCATCCCGGATACCCGACTCGCGGCAACCTCTCCTTCTTCCGCCTGGGTTACAACCGATCAGTCGATGACGACGCGTTCAGCAACCTCCGCCTCACCGTCATCAGTGAGCAGTTTCTCGAACTGTTCTATGACCGCGTCGTCTCCCTTCGCCTCGGAACAGACTGGACCGTCCCGGTAGGAGACAGCGGGGTGCCGTTCTACGGCCTGGCGTCCATCGGCGGGGAAGAACTGCTCCGGGGCTTTCCCCGCGGCCGCTTCCGTGACCGCGGTGTCGTGTTCGCCACGGCGACATACAAGTTTCCGATCTGGCGGGTGTTAAACGGGTTCATCTTTTACGAGAGAGGCCGTCCCTTCCATCATCCGCGTGATTTCTCGTTCCGTGACTGGAAAGGGTCGTTGGGCGGAGGGTTGCGTGTCTGGGACCAGAACGGTCCGGTGTTCGAAGTTCTGGTCGCGCACAGTCCCGAACAACTCCGGCTCATCTTCAACTTCAACACCGGGTTCTGATCGTATGTCCCGTGTGCATCGCGTTCTCTTCCTGGCCGCCATCCTGACGGCTGATTGCGGCAGCAGCCGTCTGCTCCTCCCTCCCGATCCCCCGATGGAGACGGACACCCAGGCGATTCCGCTCCCGAAAGCGCGCGACCCGAAGCTCGTCCTGGAAATTCTCGACAAGTCGTTCGACTACCAGATCAAACAGACGCTCGACCTGCCCCGGATCGCCCGAAAAACGGTGGGAAAACCCTACGAGGCGTTGAACGTCGATGCGTTTGACGAGGTGCCGAATTCGACCTGGTTCACCCATCGGAACGGAAAAGTCCCGATGCCGTTAGACGCGATCCGCCGGGGTCCGAGCCGGATGGGCTGCCCTGACACGTCGGGCGCGTGGACGGTGGTGAAGGGCAAATCCGCGGGCGTCACCCCCGGGTTCACGATCGTGGACGCAAAAGGCCAGCGGTATCTGATCAAATTCGACTCCCCTGATTACCCTGAACTGGCCAGCGGGACGGAGGCGGTGGCGAGCCGGCTGTGCTATGCGGCCGGGTATAACGTGCCGGAGTACTCCGTGAGCTACCTGCGTCCTGACCGGCTCGCCCTCAGCCCGCAGGCGACGATCACAATGGAGACCGGAGATAAGCGAGCGCCCGTCAGCAAACGCCAGATGACGGGAGCCGACTTGGCCGCCCTCCTCAAGAAGGCGAACCCCACCGGACAGCCGCGCGTGCGGGTGGGGGCGAGTCGCTTTCTGGACGGGATCGATGTCGGCCCCTGGCCATATCTCGGCGTCCGGATGGACGATGCGAACGATGCTTATCCTCACGAGCACCGGCGGGAACTGCGCGGGCTGTATATCATCTCCTCCTGGCTCAACCATGCCGATATGAAAGAAGAAAACACCCTCGACATGTATGACCCGGAGAAGCGTTACCTCACCCACTACCTGATCGACTTCGGAGCGTCGATGGGGAGCTCCAGCACGACCCCCAGTACCCCGAGGCGCGGTCAGGCGAACAGTTTCGACCCCAAGCACTCATTCGTCCGGCTGATCACCCTCGGCCTGTATGTCTACGGGTATGAGAAGGCGCCCCTCACCCTCCGGTATTCGTCCGTCGGCTACCTGGAGAACGACCTCTTCAAACCCAACAGATGGAAGCCGATGTACCCCATGCCCGCGTTTGAGAACCTGACCAAGCGGGATGCGTTCTGGGGGACGAACATCGTGACCTCATTCACGGATGAGCAGATCGAGGCTGCCGTCACCACCGGGGAATTCTCCGACCCGCAGGCGGCGGCGTATCTCGCCAGATTCCTGAAGGAGCGGCGTGACCGGATCGGCCGGTATTGGTTTGCGCGCGTGAATACGCTGGATCGGTTCGAGATGCTGGACGGATCGACGTTTCGGTTCACGGACCTTGCGGTCTCACGCGGCTACGCGGATGCGCGGGGGACGCGCTACGGGGTTGAGGCGCTCGCTCCCGCCGGAACGACCCTTCGCAAGGACACTCAGGACGAGACGACGGTGCGACTCGACCCGGTCTGGAACACTCATCCGCACGTTGTGCTGTCGCTCGTCCCGCAACGTCAGCGTTACAAGGCAAGACCGGTGCTGGTCTACCTCAAACCTCAACCCGACGGCTGGCGCGTCATCGGCGTCCGCCGGACGGATTGAGGCGGTAGTCAATGATCGGTGGTCGATAAAACCTAATCAGGGGGAGGCTGCGATGTCGACGATAGCCCCATCAGTGGCCATACCCGGCAGAACTTGGCTGGACCGGGTGATGGGCCGGTCGCCGTTTCGGCTCGTTCCATCTACGCGCTCTCGACGGTCCGCCTGATCTCCTCCCTGACCCGCTCCGCCACCCTGTCCCACGACAGCTCCTCCCGCACCCGGCGCAGCCCGTTCTCCCCCAGCCTCCGCGCATAGTCCCGGTCCGTCAGCAGCATCGTCAGCCCGTAGGCCACGTCCTCCTCGTCCCACGGGTCCACCAGCAGGCCGTTGTACCCGTCCACCACCGCGTCGGGCGCCCCCCCGGACCGGCCCGCCACCACCGGCTTCCCGCAGGCGCTGGCCTCCAGAAAGGCCGTTCCGAACCCCTCGGCCTCCCTGTCCTCCGGCTCCCGGCACGGCATCGCGAACACATCGCAGGCGTTGTAGAAATCGGCCCGCTCCCGGTCGGACCCCGGCCCGGCGAACAGGACGCGCCCTCGCAGCCCGCGGAGGGCCTGCGCCTGCCGCCTCAACTCCGCCTCGCAGGGGCCCCTCCCGGCCACGACGTAGACCGTGTCGGGCGCGCCCTTGAGCACCGTCTCCATCGCGCGGATGACCCGGTCGACGCCCCTGCGTTCGACCAGCCGGCCCCGGGTGAGCACCATCCGATGGCCGTTCAGGCCGAGGCGGTCGCGCACCCCTCGTCCCCCGTCGGTGGGGTGAAATGCCTCCGGGTCGACCCCGCCCGGAATCACGGCCATCCGATCCAGGGGCACGCCCTGCTCGGCCATCCGGTCCCGCGCGTGGCGGCTGACGCAGAGCAGCCGGTCCGCGCGGCGCAGGGCGTAGTCCTTCTGGATCGGCCTGAGCCCCATGAGGGCAGGCGTCTCATGACCGTGCACGGCCACGACATAGGGCACGCAGAGCCTGCACGCGGCAAGGGCGCAGTAAAGACCCACCGGAAAGGGGCGGTCGCAGAAGATGCAGTCCACCTGCCTCACACGGGCCACGTAACCGATCACCCGGAGCCATTCCGGGAGACAGACCACGACCTCCAGGTCCAGCGACCGGGGGGAGAGCGCGCAGTCCGCCCTCAGGACCTCGTAGTCGCACCCCTCATCAAACGCCTCATCCCGCGAGGTGCGGCCGGCCAGCACCGTGACGCGGTCCCCCCGGCGATGCAGACGCCGCGCCACCTGGTGGGTGTACTCCGCGACCCCTCCGGGGTTGGGTTTGAAGTCGGCGGCGACGATCAGGATGTTCAGGGGTAGGGACATGAAGATAGCTCCTGTAGAGATTAGGGGGCAGGCCCTCACCCACCCCCATTCCCCCTCCCTCTCCCGTACGTACGGGAGAGGGAGGGGGCAACAAGGGCTTTTCGACAAAGCACGGGGGAGGGAGAGGGCCGTTCCCCAGCCCCGACACCCGACACCCGACACCCGACACCGCTTTTTGCAATCCCCGTACCACCCCCTCCGCCTGAACGTACATGGCCTTTCTCCTGATCTGCGTTTCTCTCCCCTAAATGCCCCCGGCGCGCCGTGAAACCCCTTTTCAACCCCGCCCCATCCGGTGAACGATTCGTTCCGCGTGTGCGGGGTAGATTCTGCTTGACAAAGATGGAGATTGGGGTCATACTTTCCCGTTGTCTTTCTGAGTCATCGGGTGCGCCATCCGACAGAAGGGGGTCATCTCTTGCTGAAACGACGCCTGATCCGGCTGCTCTGCCTCGTCGTCCTCTCCTCTCTCAAAATCGCACCTTGCTCTGCCCAGCAGGCCGCAGAGTTGGATACGTCAGAGGTCGATACCAGCGACGTCTACGAGTCGAAGTCCTATCCGCTGCTCGCCCTCCCCCGCCTCGCCTGGACCGCCCTGGTCTATCCCCTGGGGCAACTCACGATCTACGCGGAGCGCAAGAACCTGTTTACGAGGCGGGCGTTCGGCGTCCTCCCGCAGGTCCAGCTCGGCGGAGAAACGGGGGCTGGGGGCGGTGTCAGGGTCTTCCACTCCAATATCGCCGGGAAGGGAAAACAGTTCGAGGCCTTCTTCATCTACGCCGGGGGGCGTGGGCAGACAGGTGAAGTCCTCTACACCGACCCAAGTCTAAGAGGCAGCCGTCTTTACTGGAGGACCGAAGGAGTTTTTCTCCGGACGCGGAACAGGGACGCCACCATCAACGGAGCCCTGCGCGGCGACCCGACGCGCCGGTTCCAGGTGGAGCGGTTCGACGCGATGACGGCCCTCGGCTGGCGTCCCCACGCGGGGACATTGGAGCCCTATCGGAGAAATGTCTACCTGGAGGCCAGGTTCGGGTACGGGCGGCGAGACCTGCGCCAGCGGTTCGGTCCCCCAGGGCCGTTGACCGACTCCGGTTCCACGCCTCAGGCCCGGCTGTTGCGCGGGCTGGGGAACGGGATCGCCCTCTACCGATTCGGAGGGCGGATCACCTGCGACAGCCGGGACTATCAGAAGCCTGTGCGGGAACTCTCCCACCCTATGAGCTACAAGCTTCCAGGCCGTGTCGTCACCCATGCCGACGGCCTCTACTACTACCTTCGAGATATCTTTTATCCTGAACGTGGGGGGCTGGCGGAGGGGGAGGCGGAAGTCGTCACCGGATCGGACGGCGTCCGGTTCTACCGGGTGGCCGTCCAGGTCCAGCGGTTTATCACGCTCTTCTGGCGCAACCGCGTCCTGGCCCTCCGCGCCCGCACGGAGAAGGTGCGTCAGATCGGTGACGGATGGATCCCCTACACCGATCTGGCGACCCTGGGTGGAAAGCAGCAGTCGAGGGGCTACCGTCGGGGCTTCTTCCGGGGCCAGGGATCGCTGCTGCTGAGCGCCGAGTACCGGTATCCGATCTGGGATACCTGGAACGCCTTCCTGTTCCGGGATGAAGGTCAGGCCTTCGACCACTATGGGGAGATCGGCTGGGGGGCCTTCCGGACCTCCTGGGGCGGCGGGATCAGCCTCAGGACAGAGACCGGCCTCCTGGGAAAGCTCCAGATCGGTCACAGCGCTGCCGAGAAGGTCCTTGCGGGGTTCACGCTGGAGCAGGAGTTTTGACCCGGATGAGGAGGTCGGCCTGCTGCGTCGCCCTGGCCCTGCTCCTGACAGCGGGTGGATGCGCCCCGACGCTGACCCTGGAGGACCTGCGGGCGTCGGCGTCTCCCCCGGCTCGCCTGACACCTGCCCCGCCGGACACCCTCGCCTTCGTTGTCTACGGAGACAACCGGCTCAGCCGGGACCGCGCGGACCGGGCCTCCGACTCGGACCGGCGACAGCGACGGCGGGCAGTCACATCGGCCATCTCCGCGGAGCGCCCCGACTTCGTGCTCCACACCGGGGACCTGGTGGAGAAGGGCGGAGACGAGTCCCTCTGGACCCTCTTTCAAGAGGACACCGCGCCCCTGCTCCGGCCCCGCTTCCTCTACCCGGCGGCGGGCAATCACGATTACAGGGGCGGGCTTTCCAGGACCTACTTCGACCTGTTCGGGGAGACGATCCAGGACGCCAAGAGCTACGCCTTTCGCTGCGGCCCGGCCTGCGTCATCGTCCTCGATTCCACCTCGAAACCCGCCCCGGCGTCGCAGGACACGTCCGGCGTGCACGCCCGATGGTTCCGGGAGCGCCTGAGGGAAGCGGACCAGAGCCACTTCCTGTTCGTGGTCCTCCACCACCCCCCCTTCTCCACCGGGCGGGGCCGGGTCGCCCGGATTCTGTTCGACCGGCACGCCGGGCACGCCCCCCGGCCCCAGGAACGGCTCTTGCGGGAGATGCTGGCCGACCACCTCGCCCGCCGGAGGGCCCGGGACCCCCGCGCCCGGACCCTGGTCTTTTCGGGACACAGCCACTTTTACGAGCACTATATTTACCGGGACCTCGACTTCGTGGTCACCGGCGGGGGCGGCGCGCCCTCGCACACCCCCTCGGAGACCCCGCCTCCGCACCGGGTCGCGGCCTACCGGGGGGATCACTACGTGCGGGTGGTCGTGACCGGGGACAGCCTGGACATTCTGCTCAAACCTGTGGGACGGGGGATATGGATACAGAGAGAGCGACAACCAAAAGAATAGAATCCAGGCCCTCACCCACCCCCAACCCCCTCCCTCTCCCGTACGTACGGGAGAGGGAGGGGGAGATAAGGGTTTTCCTACAGGCATGGGGGAGGGTGAGGGCCTGTCTGTTGCCTGTTGCCTGTTGCCTGTTTATTCTTTTTTTGGCGGGCTGCAGCGCCGGCCCCCACCTGACGACGAAACCGATCAAGTGGGTCGACCCGGACAATAAGTCCATCCCGCAGCCGAAGGAGATCGAGGAAAACCTGATCTGGGACATTGTCGATCACACATTCTTCTTCGAGGTCGGCAAGCTCCTGGACCTGGGCTGGACCGCCCGTCGGACCGGCAACCTGCTCAACCTGGTCCCGGTCAAACAGGCGGACAACGTCAACGCACTCGACGAGGTTCCCAACTCCTCCTGGTACACCAACCGGCACTTCCTCCACCCGATGACGATCGAAGAGCTGATGCGGGGTCCAGGGGTCTCCCAACCCGACACCAGCGGTCCCTGGGAGATTGTCAAAGGGAAGTTCGAAGGGAAGGCGGTCGGGTTTACGGTCAGGGATGCGGCCGGGACCACATTCTTTCTCAAGTTCGACCCGAAGGGCAACGAGGAGATGGCCTCCTCGGCGGAGGCGATTGCGACGAAGGTCCTATACGCCGCCGGCTACAACGTCCCACGCTACTCCGTCGTCACCTTCCACCCCTCCATCCTCCGGATCGGCCCAAAGGCGATGGTTCCAGCCCCCAGAGGCGCCAGACGTCCGATGACCGGGGCCGACCTCCGGGACCTCCTGAGTCACATCCCGGTTCAACCCGACGGCCGCATTCGGTGCTCGGCCAGCGAGGGCCTGGAGGGCGTGGACGTCGGCATCTTCGACTACCACGGACGGCGCAGGGACGACCCGAACGACCGGGTGGACCACGAGCACCGTCGGGAGTTGCGCGGCCTGCGGGTCATCGGCTCCTGGATCAACGACGTCGACCGCCGCGCGGCTAACACGCTCAACTACTACGTGACCGACGAGCGCGGCCGGCGCTACATCAAACACTACCTGATCGACATGGGGTCCACCCTCGGCAGCGGCACCGTAGAGCCCCACCCCCCCAAGTCAGGATATGAATACCTCTGGGACCCGCGCACTGTCGGCCTGTCGCTGTTCGCCCTGGGCCTCTACAAAAAGGCGTGGGAGGACCCCCTGCCGATGAAATATCTTTCTCTCGGCTATTTTGAGAACAAGACCTTCCACCCGGGGCGCTGGGCGCCTGACTACCCCAACCCGGCGTTCGAGCGGTGCACGAACCGGGACGGCTACTGGGGGGCCAAGATCGTCATGTCGTTCTCCGATGAGGACGTCGCGGCGATGGTCAGGACCGGCCGCCTGTCTGACCCCGGCGCGGAGGCGGAGTTGACCCGCCTGCTGATCGAGCGCCGGGACATGATCGGCCGCCACTGGTTCGGCAGGATCAACCCCCTTGATCGGTTTGCCGTGGATCAAAATGGGATTCGCTTTGAAGACCTGGCCGTGCGGGGCCGGCTGGCGTCCGCGTCAGAGACGACCTACCGCTACTGCCTGCTGAACGCCCAGGGGAAGGCCGCCGGGCCGGAGAGGGACCTGCGCGGCGAGACCTTCATCCCCATCGAGACGGGTCTTCCGCCGAAACAGTTCTACGGCTACGAGGTCCGGACCCTGCGGGCCGGCCAGACGGCCTGGAGCAGATACACGCGGGTCTACTTCTACGTCCCGGAGCCGGGCCGGTATCAGATCGTGCGGGTTGAACGCGAGGAATGACGCCTATGCCCCCTCCCCCCCCGAAATCCCCCCTTGACCGCTTCCTCGGCCTCTTCGCCGAGGTCCGGGCCGGGGAAGGCCCTGCGGCGGTGCTCCTGACCCTGAACGTCATCCTCCTTCTGGCCGCATACTCCATCGTCAAGCCCGTCCGGGAGGCCCTCATCCTGGCGGAGGGGGGCGCGGAGGTGAAGAGCTATGCGGCGGCGGGCCAGGCCATTCTGCTCCTGGGCGCGGTGCCCCTCTACGCGGCCCTGGCGGGCCGTCTGCCCCGGCGACGCCTGATCAACGGCGTGACCCTCTTCTTCACGGCGTGCTTTGTCCTCTTCTATCTCCTGGCCCGGCTCCACGTCCCCCTGGGCGTGGTCTTCTTCCTCTATGTGGGCATCTTCAACCTGATGGTGATCGCCCAGTTCTGGTCCTTCGCCAACGACCTCTACACCCCGGAGGAGGGGAAACGCCTCTTCCCCATCGTGGCCGTCGGGGCCTCCTCCGGGGCCGTGATCGGCAGCTTCGCGGCCGGCCGTCTGATCGGCCCCCTCGGCGTCTACCAGCTCCTCCTCGTCGCCGCGGGGGCGCTGGCCCTGAGCCTCCTCCTCACGAACGTCATCGACTCCCGCGAACGGGGCAGGGCGGCAAAACCGGCCGCGGGCCGGACAGCGGAGGAGCCGATCGGCAAAGGGGACGCCTTCCGGCTGGTCCTCGGCAACCGGTACCTCCTGTTGATCGCCCTGCTCATGCTGTTCCTGAACTGGGTGAACACGAACGGCGAATACATCCTGGGCCGGACCGTGAAACGGATGGCCGCGGAGGGGGTGGCCTCCGGCGCCGCAAACGGCCTCTCAGAGAGCGATTACATCGGGAAGTTCTACGCGGACTTCCAGTTTGTGGTGAACTGGACGGGCCTCGTGGTCCAGCTCTTTTTCGTGTCGCGCATCCTCAAGTACCTGGGGGTCCGGGTCGCGATCCTCTTCCTCCCGGTCATCGCCCTGGGCGGCTACACCCTCATCGCCTTCTATCCCGCGCTCGCGGCGGTCCGCTGGGCCAAGACGGCGGAGAACGCCACCGACTACTCCCTGCAGAACACGGTGCGGCAGGTCCTCTTCCTCCCCACCACGCGGGAGCAGAAGTACAAGGCCAAGCAGGCCATAGACACCTTCTTCTGGCGCGCGGGGGACGTGCTGTCGGCGGCGCTCACGTTTGTGGGCACGACCTATCTCTCCTTCGGGATCCGACAGTTCGCCCTCGTGAACCTCGGATTCGTGCTCGTCTGGATCGTCCTGGCGGTCCTGATCGGGCGCGAGAATGGGCGGTTGACAAAAGATGCGACACCTGTTTAAGATCACCATCTTCCTGACAGTCTTTCACCTCGCCCTCATCCCGGCCCACGCTGGAACCCTGCGCCAGGACCTGCGCGGGCTGGCGACTTACAGAAACCTCGGCCTGGCGGTCCTGGGGTTCGGGGCAGCCGGCGCGGTGTATGCGTGGGATGACGACGTGAACGGGAAGCTGAAGGGCGTGGCCCCGGTTAAAACGGCCTCCGACCTGTCAAACTTTTACGGATCGAGCTACTTCAACATACCCGCCACGGCGTGTCTCTGGGCCCTCGGTCGGGCGACCCGGCGCGCGGAACTGCGGGCCGTATCCTCCGACCTCCTGAGGTCGCTCCTGCTGACCCAGGCGACGGTGGGGCCGGTCAAATTGACCGTGCGCCGGAGACGGCCCGACGGCAGCGACCGTCGCTCCTTCCCCTCCGGCCACGCGGCCAACGCCTTTGCCGTGGCCGGCGTGATGCAACGCCGCTACGGTCCTTACGTCGGGGTCCCGCTCTTCGCCGTCGGCGCCATCGTGGGGGCCGTGCGGATGCACGACGACCACCACTTCCTCTCCGACGTGGTGGCCGGGGCCGCGCTGGGGGCCATCGTGGGATGCTCCGTGACCCGGACGGAGGCCAAGCGCCTCAGCGCCCTGCCCGTGCGCACGCCCGGGGGGTGGATGCTCGTGGTGCAGGTGCGGGAGTAGACGCATGGAATCCTCCGCTCTGAAAAAGACCCTGACCCGGCTCGTGGATGTCCGGCGGGAGGAGCTAGGCCGCGTGCTCCCCCTGACCGCGGCCTTCGCGCTGTTCATGGCCTCCCTCTATGTGCTCAAGCCCGCGCGCGACGCCCTCTTTTTAGACCGGTTCGGCGTCAGGCAACTCCCTTACGCCCTCCTCCTGGCCGCCCTGGTCGGAGGGGCCGTCGCCGGGATCAACGCCCGGATCGCCCGCTCCGTGCGCCTCCGCCGGATGATCCTGGGGGTGTTTCTCGTCCTGATGGCCCACCTCCTGATCTTCCGCGCGATCCTGCTCCAGAAGTGGCCCTGGACCATCTACGCCTTCTATGTCTGGGTGAACCTCTACGGCCTGATGGCCGCCTCGCTGCTCTGGCTCCTGGCCAACTCCGTCTTCAACCCGAGGGAGGCCAGGCGGCTGTTCGGGCTGATCGGGACGGGGAGTATCGCGGGGGCGATCCTCGGGGGCCTGTTCACCCGGCAGGTGGTCGGGGCCATCGGGACGGAGAACCTCCTGCTGGTCTGCGCCGGGCTCCTGGGGGCCTGCCTCCTCCTGGTCCGGTACGTCCGGCCGGGCGAGGGGGTGTCTCGCAGGGAGGAAGAGGCCCCGGAGGGCGTTCTGGCGTCCATCGCCCGCTCTGACCTCCTCCGCCTCCTGGGGGTCGTGGCGGGCCTTGTGGCCATCGTGACGGCGGTGGCGGACTTCCAGTACAAAGACGTCGCAAATCGCGCCTTTCCGAGCAAGGACGCCAAGACGGCCTTCTTCGGGGAGTTCTTCGCCTGCCTGAACGCCTTCGTCTTCCTGTTTCAACTCCTCCTGACCCCCCGCATCCTGAGGACTCTGGGGGTGGGCGCCGCCCTCCTGTTCCTCCCCCTGAGCCTGGCCCTCGGCTCCCTGTCCGTGCTGTTCATCCCCGGCCTCTGGGGGGGCATCCTGGTCAAGGTCGGGGACGTGGGGTTTCGTCACTCCATCCACAAATCGGCCACCGAGATCCTCTTTCTGCCCGTGCCCCCCGGCGTCAAGCAGCGGACCAAGATGTTCATCGATGCCACCGTGGACAACCTGGCCACCGGCCTGGCCGCGCTCCTGGTGCTCCTCCTGACCGGGCCGTTCGGCGTGGCCTACGGACGCCTGAGCCTGCTCTCCCTGGGGGTCATCGCCATCTGGTTCATCCTGACCTTTCGGGTGCGCAGGGCCTACGTGGACGCCTTCCGAAAGGCCATCGAGCGACGCGACATCGACCTGAACGACCTCCGGGTGAACATCTTGGAGGCCTCCAACGTGGACGCCCTCAGGGCCGCCCTCGGCAGCCCGAACGAGCGCCAGGTGGTCTACGCGCTGGACCTGCTGGCCTCTGCAAAGGGCCTGAAGCCAACCCCCCTGATTCGGCCGCTCCTGAAACACCCCTCCCCCGCGGTGCGCCGGAGCGCCGTCCGGGCCCTCCAGTCCCACGCAGACGAGGCCCCTGCGCCGGACGTGGAGGCCCTGATCCGGGACGAGGACGCTGAGGTCCGGATGGAGGCGATCCACGTCCTGTGCCGGATGCGCGGGGGAGACCCCCTGAAAAGGATGAAAGGCTATCTGGAACACCCGGACTTCAGGGTGCAGTCCGCCGCCGTCGGCTGCGTCGCGGCGTTCGGCGCGCCCGAGGAAAAGGCCCTGATCGACGAGCGGACGATCCGGACGCTGCTCGGTCGGGAGGAGGAGGTCCGGGCCCAGGTCGCCAGGGCCCTGGGCGCGCTCAACAGGCCCGACCTGCACGGCCATCTGCTGCGTCTTGCGGAGGACCCGTCGCCGGCGGTGGCCAGACAGGTCATCGAGAGCGTGGGGCAGACCCGGGACCGGGACCTCGTCCCGTGGCTGTTGACCAGGCTTTCTGACAGACGATACCGGTCGGACGCCCGGCGCGCCCTGGTCGCCTTCGGCCCCTCGATCCTGAATCCCCTGAGCGGTCTCCTCGCCGACGAGACGGCGGACCTCTCGCTCCGGCGCAGCATCCCCCGCGTCCTGAGCGAGATCCCGGCCCAGCAGTCGGTGGACCTCCTGGTGGCCTGCCTGGAGCGGGCCCCCCTCCCCCTCAAATATCCCCTGGTCAAGGCTTTGAACAAGCTTCGCGCCAGACATCCGGCGCTGCGGTTCGACGGGGGGAGGGTGGACGCCCTGCTGGTCGAAGAGACCCGCTCCTACTGCGAAATCCTGCAGGTCCTGCACGCCCACCGGGGGGCGCGGGACGGCGCCGCGACCCGGCTCCTCCGGAAGGCCCTCGCTGAAAAGCGGGACCAGAACCTGGAACGCATCTTCAGGCTCCTGGGCCTGCGCTACCCCCCCCAGGACATCTTCAACGCCTACCGGGGGGTCGTCAGCGGGGACGGGGCCGCGCGCGCCAACGCCCTTGAGTTTCTGGACAACGTGCTCGACCGGGACAAGAAACGCTACCTCTTCCCCTTCCTCGAACAGGTCCCTATGGAAGTCGTCCTTCAAAAAGGCCAGGAGCTGTTTGAGCGCCGCATAGAGACCCGGGAACAGGCCCTGGACCATCTCATCCGGGGGCCGGACGCCTGGCTGAGGGCCTGCGCGATCTACAACGCCCCCGAGGCGGACTCCCTCCACCTCCGGGGGCTGGTCGAAGAGGCCCGGCGCGACCCGGACCCCATCGTCCGCGAGACAGCGGAAAAGGCGCTGGGATAAGTTTCACCGCGGTAAAGGTTTTCCATGTTCACCGTCATCGAAAAAGTTATCTTTCTCCAGAACGTGGACGTCTTCTCCGAGGTCTCCACCGAGCAGCTGGCCTACCTGGCGGTCATCTCGGAGGAGGTCTCCTTCCCCAGGGAGGGGACCATCTACCGGGAGCAGGACCCCCCGGACGCGATGTACCTGGTCCTGGAGGGCCGCGTCCGGCTGCATCGCGACAGCCTGGAGGTGACCGTCGCCGGGCCGGGCGACCCCTTCGGGACCTGGGCCCTGTTCGACGACGAGCCCAGGGTGGTCACGGCCACCGCCCTTGAGGAGACGCGCCTGCTCCGGGTCGGCCGGGAGGACTTCATCGACCTCCTGGCCGAAAACGTGCAGATCACGCAGGGGGTCCTCAAGGCCCTGGCCAGGCGGCTGCACGGCCTGGTCGGGCGGGTAAAGGTGTAAACGAAAAATAGGAGCGACGTATGGCATCCTCAGAAGAGATCGAGACCATCCTGCTCGTGGACGACGAGGAGATGGTCCTCACGAGCATCAAGTCCTTTCTAACCCTGGAGACTTCCTATCGGGTCGTCGTCTTCACCTCCCCGGCGGAGGCCCTGAGATACGTCCGGGATCACGACGTGGACCTGGTGATCTCGGACTATCTCATGCCCGAGATGGACGGCATCAGCTTTCTGGCCCACGTCAGAGAACTCCGGCCCGAGGCGCCCCGCGTCATCCTCACCGGCTACGCCGACAAGGAGAACGCCATCAAGGCGATCAACGAGGTCGGGCTCTATCAATACCTCGAAAAACCCTGGGACAACGAGGACCTCCGGATCATCATCCGGAACGGGATCGAGAAGAAGCATCTGATGAAGCGGCTTCAGGAGAAGATCGGCGAGATCAGCCGGGCTTACTCGGAACTCCAGGGCATCCAGCAGGAGATCCTCAAGACCTTTGCCTGAACCCATGCCTGAACGTCTGCCAAAATCCGACGAGGAGGCCCTGCGCCAGAGCGAGGCCCGGTTCCGCAGCCTCGTGGAGAACGCCAACGACATCATTTTCTCCATGTCGCCGGAGGGGGTATTCACCTACATCTCCCCCAACTTCAAGGACTTTACGGGGTATGACCCTGAGGAGTTCCTCGGCAGGTCCTTTGTCCCCCTCGTCCATCCCGACGACCTGGAGGAGTGCCGGGCCTTCATCCGGAAGGTCCTCGAGACCGGCGTCTCGATGGGCAGCCGCGAGTATCGCGTTCGGCGCAAGGACGGCAGCCTGAAATGGCACGCCACGGACGGCTCCGTCGTGAGGGATGAGCGCGGAGACGTCATATCCATCATCGGCATCTCCCACGACGTCACGGAGCGGAGGCAGATCCTGGACGAGTTGCAGAGGGCCAACCGGGAGCTGCGAGAGGCCCAGGCGCAGCTCGTGCAGTCCGAGAAGATGGCCTCCCTGGGCAACCTGGTGGCCGGCATCGCCCACGAGATCAACACCCCCGTCGGGGCCATCCACAGCATGCACGACACCCTCGTCCGCGCCGTGGAGAGGCTCAAGACCCTCCTGGGGGCGCGCCTCCCCGGAGAGCTCCAGGAGAACCCCGACCTCCGGGGAATTCTGAAGATCATCGAGGACGCCAGCCGGGTGATCGAGACCGGCTCCGAGCGCGTGACCGACATCGTCCGGAGCCTGCGCAGCTTCGCCCGGCTGGACGAGGCCGAGATGAAGCGGGTGGACATCCACGAGGGCATCGAGGACACCCTGACGCTCATTCACCACGACCTGAAGAACCGCATCCGGGTGGTCAAAAACTACGGCGACGTCCCCCCCATCATCTGCTACCCCAGCCGCCTGAACCAGGTCTTCCTCAACCTCCTGGTCAACGCCAAGCAGGCCATCAAGGGCACGGGGGAGATCGCCATCACCACCCTTCAGAAAGACGACCGGGTCCACATCTCCTTCCGGGACACCGGCGCGGGCATCCCGGCGGAGCACCTCCCGAAGATCTTTGACCCCGGCTTCACGACCAAGGGCGTGGGCATCGGAACGGGCCTGGGGCTGTCGATCTGTTACCGTATCGTCCAGGAGCATAAAGGGGAGATCCGGGTGGAGAGCAAGGTGGGCGAGGGCTCCACGTTCACGGTCATCCTTCCCGTCAACCTGGACAAGGCGACCGGCCATCAGGCCAGATCGTCCTGATTTTGCCCTTGACATTGGACGCAGATCTGTTATGATTTTTCAAGGTTTACCGGGCAGGTCGGGCGGGGATGGGACGAAGGATCAACGAGAAGCGGCAGGTCTATCATATAAAGGAGGGATTCCCGTGGCAGATTACGCTCGCCCTGAAATGCTGCTCACCACGGACTGGGTGGCGCAGCACCTGAACGACCCCGGCGCCCGTCTCGTGGAGGTGGACGTGGACACGACCGCCTACGACCAGGGCCACATCCGGGGGGCCGTGGGCCTGAACTGGCAGACGCAACTGTGCGACCAGGTCCGCCGGGACATCCTGACCCGAGAGCAGTTTGAGAAGCTGATGTCCGACTGCGGAATCGCCAACGACACGATGATCATCCTCTACGGGGACAACAACAACTGGTTCGCCACCTATGCCCTCTGGCAGTTCCGCTACTACGGCCACGACGAGGGCAAATTGAGGCTGATCAACGGGGGCCGCCAGAAGTGGGTCGCCGAGGGGCGCGAGCTGGTCAAGGAGACGCCCAAACACCCCAGGACCACCTACAGGTCGAAGTTCCCCGACGACAACGTGCGGGCCACGAAGGACCACATCCTGCCCCACCTCCGGCAGGGGGTCATCAACCTGGTGGACGTGCGCTCCCCGGCGGAGTTCACGGGCGAGGTCATCGCGCCTCCGGGCATGAGCGAGACGGCCCAGCGCGGCGGGCACATCCCCGGCGCGGCCAGCATCCCCTGGAGCCAGGCCATGCGCGAGGACAACACCTTCAAGTCCTACGACGAACTCAAGGCCCTCTATGGAGGCAAGGGCGTGGACCCCGGCAAGGAGACCGTCGCCTACTGCCGGATCGGGGAGCGCTCCTCGCACACCTGGTTTGTGCTGAAGTATTTGCTGGGCTACGAGAAGGTGCGCAACTACGACGGGAGCTGGACGGAGTGGGGCAACCTGGTCGGCGCGCCGATTGAGAAGCCGTAAGAGCCATGCCCAGATTCATCACCGCCCACATCACCTCCTGCATGACGCGGCAGGACGTGGAGAGGCTGGTCAGGCGGTTCGCGGAGGAGTCGGGCGACGGCGTCCGGAACCTGCGCACCCAGTGCGACACCGTTCTGGGAAGGATGGTCTGCGAGTGGGAGGCGCCCGACCGGGATGCGCTCGTCCGGTGGCTGGCCGGGCGCAACGTGCGCTTCCGCGGACAGGACGAGTGGGTGATGCACGTGCAGATAGAAGTCGTGGAGGGAAAGGTCGTGGGGCCTTGACAGATCAAGGCCCCACAATCTTCAGCACCTCTCTCAGGTCTTTGATCTCGTAGTCCGGCCCCGGTATCCCCTGCCTCAGCGCCTCCCCCCTCCGATTGAGCCACGCCACGCGCAGGCCGGCCCCTCTGGCCCCCCCCACGTCGTCCTCCTGTGAGTCCCCCACATAGAGCGCCTCCTCCGGCCTGCACCCAAGAAACGCCAGGGCCTGCCCGAAGATCTCCGGCCTGGGCTTGTAGCACCGGACCCCCTCGGAGGTGATCACCACGGGGAATTGCAGGCCATTCGCCCTCAGCGCGCCGTCGATGTTCTCCACGTCGGCGTTGGACAGAACCCCCGTGACCACGCGCCCGTCCAGGCCCGTCAGCGTCGGCCTCACGTCCGGGTAGGCCGGGGCGCTGTTGAACCGCTCGAAGAGCGCGTCGATGTGCTCGCGGGCCCCGTCCTCGATCCCCAGCTCCTGAAACGCCCGCTCCAGGCTGACCACGTCCGCCTCCCGCAGGGTGATGAAGTCCCCCCGGATCAGGGGGAAGAAGTGCCGGTCCCACGCCTCCAGGAAGGCGTCCCGGTCCATCGCCAGCCCGTTCCGCCGGATGATCCTGTCGCACAGCTCCCGCAGCGGGACCATCGCGTCCTCGAACAGCGTCCCATATCCGTCGAAAAGAACGACTTTGAATCGCACGTAAATCCTCACGGTTTCGTCGCCGTCACGTACCGGGCGAGCAGGGTCAGATTCCGAATGAACGTCCGGCACGAGATCACCTCCGCCGGCGCCCGCCTCCCCCGGTCGTTCGGGTCCTTCAGCCACCCCTCCTCCACCCACCGCCCCTCCCCGTCCAGCGACGAGATCGCGGCCTCCACGGCCTCGCGCTTCGGCGCGGACACCTTGCGGGGGGTTACCCGCACCGCATCGCGCCCCTCTTTTGCGATCCGCTCGTAAGACCCCTCCACCTCCCTCAGCCGGGCCTCCGCGATCTTGAAGGCGTAGTGGTCCGGAAGGTCCGCGTCGCTGGGAGTCAACTCATACGCCCTGGTGAAATAGAGCGGCCGGTTGGTCTCCAGCTCGTAGAACCTGGCGAGCCGTCCGTCCGGCAGGGCCGATTGCCCGGCCCAGGCGAGGGCGCGGGGCACGGGCTCCAGGAACCGCCCCTCCCCCGTCTCCAGGTAGAGGTCCATTAGCGCCCGCATCGCCCCGAAAGACTCGGCGCTGGCCACGGCCGGCGGCTCGAATCGCCTGGCCCAGACAGGCTCCATGTCCCGGTTGTACTGCTGCGCCCAGGCGGGCTGCGGGTCGGGCATCTGCGCCAGGATCAGGAACTCCCCCCCTCTCCTGGCCGCGTCCAGATAGCCCTCGTCCTGGTAAGTGCGATACGCCTCCATCATGACCGCGATCACGTCCGCGATCGCGTTGTCGTTGAGGGTATAATGGGCCGCGTATCGCTCCTTCGGCCAGACCCGGGGCCAGGCCTCCGGGTAGCGCGCCCGCTTCACCGGGAACGCCTCCGGGTCCGGGAACGCGCTGTAGCGCTGCGGCCACGCCCCGTTGGGGTACTGCGCCCGCATCAGCGCCCTCAGCGCATACCCGGCTGCGCCGTGGACCTCCGCGTCCTGGAACCGGGTGGCCCGGTCCACCCGCATCAGCAGGCGAAGCGCGGCCTGCGTCGTGTTGTCGTCCAGGGTCGTCGTGTTCCGCCGGCCCCCCTGTAGGGCGGGGAGACGATCCTGTGAATCGTCCGGGGTGGGGACGTCTCCGGCCTCCGCATCCCGCCGGTAATACCAGCGCCCGCCCTCCTGCGGGTCGAAGTCGATCCGGTAGTCCCACCCCCCGGAGGCGAGCTGCCCCCAGGCCAGCGCGCGCGCCGCCTCCTGCGCGGCGTCCAGATAAAGCGTATCCCCGGTCGCCTTCCACGCCTCCAGGCAGGCCATTCCCACGGCCGGCGTCCCCGGCGGCTGCACCCAGATCGTGGACGCCGACGCGACCTCCTCCCCCTCGCGCACGGAGAGGTCGCTTTTATACTGCCACACGTAGCCCCCCCGCATCGCCACCCGCGCCCGGAAGAAGCGGGTCGCCCGCTGCATGGCCCGGATCGCCTCCGCGCGCAGGAGGTCTTCGCCCTGCGCCTCCGCGCCCCAGGCCCCGATCAGCAGGGATAGACAGAGCCATGTCCTCGTTATCGAACGCATCCGCCTCTGGGCGCGGGAATAAATGATACTGTTGGTTTATTCGGGGTGATGGTGTATAATAGGCCCGTTACAGGATGCTCCGAGGTATACACCGTTTTGTTCCGGAGGAAGGCCATGTCACTTCATATATACGAAGATTTGCTACCGGACACTTTTTTTGCCGTTTTTTAAAGGGGGGGGCTCGTAGTATATTCTTATCTCAACCCCAAGTGAGAGAAAGGAGT